>Ga0213863_10001279_pt1 | contig 18472 bp, 15 predicted proteins | sample PICome_8_FD_160128 | JGI IMG/M metagenome (GOLD analysis project Ga0213863, IMG submission 160128) | Coastal seawater microbial communities near Pivers Island, North Carolina, United States - PICO497 | ecosystem: Environmental > Aquatic > Marine > Coastal | place: USA: North Carolina... | reverse complement strand
GGCGAATACACTAGGGATAGGCACAACCGCCCTAAGCGCATTACAGCGGGCGATTTCAACGACCGGGCAAAACATTGCCAACGTCAACACCGACGGTTATAGCCGGCAGTCGGTGACGTTTTCTGCCCGTCCTGCGCAAGATATTGGCGCCGGATATTTGGGCTCCGGTGTGCAGGTGACATCGATCGATCGCGCTTATAACCAGTTTCTGGCCAATGACGTGCAACAACGCACGGCCTCCAGCGGCTATTACTCTCTTTATGCCAATGCCGCGGAACGTGTCGACTCTATGCTCGGTGACCCCTCCACGAGTATTACCCAAGCCATGGACAGTTTTTTTGCCAGTGCAGAAGCCGTTGCCAACAGCCCTACATCGCTGCCCGAGCGGCAGGTGATGCTCTCCAACGCCGAAACGCTGGTACAGCGCTTTGACTACATTGTCGGCCGAGTTGACGACGTGACGAAAGAAATGAACAGCCAGATTGCGGGTGCCGTCTCAGAAATTAACCAGCTGGCCGGCGGTATTGCCACTTTAAACGACGAAATCTCTAAGGTATCGGGGCGAAGCAGCGGTTTGCCCAACGATTTATTAGACCAGCGCGACGCGCTCATTGTCCAGCTCAGTAGTTTGGTGGACACCAAAACCCTCGCCCAAGACGACGGCTCACTCAACGTGTTTATTGGCCGCGGTCAGCCCTTGGTGACCGGTACGGTTGCCGAAACCCTGGCGACACAAACTGACCCCGACTTGGGTAGCACATCGATAGTGACGCTATCAGCTTTTGTCGCAGGCTCTAGCGACGTGAGCGACTTTTTAACGGGCGGTAAATTGGGGGCAGCTTTGACTGTCACTGATGAAGTGGTCAACCCCACCCGCCGCGAGCTTAACTTACTGGCCGTGGGTTTTGCCGAAACCGTCAACGCTATTCAAGAGGGTGGTGATGACCTTCAGGGCGTTAATGGCACCGCGCTTTTTACCAAGACTGAGGGTGTTGTGAAAACAGCCCCAAGCGTTGATGACAGTACAGCTAACAGCGGTAATGCCGCAGTAACCTTTACCGTTACCGATGCAAAGTTACTGACCGGGGACAGTTATCGGGTCGATTACACGGCAACCGGGGTCAATTTGCGCAATCTCACCACCGACGCGGTGACCACTTTAGGTGCTTCACCGGCAACGGTAGACGGCGTGCAAATAACCTACACGGCACAGGTTGCAACCGGAGGGGCAGGCGCCAACCAAGGTGATGCGTTTATCGTGGACCCGGTGTTTCAAGCTTCGCGCTTTCTTGAGGTGAAAATAGACGACCCGGCAAAAATTGCCGCCGCTAGCAATGGTGAGGCTGCGGGTAACAACAGCAATATGCTCGCCATGATCGAGCTGCGTGACCAGTCGTTACTCAAAGGCAGCACCGCAACCTACGGCGAGGTTTACAACAACCTGTTGTCCGATGTGGCTGTGCGCACCCAACGCGCCCAGTCCAGTGCTGAAACCGAGACGGCTTTATTGGGCAGCGCCCTCGACCGTCAGAGCAGTTTACAGGGGGTTAACCTCGATGAAGAGGCGGCGAACCTGGTGCGTTATCAGCAGGCTTATCAAGCCGCAGCGCAAGTCGTTGCAGTGGCCAACGAAGTGTTTGACACCTTATTGCGGGCAACTTCACGATGATTGATCGCGTATCTTCAAATCAGGTATACCGCACAGGCATTGGTTCCATTCTTGAGGCCCAGTCAAAGCTGAGCCGGATTCAAGAGCAAGTGGCGTCGGGTAAACGTATTCAAAACCCTTCTGATGACCCCACTGCCGCTGCTGAAATTGTCCGTTTGCGTAGCGAATTAAACCGTGTGGAATCCTATCAACGCACCGCTGACCGAGCGGTTAGCAGCCTGTCTTTTGAAGAGAGTGCGGTAGCCGGTGCCGAGTCGGTGTTGCAGCGCGCGCGCGAGCTCGCAGTGCAAGGCGCTAATACCGCCGCCATGACGGCATCTGATCGCGAGGTTCTTGCCTCCGAGATCGATGGCTTGCGGGAGTCACTGCTGAATATTGGCAATACCCGCAATGCCGACGGTGAATACATTTTCGCCGGTGACAACGTCAACACCGCCGCTTTTAGTGAGGCTGCAGGGGCGGTGACCTACAACGGTAGCGGGGGTCCCAGGCTGGTCAATATAGCCTCGGGTATTCGCCTTCAAATTAACGATACCGGTGCCGAGCTGTTTCAGAGTGCGGCTGCAGGTAATGGCGCCTTCGAAGTGGCTGCGGCCAATACAAACACGGGAACGGGTATTGTTGGAGCGACAGGCTACGACAATACCTTCTCGGGTACCGAGAACTACACCATTACGTTTTCAACCGGTGGCGCAGGTCAGCTTCAGTATGCAATCACTGGCAGCACCTCTGGCGCACAAGGAGTGGCTCAAGATTTTGTTTCGGGCGAAGACATCACTTTTGCCGGTGCCACCATAAATATTGGCGGTGAACCTAAGGCCGGTGACACCTTTGCTGTGACGGCCGGGGGCACACAAAGTGCTTTTGACACGTTGACTGAGCTCAGTGCGGCTTTACGCTCTGGGGGTTCGGCTGCTACAGATGCTCAGCGGGCTACCGCCGTGGGCCAGGCCTTGCAAAATATTGATGCCAGCTTAGGCCAGATTAATAAGGTACGCACTGACCTCGGTGCTCGAATGAACCGAGTGGAAGAGCAGATTTCACTCAACGCCTCTTTTAACCTGCAAGTTCAAAGCACCATTTCAAAACTTGAAGACCTCGATTTCGCTACCGCGGTGACCGAACTCAATTTACAGTTAGTGGCGCTTGAAGCCGCGCAGCAAACCTACATTAAAACCCAGGGTATATCGCTGTTTAACTACCTTTAGACCGCGTTTGTCAGTGTGCGACATGGCTGTTGTGCGCTAATCGGCCTCAATTTACCGCTCTTTCCCAGCAAAAAAGAGGCAGTAAACGCCGGTGCAGGCCGACGGTTTGCAGTTTTACTCACCCGAAACGACAAATCGTTAAGCTGACAGCTCCGTTAGCGGCGGGGTCTTACACTTAAAATCCTAAGAACTATCCGCCACGGTAACTCAGCGCCTTCGATCAATTTAGCGCGTCGCTAGAATGCACTCACCGTATAAAAACCACTGCAACCCAACTGGAGCGATGGCTATTTATAGCTCTAATAAACTTAGGAGGGCACCTTGGGGATTCGTACTCGGGTATGGCACTTGGGGATAGCACTTCAGGATAGTACTTGGAGACGGCAATTGGGAATGACACCTGTAAGATCTCTGTTATAAATGCTCAAGTTGATTTAACACCAGAGAAAAATCTCGAGCCTCTACACTTTGTGAAGGTTGTTTTGGCGTCGTAATGACTCCTTAGGTGGCAGGCTCCTCAGAGGCGCCCCTTTCACTTAGGATTACGTCGGCCATCGAACGGCTAGCTCTCGCCCTTACATATTTTCGGCGTTATTAGACGGCGCCTAATGCGACTGCATTGCCATGAATTGTGATGTATATCCCATAATATTTGCATTTTTAGCCATTTATTCGTCTGAAAGCTCTAAAGGTCCCCAATTACCCGCCGCTACTAGGAGTGTAAGAAGCGGGTTCAGTTAAGAGCCCAGCGGGTTTAAAACTGAACGGCGCGCCCAGCGAGCCAAAGGAGCCATAAAATGCCTCAAACAATTAACACAAACGTAGCGTCTCTGAACGCACAGCGTAACCTCAACAGCAGCCAGTCAGATGCCAACACGGCTCTGCAGCGGTTGTCATCGGGTCTGCGCATTAACTCTGCAAAAGACGATGCGGCAGGTCTTTCAATTTCTAATCGGTTAACCGCTCAGATCAACGGCATCAATCAGGCTATCCGCAACGCCGGCGACGGTATTTCGGTGGGTCAGGTTGCTGAAGGTGCTTTGAGCGAGACGGGTAACATTTTGCAGCGTATGCGAGAGCTAGCTGTTCAATCTGCTAACGCCTCCAACTCTGGTAATGATCGTGCGGCGCTTCAATCGGAAGTAGCTCAGTTGAGTGCTGAGATTGATCGGATCGCCAACAACACGGCCTTTGGTGATCAAAAACTTTTGAATGGCAACTTTGCAAATCAGCAGTTCCAGGTTGGTGCGAATGTAGGTGAGACGATTTCTGTCTCCATTGCGTCGGCGCAGGCCGCGGATCTTGGGCAGCTCAACTCGCTTGCTTTTACCTCTGCCGTTTTTGAAACTGGTGCCGTAAGTTCTGTCGCCACTTCAGCCAACAATGAGTCATTCATTGAAGAGCAAACGATTACTTTCCAGACTGGGCCGGCAAACGACCTCACTAGCTACACCGTAAACGTTGCCGACAACGCCTCCGCTGCGACGATAGCCAGTGGAATTACTGCGAATGTAGCAAACGTCAGTGCGACTGCTCAAACAGTTGTGCGTATTACTGATGACAGTTCGGTTTTTGACGCCACCGGTACCGTAGACATCGACGTCAACGGTGTGACGCTTTCGGGTCTAGCTTTTGATGACATTGATGGTTTCGCAAGTTCCCTCGAAACGGCTATCGAGGCCAATTCGGCACTTTCTGGTTTGAGCGTAACTACGGACACCGGATATATAGAAATTGTCGATGCGTCTGGCAACGACATAGAAATCGGTTTGTCCGGTTACGATGCCGCCAGCTTCAGCGGCCTTAACATCACGGCCATAAGTCTAAGTGTTGACGCTTACACCGATACGGCAGCAAACAGCGGTTCGGTCATAACCTCCACCAGCGACGGCACCCTTTCTGAAACGGCGTCAGCCACGGGGCAAACTGCCGCCGATGACTTCGTCACTGTCTCAGGCTCGGTAAGCCTAAATGCTCAGGACGACACTTTGCAGTACACGGTCGCAACTAACATATTATTTGCCGCCGGTGGTGTATCTGCGTCAGCGAGCGCTCAGGCTGGAACCGTGACGAGCTTAAACCTCGCTGTGGACGATGTTGACATTGGTACTGTTGCGGGTGCCAACCAGGCGTTACAAATCATCGATGCGGCACTGGCTGAGGTAAATTCACAGCGCGCCGACTTGGGTGCCATTCAGAACCGCTTTGAGTCGGTGATTTCCAACCTGTCCAATGTTTCTGAGAACAGCTCGGCTGCTCGGTCGCGTATTCAGGATGCTGACTTCGCTCAGGAAACGGCCAACCTGGCCCGTGCTCAGATCCTCCAGCAGGCGGGTATCTCGGTATTGGCACAGGCCAACGCACAGCCCCAGAACGTTCTGGCACTGTTGCAGTAGCAGGGTGAATAGGACAGCCTTTGATGTCCTGAACCGGGGGGTACCGAGTGCCTCCCGGCTTTTTGCGCTTCGGACGCGCATTATTATGTCCGGAAGGAGGGTGTAGCCGTGGCTATTTCCATTTCAAACGCAGCCTCTCAGGCAGCGTCAGCGGTACCCCAGGCAGCGGGTCCAGAGACTGCCACGCAGGTTGTCGGTTCAGGCGCCTCAAGCCCGGTAGCCGCGGAGGTGCCGGAGAAGGTGAAGGTAGAGTCAACCGAAGCGCCTAGCGTACAGGAAGTACGCGAAGCCGCGGAAGATGTGGCGCGCTACGTAGACAGTGTTTCACGGTCGTTACAAATTTCGGTCGACGGAGAGCTCGACAAGCCCATTGTCACGGTGCTGGATAGCACTACCGAGCAAGTGGTTAGGCAGATTCCCTCGGAGGAGATCGTCGCTATTGCGAAGTTCCTGCGCAGCCAGGGTGCCGAAATGGCGGGCAAAGAAACGATCTCTGGAATTCTGCTCAACAAGCAGGGCTAGTAAAAAATATAGCTTGGTGCCAAAAGTGGCACGTAGTTTGCTAATTATCGGGTGAGGGCGCTCAAGCGCCATTTTCCTGACGGGCTCGGCTTGCCCTTAGAAAGCCACGGAGAGCTGACATGGTTTCTGCAACCGGACTGGGATCGGGCATAGACATTGAGGGGCTGGTAACGGGTCTCGTCAATGCCGAACGAGTGCCTGCTGAGCAAAGGCTCCTTCAGCGCGAGGCCAAGGTTACGACATTGGTTTCGGCATTTGGCACGGCGAAGGGTTCTCTCTCTGACTTGCAGACCAGCATTGCTGATTTAAAGAACCTCTCGACCTACAGCAAAATAACTGCAACTTCGAGCGCGTCGAGCAAGGTTGCTGTTAGTGCTACGTCTTCTGCGCAAGCGGCGAGTTATCAGGTGGGTGTAACGAATCTTGCTGAGACGCAGTCTTTTGCATCTACCGCCTATGCATCTACTGCAACGTTTGGCACAGGTACATTGACGTTGACATTGGGCACTCCCACTTACGATGGAACTACGCCGGACACCTACAATACATTTACCGCTGATACCGCGAAGACCGCGGTTAATGTTGCGATTACGTCCTCCAATAACACGTTATCGGGACTTCGCGATGCCATTAACACCGCTGATGCCGGGGTGAGCGCTTCGCTTATAAAAGATGGTACCGATTTTCGTTTGTTACTGACTACGGATGCCACGGGTGTTGCCAACAGCGTGCAGATCACCTCGAGCAACATCACCGCCGATGTAGGTGGTGTCGACGTTGCGAATCTATCCAGCTTTGATTTTGATTTGGCGACAACCACCTCAGACGGGCTCCAGCAGACGCAAGCTGCAGAAAATGCCGTTTTCAGTATTAACGGTTTAGCGGGTCTCACTTCTGCGTCAAATACAGTGACGGACGCCGTGACGGGCGTAACTTTGACCTTAAAAGAAACAACGACGACGGATGCTAATATTACCGTGTCCGCTAATCAGGGCGCTATCACCTCAGCGATTGATAAGTTTGTTGCGGGTTACAACGGTTACATTGATATTTTTAACCAACTGACCGATTACGACTCCACTGCAAACACCCGAGGGGCGCTCCAGGGTGATTTTTCGGCACGTTCCATTATGTCTAACGTACGTAACGCTGTCGCCAACACAGTTCCGGGTTTGGACGGAAGCTATCGCTCGTTAGCAGACATTGGCATTACCACCGATGCTACGGGCCAGCTTTCTGTTGATACTACAAAGCTAAATGCGGCGTTAGCCGCAGATCCTGATGCCGTAACAGCAATGTTTGCCGACACCACCTATAACGGCACAGCCGTGACCGGTGTCGCAGCACGGCTAGACACCATTCTCACAGATTATTTGGCAAGCGACGGCATTATCGACTCCCGTACCGATAGTTTGAGTGAAAGTTTGTCGCGTATTAACGACGACCGGGAGGTTGTGGCAAGACGCCTCGACTTGCTCGAGGCTCGCTACCGCGCCCAGTTCAACGCCATGGATTCGCTGTTATCGAACATTTCCGCTACTGGCGATTTCTTAACGCAGCAACTTAAAAATTTACCCGGAGCCTATGACGGCTCTAAACGATAATTGGTTGACCACCTAAGAGAGACAGATATGAATGGACGCGCCGCTATGCAGGCTTATCAAAGCACTAACGCCCATGCTTCAGTAATGGATGCCTCACCTCACAAGCTTATTGCGCTTATTCTTAATCGAGTGCTGGAGCGCATTAGCCGGGCAAAACTGGCTATTGAGCAGGGTGACGTTGCCGCTCGTGGCCAGGCCATTAGCAAGTCCATAGAGGCGGTGGCCAGCTTGCAAAGCTGGCTTGATGTGGAGAAAGGCGGGGAGGTCGCTGACAATCTCGATAGCCTGTACGATTACATCGTGCGCCGTTTATTAGAGGCCAATACGAATAACGACCTGTCGGCTTTGGAAGAGGTGTCAGGGTTGTTGGCTGAAATTAAGTCGGGCTGGGACGGCATTGCGCCGGGTGCTGCTCGCTAATGGGAGTTGCTATGAACACCCTCGATACTGAGGCCCTTGTAGAACGGCAGGGTCAGTGCGTCTTGTTAGCCAATGTGTTGACCATGACCCAGTTTATGCTCGAGCGCGCCCGCAAGAGCGAATGGGACCTGGTTACTGAACTGGAAGGTCAGCGCCGTGAGCTACTCAATGAGTGCTTTGCGACGGCGGTATCTCCCGAGCATTCCGAGATATTCTCAGAGGCTCTGGCCGCTATGTTGCATCTCAATGAAGAGCTGGTGGCGTTGCTTGATACCGCCAAAGCTGAGGCTGCTGCGCGGCATTCGGGACAGGTGAATACCCGTCGGCAGATCAATCAGTACCTAGATGTTGACCCAGTCTAAAAGCACTTTTATGTAAAAATGAGTCGCATTTTAAGAAAAATGCTTAAGAATTTGTATTAAAATTTGCGAAATGCGCGTCATTTTGCACTTCATTCTAAGAATTTTTCTTAAAGTAGCGTCAATTTGCTGACACCGGGCTTGTCGGCTGGTACGGTCTCCGCTCCTTACAGAAGGCTGTGGAGAAGTCCACAGATCATTCGTTTTATGGTTGGAACTGCCACAGCTGAAGCGCTACACCACCCCCGAGTCAACCTCGAGCAGGTACTCGTTGGTGCGGGCAGCGCAATTGCCAATCTTCGCAGTTTAGTGGCGCAAGTCGCGCCTAAAATGGCCAGTGTTTTGCTGCAGGGCGAGTCGGGAACGGGTAAAGAGGTTGTCGCACGAGCCATTCACGACTGTTCTACACGCTCTAAGGCGCCTTTTGTTGCCGTTAACTGTGGTGCTATTCCCGCCGAACTTCTGGAAAGTGAACTCTTTGGTCACGAAAAAGGCGCATTTACCGGCGCCGTTGCCGCTCGCAAGGGTCGTTTTGAGTTGGCTGAGGGCGGTACGCTGTTTTTAGATGAGATCGGCGACATGCCCTTCGACATGCAGGTGAAACTGCTCCGTGTTCTGCAGGAGCGCACCTTCGAGCGCGTGGGCGGCACTAAATTACAAAAGGCTAATGTGCGTATTGTCGCAGCCACTCATCAAAACCTAGAGGGTAAGGTTGAGTCCGGTGATTTCCGCATGGACCTGTATTACCGCCTCAATGTGTTCCCTATCGATGTGCCGCCGCTGCGAGATCGGCCAGAAGATATCCCCCTGCTGGCCCAGCGCTTTATAAACTTACAGCAGGAGCAAAATGGCGAAGCTATTAGCTTATCCCGTGATGCGCTTACCCAACTGTGTCAGTGCGATTGGCAAGGCAACATTCGAGAACTGGGCAATTTAATCGAGCGCCTCACTATTTTGTACCCGGGTGAGGTAGTCGACACTCAGAAGCTGCCCGGTCGTTACGCAGCCAGCCAGGCCGACTGGGTTCAAACCCCCCGCCACGACCCTGAGGCCGTTGCTAAATTTATTGACGACTTGTTCAAGGACATGGACGACTCGACTCAGGAGAAAGTGGCGGTATTGCCTGCTCCGGTTGATACCGGCGCTGAAGACCTGTCGGGTTTGTTTGCAAGGGCAGATCAGCTACCGCCAGTAACCCCCCATGTCGTTGATTTCAGCGTCGGGGATATCGATTTAAAAGAGCACTTGGCCGAAATAGAAAAAGACCTGATTTTCGCCGCTCTTGAGCACTCTGACTGGGTAAATGCACAGGCCGCCAAGCGGCTAAACCTACAGCGGACTACGTTGGTCGAAAAGATGCGTAAGTACGACATACGTCGAAGCTAAGGCCGATGAGCGGTTTAATAGATAACTTATAGATCTCTCAGAACCGTTTTAAAACACCTGCAGCACGCCAATCGCTCAATCCAAAATCCAAAATCCAAAATCCAAAACCCACAACCCAAAACCGAAAACCGAAAACCCAAAATCTAGAGCCTAGAGCCCACAACGAAATCTCACCTGCCCAAACGAGATTCTAAAGATTGCCTTTAAATCAGCGGCCTGTCTGTTAAATCCTTCTGTGCCACATCTAGTCGTCGATAAATCTGGCAATAAAAGTCCGGCGATCTCAAGTTCAACGGCCGGGCCTGCCGCCCGGAACCTTGGCGTCAACAATCTGACAACGCGCTAATATCAGCAATAAGTGATTGTATTTATTAATTTAATTGCCCTAGGCACAGGCATTGCATTTTATTGGGAAACGGCAATACAGCGGCAATAGCTTGCCGCCGCTACCTGACAAAGCGCCACCGTGTTAATGAAATAGGCAGTGAAATTGATGGACGCAATGCAATACAACGGTCACTCAAACATCCAAACCCCAGAAATGATGAGTTTGGAGCAAGCGACCTTGGCCCGGGCTGAGCAGGCGCTTGAAACAACGCATGCGGCTATGGCACAGCAAATAGCGCGTTTAACGGCCGAGCTCGAAGCTGCCCGCCTCGCGAGACGAGAAGAACACGCTGAACGCGGTCGCTTACTAACCCGCTTGGCGTCCTTGCTCGATGCGCTACCAGGTGGTGTGGTTATTGTCGATAATGCAGGCAAAATTACGGAGTCCAACCCGCAGGCAGAACGTCTGCTGGGCGAGCCCTTAGAGGGCGAAGAGTGGTCAGCTGTGGAGGCTAGGGGCTATTACCCTGAAGACACGATTCTAGAAATTCACGGGCGTCGTCTGTCCGTAGAGGCTACACACCTTGGAGATAACGGCGAGACCGTGATCTTATTCAGCGACATCACCCGTCATCACACCCTACAAGATGAAGCTTCACGCAAGCAGCGGCTAGTCGCCCTGGGTGAAATGGCAGCGCGCCTAGCGCATCAGATCCGAACACCACTGTCCTCAACTTTGCTCTACCTAACGCTGATGGAATCAGATCTACCCAGAGCGCAACGACAGGACATTTGTACCGACGTGCGCAGTCATTTAGAGCACATGGAAGCACTCATTACTTCTATGCTGGGTTTTGTCAAAGGTCACGGCAAAGTGACGGGGCATGTGGGTATTGAAGCCGCACTGAACGATGCGGTTCAAAGTTGTACCGCCGACATTGAAAGTCAGGCTGCGACGATTACCATGGACTCATGTGGTCCTGCACCCCATCTCGAAGGCTGCCACGATGATCTGGTAGCAGCCTTTAGCAACCTAATTAACAACGCTCTCGACGCTTCAACTACAGAGCCCAATATTACGATTAGAAGCCGCATTCGGAACAACCGGTTGGCTGTCATACAAATTGCTGATCGCGGTTGTGGCATACCCACAGCAGCAATTGATCGCATTTTCGACCCGTTTTTCACCACACGTGCCGCAGGCAATGGTCTAGGTCTCGCGGTGGTTGCGGGCACCATTACTCAGCACGGCGGCACTATTCGTGCCGCCAATCGTCCGGGTGGCGGGGCTGAATTGACCATCTTGTTACCCATTAAGCCGGTTCGCGAAGCTTACGCGGAGATTGTATGAACGCCCCACAAATTCTTATTGTTGAAGACGACGCAATACTGCGCGGTGCCTTGTGCCAAACCATGGAGTACGGCGGTTATCAGGTGCTCAACGCTCGTAACGGCAAAGACGCATTGGCCGTTATGGATCGCGAGACCGTTGATCTGGTGATCAGTGACGTGCAGATGGATGAGATGGATGGCACCGAGCTTTTACAAGTGGTCCGTCGTCGCGAGCCCACGCTCCCCTTTGTCATGATGACAGCCCATGGCTCGGTACAACATGCCGTACAAGCCATGCGTGATGGCGCCACCGATTACCTGCAGAAACCTTTTGAAGCCAATGTGCTGCTCGACATGGTTTCTCGAATGGAAAATCAATTGCCCGGCCAGCAAACCAACATGATTGCTGAGGCGGCAAAGACCCAGCACGTTTTGGATCTGGCCTTACGGGTTGCTCTGACCGATGCCACGGTGCTTATTAGTGGCGAATCGGGAACGGGAAAAGAAGTGTTAGCCCGAGCCGTCCATGAAGGCTCGGAACGTGCCAAGGGGCCCTTCATTGCACTTAATTGTGCTGCCATGCCTGAGAGCATGCTCGAATCGATTCTCTTTGGTTATGAAAAAGGCGCATTTACGGGTGCACACCAAAGCCGACCCGGAAAATTTGAGCAAGCCAACGGCGGAACTTTGTTGCTCGACGAAATTACCGAAATGCCCATCGAGCTGCAGGCAAAATTACTGCGCGTTCTTCAAGAGCGGGAAGTCGAGCGTCTCGGTGGTTCGGGTTTAATTGATCTCGATGTGCGCGTGATTGCCACTACCAACCGCAAACTAACCGAAGAGGTCGCAGCGGGTCGGTTCCGAGAGGATCTTTTTTATCGCCTCAACGTCTTCCCCATTGAGTTACCCCCACTGCGTGATCGAATTGATGACATTGCGCCACTTGTAAAACGCTTTATGGGCAACCACGGGGGTGACCGCTTGCTGTCCCTCACTGACGGAGCTCTCGAAAAGCTCTTGGGTCATCAATGGCCCGGTAATATTCGTGAGCTAGATAACTGTATTCAACGCGCCATTATATTAGCGGGTGGCCAGGCTATAGAGCCTCATGCCATTGTTTTCGACACTACAGCGGAGCCTATGTCGGAGACCTCGGCAGTGCCACCTGCCCTTGACGGCGACCTGAAAGCCAGGGAGCGCGAGTTGATTTTTTCAGCGCTGACAACGGTCAATGGTAGTCGAAAGAGAGCCTGCAAAAGCTTGGGTATAAGTGAACGCACACTTCGCTACAAATTAGCGCGATTCAGAGAAGAAGGGCATGCATTGCCCGACTGTCTCGCCTAATTTAACAACTATGAGATTAAGGATTTTTGCCAATGAGTGACATAGCAATTAATCAGGTGCTCGCACAAATGCGAACCATGGCCAGTCAGGCGACTAGCGAACCCAAGTCGGGTTTGGAAAGCGTGGGTGGTTCCGGGTTTTCATCGCTGATGTCCCAATCTCTCAACGAGGTCAACGAGTCCATTCAGGTCTCGAAAGGTTTGGCACAACAATTTGAGTCCGGCGATCCAACGGTCTCACTGGCTGAGGTTATGGTGACCGCTCAGAAAGCCAGCTTACAGTTCACCGGTATGACGGAGGTACGCAACAAGCTGTTAAATGCGTACCAAGAAGTCATGAATATGCAGGTTTGAGGCAATAAATCATGGCAGATAATCCTATTCTTAATCGCGTGAGTGGCTTTGCTGCTCAGCCTGTTACCCGACAGATGGCGCTGCTTATTGGCATGGCGGCCAGTGTCGCTCTGGGTGTGGGTGTTATTCAATGGGCGATGAAGCCCGACTTCCAGCCACTGTATGGTGCTATGTCACCGGCAGATAACGCCACGGCTGTGAGCCTGCTTCAAGCCAATGGAATCCCTTACACAATGGCCGGAGGTTCTGGGCTACTGAGTGTTCCCAGCGACCAAATACCCCAGGCACGTATGGCACTCGCCAGCGAGGGCTTTCCACGGGGTGGCGGCGTAGGTTTTGAGTCACTTTACCAAGAGCAGGAAATGGGCCTGTCCAGCTTTATGGAGCAAGCACGCTACAACCGAGCGGTGGAGGCAGAGCTCGCACGTACTATTTCAGCTATGGATAGCGTCAAAGGTGCTCGTGTTCACGTAGCCGCCAGCAAGCAGTCGGCGTTTATACGACGCGGCCAGGAGCCATCGGCGTCGGTCATGGTCAGCCTCTATCCCGGACGCGGTCTCAGTGAGCGTCAGCTCGCGGGTATTGTGCATTTGGTTGCTTCAAGCATACCCGAGTTGCAGGCTTCGAAAGTATCGGTAGTCGATCAGGCAGGTAAATTACTGTCTAGCGAAGACGGTGAGGATAATGACTTTGGCTATACCTCAGAGCAGTTTAGGCTCGCTCAGCAACTTGAAGACTCGTTGAACAATCGTATCGAAGCTATCTTAGAGCCTATTTTGGGTGCCGGAGCCGTACGGGCTCAGGTGACGGCAGATCTTGATTTCACGCGAGTCGAAAGCACCAGTGAGCAGTATTCACCGGAAACGATCATGCGCAGTGAACAGACCACCGAAGATCTCACTTTGAAGTCCATGGCTGCAGAGGGTGTGCCAGGAGGGCTAACAGATCAGCCCCCGGGTGCGGCCGATCCAGCTAACGAAGAAAATGTGGTCGCTGACGCGCCAAGCCCAACCCGCGAGAGCCGTAAAGCAACCCGAAATTTTGAAATGGACAAGACCATTAGTCACGTCCGCGAAGTGCCTGGAAAACTCCTCAGACTTTCTATTGCAGTGGTGGTTGACTACGTTAGTGATGAAGACGGTAACCGGACCGCTCTAGAGCAAGACCGGCTGGATGAAATTACGGCGTTAGTCCGAGAGGCTGTGGGCTTTGATGAGGCCCGAGGCGACACTGTCAGCGTCATCAATTCGCCCTTTATCGTACCGGCTGCCCTTGAGGAGATACCCGAACCCGGTTTACTCGAGCAAGATTGGATTTGGCCGGTGAGTCGAGGGGCTCTGGCATTGATCGCACTCTTAATGCTGATCTTTACCGTGATCCGCCCACTTATTCGCTACTCAACCAGCTACACACCGCCACCGCCACCCCCCTCAGACGGCTTGCCACAGCTGGTCAGTCCCGTGGCGCCAGGCGGTAACATAAATGAAGATACGGTTGCCCTGAGCGGACCGGCACAGGCGGCGCTTCCCGGCACCACCACGCCGGCTTACCATCAGAGCATTGCTATGGCGCGTAATGTGGTCAACGAACAGCCCGCACGCGCCGCTTACGTAGTCAAGAATTGGATGGCGACTGATGGCTAATCTTGAAGATATGAGTGGCGCAGAGCGCGCCGCAATTTTTTTGCTGGGTGTGGGGGAAGATACCGCCACTCAGGTTATGCGGCATTTGAGCGCCAAAGAAGTTCAGCAGGTGGGCGAGGCAATGGCTACGATTTCAGGCCTCACCAATAAAGATGTCAGCGGCGTGTTGGCCAAATTCTGTACCGAGGCCTCTGAGATCAATCCGCTGGCAGTTACAGCACCTGAATTTACCAAGCGGGTAATGACGACTGCACTGGGTGAAGGCCGGGCTAAAAGTATTCTTTCTAAGGTATTGGATAAGCCCGAGGAACACTCCGGGGTCGATGCGCTGCATTGGATGGCGGCGGAAGCCATCGCCGCTGTGCTGGTTGAGGAGCATCCCCAAATTGCGGCAACAGTACTCACGCAATTGGAAGATGATCACGCTGCCGAGGTTTTGGCGCTGTTTCCCGAAGACTTTCAAAAGGATTTAATTTTACGTGTTGCCCGCATGCAAGAGCTTGATCCGCGGGCTATGGAAGAGCTTGATCGCGTGATGTCGAGTCAATTGGGTAAATTACAAAAATCCCCGCCGCGTAAGGTTAAAGGCGTCAATAACGCGGCTGCTATTCTTAACGCAACCTCGTCATCTTTGGAAAAGACGCTTTTAGAGTCGCTGCAAAGTACTGACCAGGAGCTTGGCGACGACGTTAAAGAAAAAATGTTTGTCTTCGATAATCTTATGTCACTGGATGATCGTGGCTTCCAGCGACTGATTCGGGAAATTGCTACTGAAGATCTTGTGGTGGCACTCAAGGGTGTCGATGCCAGCCTGCAAGAGCGCTTCTTCAATAATATGTCAGAGCGTGCCGCCGAAATTTTGAAGGACGATATGGATGCCAAAGGTCCGGTGAAGGTTTCTGAAGTTGAAACGGCCCAAAAGCAGATTTTGATAACGGCCCAAACCCTAGCCGATGAAGGTGAGATCATGTTGGGTCGTGCAAGTGGTGACTATGTCTGAGTTTGCCAGTGCCGCTAAGTGGCAGCCCCCCGCACTGCGGGTCATTACCATTGCTGATGCCGAGGCGCAGCAGGCCCAATTATTGGCTGATGCCCAAGAGCGCGGCTACCAGGAAGGACTGCAGCTTGGACAAAAAGCGGGAAGGGCACAGGCAGAGGCTGTACTGGCTCAAATGACGGCATTATGGGATGCCATGCAAGAACCCTTTGCCGATATGGAAGAAAATATTCATAGCCATCTCATGGGCTTGTCATTGGCCATGAGTGAAGCGGTTATTCGACGTGAATTAAGCACTGACCGCGATGCGATTGCGCGTGTACTTAAAGAGGCGTTATCGGCGCTGGGTTTCGTTCGAACTGTCGTGGAAGTCAGCGTCAATCCCGCTGATCACGATGTGGTAACCGGGCTATTAAGCGGCGAAAATATTGATAGTCGAATCACGGCAGACCCCAATATCTCTCGCGGTGGCTGTCTGTTACGGGCCGATCGAGCGCTGGTGGATATGCGTGTCGAAACAATGATTCGTGAGACTTTAGCCACAATTGCCGGTGAAACTCGACGGGTTGACAGCAGCGGTCGTGAAACGGCCCCTGCGCTGTCAGTAACTGACATTGAGTCGATTGCCGATCGCTTTAACGAATCGGGGTCTGGCGCATCACCGTCAGGGGAGTCAACCTCCAGTGGGTTACCCACTGAAGAAGACATCTCTCAACCTGCTGGTGATGAAAATGTCTGATGCTACCGCCGTACGCCAGGCACAGTTGGGGCGTTTTACCGACCGGCTTGAAGGCCTTTCGGCAAGGTTGCAGGCGCCCAGCCCAGTGGAGACGGGTCAGCTGGTTCATTTATCAGGCATGCGTTTAGAAGTTGCGGGTCTGCGCTCGCCCATTGGATCACGGTGTCAAATTTGGGGCAAAGTGCCCGTTGAGGCGGAAGTCATTGGCTTTCACGGTGACCGGTTGGTCATGATGTGCGAAGGCAGTGCCGAGGGCCTGAGACCCGGCGCGATAGTTGAGCCCCTGGAAGGCAGTGATCGCATACCCGTAGGGCCAGGACTGCTGGGTCGTGTAATCGATGGTGCGGGTCGGCCGTTAGACGGCTTTTCGCCGCCCTCTGGTGAAATTACCGTGCCGTTGCAAGGTGCACCCCTTAATCCTATGGATCGCGGTGCCCTAGAAAAACCGCTCGATGTGGGAATACGTGCCATCAATAGTTTGCTAACGGTGGCCCGTGGCCAGCGCGTTGGTTTGTTTGCTGGAAGTGGCGTGGGCAAAAGCACGCTGTTGGGAATGATGACCCGCTTTACTGAAGCCGATGTGGTTGTTGTGGGTTTGGTGGGTGAGCGTGGCCGAGAAGTTCGCGAGTTCGTCGAAGATAGTTTGGGTCCTCAAGGTTTGAAGAAAGCGGTTGTGGTGGCAACCCCTGCAGACACCTCGCCGCTCATGCGGGTGGCCGGTTGTTGGCGCGCTACGGCAATTGCCGAATATTTTCGCGCTCAGGGACTCAATGTTTTATTGCTGGTCGACTCGTTAACGCGATTTGCCCAAGCGCAGCGCGAAATCGGCTTGGCCGCCGGTGAGCCGCCAGTGTCACGAGGCTACACACCCTCGGTTTTTTCATTAATGCCCAACCTCATAGAGCGTGCGGGCAACTTGGGCAGCGGCTCGATTACCGCGTTTTATACCGTGTTAACTGAAGGCGATGATCTTCAGGACCCCATTGCCGATTCGGCCAGGGCAATTCTTGATGGCCACGTTGTTCTATCGAGGACAATGGCAGACAGCGGTTTGTTTCCTGCTATCGATATCGAGGCGTCTATCAGTCGGGCCATGTTGCAAATTACCGACGGTAGTCAGCAAGCCCATGCTCGGCAGGTGCGCGATGTTCATGCGACCTATCAGGCTAATCGCGACCTCATTGCTATGGGGGCTTATCGAGCGGGTACTGATCCGAAAATTGATCTTGCCATTCGCCATCACAAGGCTGTTCATGACCTGATCGAGCAACCACTGGATCAACCTGCCAATTTTGACAGTAGTTTGACCCGGTTGGCACAAGTCTCAGAAGCGATGGAACAAGATAATGGACCCGCTGCAACGCAGATGCCGTTGCAGCAAAAGCCTGCGCAAACGATGCCCGCACCGCTGGCGCCCGCGACGCGCTGACGCATAGCCTATGCAAATTAAGCAGCTGCGATTAGTTATTCGGTTGGCCCAACAGCAACGTGACGCGGCGGCAAGCCAACTCGCCTCAGGCAAGGCGCAATGGCAGGCGGCCCAAGAGCAGCTCGAGCAACTGCAGCGCTATCAGGGGCAGTACGTTAATCAAGCGAAACAAGAAGCATCTCAGGGTATATCGGTGCAAGCACTCTTCGAAGGTAGGCGCTTCATTGCTGAGCTAGACGACCTCATTATGAAACAGCGGCAGGCGGTAGAGCAGCAGGCATCAATTTTACAGTCGCTAACTGAACAGTGGATGGATACTGCGCGTCACGTTCAGGCTCTAGAACGATTAGAGGTTTTACGTTTAACCGAGCAACAACGCGCACAAGATCGACGTGAGCAGCAGCTTGCCGACGATCAATATGCCATTAGAAATTCGTCTCCAGATTACAGCACAGCCTAAACTTGGCATGGCCTTTGCAGTTTTCTGGAGTGAGAGCAGTGAGTAAATTGTCGTGACGGTAGGTCAGGCTAAATAGCATATTGAGTAAAGGGCAATGGCCCCATAGCTCTAATCCTGAGGTTCGCGCTTTACAGAGAAAGCGCGGTTGGAGAGTAAAAGTTATGAAAACAGCCGGTTTAGACACGGTTTTAAGCGCACTAAAGGGAGACTCTAACCCGATTAACGCGGACAAGGGGCAGGCCGGAGAAGGCGGTGCTTTTAACGCAGCATTCGATGCTGCTGCG
>Ga0213863_10001272_pt1 | contig 18539 bp, 31 predicted proteins | sample PICome_8_FD_160128 | JGI IMG/M metagenome (GOLD analysis project Ga0213863, IMG submission 160128) | Coastal seawater microbial communities near Pivers Island, North Carolina, United States - PICO497 | ecosystem: Environmental > Aquatic > Marine > Coastal | place: USA: North Carolina... | reverse complement strand
GTTAAGTGCCATACGCTTTTCATCTGAAGCGCCCTCTTCAAATGCTATAATAGCATTCTTCAGAACATCAACATCACGAATAACATCATTCATCACTAAACCTCCAATCAATCATCACAGTATAGTATTATATTAACAAATCAATCATGCTTTGTCAAGCATTTTTTTAAGAAAATGCAATCAATGCGAGTAGCAAAGAGTTCAGCGAGAACCCTATCGCATTAGATACAATATAGAGTGTATCTTTAGCATAGATTGCTCGTACTAGGAACAAGAACAGTCCTAACCATACTAGTAGTATGAAGTTCAGTGGTGGTAGATTGGTTGACCAACCCATCAGTACTGAAATTGATGTTGGAGCAGTCGCTCCATGTATTAGGATCATTCCGATCCACCCACACATTTCTGGGATTTTATTTTTCACATTATTCATAATATAACTCCTTTTCTTATTGTATTATAGTAACACACTTTTTTAGAGTTGTCAAGTAAAATCTTCAATAAATGCCATAACACCCATTATAAAAACAACTATAATAAACAGTTGTGCAATCCGGCAGGCGATGTAGTCACTCATTCTAAATCTCCTCGACAGTAATACGGTATTTCTTACCATTCATATCGCACAGGTCGATAGTCTTTTTGGTAGAAACAAAGTAACCCTTAGTAGGATGTAAGTCCCATTTGATAGGGTCAATCAATCCGATAATATTATCAGGATCATACTTCAATAGTGCTTTACGAACTACATCAGCGATTTTATCACAGTATGCTAAATTCATCATATATTCTCCTTCTTTACCCAAGTTTCAAAATTAACACCAGACCAAGTATAACCTTGATCCATCTTATAGACTTCATATGCTTGAAGAGTTTTCTGGTCTTGTGCCATAGGGTTTCGTTCAATAAACTCGATTAACTGGTCAAGTGTAAACCCAAAGAATTCACACCGCTTGTTAAGAATTGTCATTGCACCTTTGATTTTCATAATGTATACCTCTCTTTTCATCTTACATATACATTATAAACGCAAAAAACCCTTTTGTCAAGGGTTTTCTGGTAAAAAAGTGGTAAAAATGTGGTTTTTTTTATGTCGCAACTGTCATATTATGTCGTTTTTGTGATATAGGTGACACAGACCTTGCGGTTTTAGGTTCTACGCGGACATCTGCTTCGGGTAGAACAAAATGACATTCATATTCTTCATTCGACCATTTCCAGTCATCTTCATACTTCAATACTGTAAATGAGTTTTGTTCGCCAAAGTTCATGAAAGCAACAGTAATCCATTCTTTTGTCATATCATCTGAAAATCTGGTAGGCATAATACGAACTTCTGCCGGTAACTTTTTACTGTCACTCTTTCTAGTCAACTCTACTATACGTCTTTCAATGTCCATGTCTACTCCGTGATATTAAATTGTAAATTTTCATGGTCTGGATAATTTACAACTACTGGTCCTTCTGGACACTCATAATCTATGTGTGCAAGTAATGTTGCAGTACCTGGCGGTATCATATGCTTGTGTTCATCATCAATAGTAAATGAGAACCCAAACTTATCTATCTTATCACTTGCAGGTCCTGAAAACTTTGCTATACTTGGTATTGCTCTATGCACCATATACTTGCTGTCTCTTAATTCTAGTGTAAATCCAGTTACCTTACAATCATCTCTGTGCTTTTCTCTTGCTACGATAACATTAAATGTTCCATTTACAGGTGCATCAGTGATGGTAAAATACTCTGGTGCCCAAGTAAGAATATCTTTACTTGAGAACTTGTCCCATACTGTATACCCACCACCAAGCATTGCTAATGTTGCTGTTACAACACCAATACCTTTTGTAATATTTTCTATGTCAGGTATAATCATACAACTATTTATCCTTTCTGGATAAGACCCACGCGAGAAGACCCGCGCCTATACCTGTGACTACTGCTTCTGCCCAATCAGGTCCAAAGTGTGAAGAATGAACACTCAAGTCTGCTATAGCAGTGAGTATACCTGTTGCCCATATTAGTCCATACTTATTGTTTATTCTTTGATAATAACTAGCAATCACAACAGCGATGCCAGCGATTAGTCCAGTTTTACTTGCAGTAATAGCATGATTTAGAGAAATAACTGTCAAGTCACCTTGAACCATACACAACATACATGCCGTCCATGCTTCAGAGAATTTTTCTGCAAGGAGTTTTAGTTTCTTTATCATGTCGTTCCTCCTTGTGTAAACGACAATATTTATGCAAATATTATGCTAATTTACTTTTTCTTGTCGTTTTCTATTCTTCTATTTTCTTCAATATAGTCATGATGCACGATACCACTATTTGGTACTTTCCACTCTCTTCTCTTCTTAAACTTTTCCCATAGCGTATCTTCATCTTCACTTACAATTTTTTTGACCTGCTCTGTCTCATCCGTTCTTTCTGTTTCCTCAGAGATGGTATGAACCTCTTTAGTTTCTGGTTTACTCTCTTCAGTCTCTTCGGTATCAATGATCCCTGGTACTTGAACAGCATGTGCATCTACCTCCGTATTCTTCTTTTCAACAATACTATTCTCCACATCTTCTGACACTTCAGACTTGTCCTCAGACACAGTGTCCACTCCCTCGGATATATCGACTTCCTGCACCCTGTCTGTAGATAGTTCTGTAAAGTCTCCAACTTGCTCTGTGGGGACCGTGAATTTTTTCTTCTCATCTCTATGCTCTCTCAGTGATTGGTTCGCCGCAATCAGTAGTAGAACTGCTAACGGGTCGAACACAAAAATCAACAGTAAGATAACCCATCTCACTGCCTCATCAAAGTGGTCTTTCGCATCATCACCATAGATAAGTTCTGCGATATATTTGAGAGGTCCTACTTCTGCTTCAAGTGCAATCTGCTCTTTACTTAATACTAGTTTCTCGCCTTCTAACTCATCGATATTATTCTGCGCTTCACTGATGACTGCTTCTAACTCTGCTCTTTCTTCTTTCTGCGATTGACGAACAGCAATAGCACCTTCTGGTCCACGAATACGGTCAAAGTCCATGAGAATTTGAACTGCTTCATCCAACTGTCCAATAACTTTCGTGGCATCTGCTATGGTAGTTACTTCTCTTGTAATTTTCTGTTCAATTCTTTCGATTACAACAGTGTTATCACCAGTAGCAATTGTCTGGTCTAAGTGTGCTTTTGATAAGAAACCAAAGATACCCATGCTTGTGATGAATATGAGTACTACAACTGCAAGTGTCAAATACGACTTCAGTAGTAGTGGTGTTTTATTCCAGTTCTGATACAACCAAGATGCTGTGACTAGTTTTCCTACTTCTAGCACACCACCCATCAATAGAACAGGTAGTTTTGCGGCACTAAAGATAGCGGCAAGACCTAGTAAAGAGTATAGTGCGGCGATTGCTGAAATTGATAATGCCGACAATAGAGTAATTAGTGCTAGTGTCATAGACGGTCTATTCCTGCTTTGCAGATATAAAAAGCATCGACAATATCTGTCACTGGCGAATCCAGTGTGTCTTGCCCCATTATATCTTTTAACTGTAATATATATTTATGTTGTTTCAGAAATGCTTCATACATTGCTTCTTTATTAGCATTACCTTTATCTGTAGCATACTTCTTAACTTCTGCCGGCGAGATTGTACTATAAGTCATTTGATTACGATACAAACGCATCTTTAAAGCACCTGCGTTCTCTCCTATATGAAAGACACGACCTTTTGCGCCCATAGCATAATCTTCTATGAAAACATGATTTATTGCTTGCAGACCAAACTGAGCATCCTGTTTGCTCATACAACTCATCGCCCAACTAGAAATATTGTGATAGCGTTCTTCTGCACTATCCCATGGTTTATGAAGGTCACCATAGATGTTATTCCAGGTGCCTTCATATTTCTTTTTGGTTGTTAAGAAATAAAACTGACAGGTAAAAAATGAAACATCTTCACTAGGCGATATGCATATCGCTGGACTGCTTAGTGAATAGTCTATCCCCACATACATTTTATTTCTGAAATTGCAGAGAATATTGTCTGCCATTGTGTGTGAATTTTACAATGGAATGACTATATACAGTTTTCACTTCTTCTTCGTATCTTGTTTCTACTGTGCAAAATCTTGCAGGTTGTGCTTTTGCTTGACTGTTGTTGTGACCTATAATACCACCAATGACTGCGCCTACTGCACCACCATTGTCTACGTTCTTTGTCACGTTATTACCAATCAGACCACCAATGATAGCACCTTTGAGCATATCACCAGTCTTGTCGCCTGATACTGTTCTATCTGTACAGACTTCTACCTGATATGGTTTCTTAATGATGACTTGTTTGTTTACATCAGTCACCGTTTGAGCATTTGCTGTTGTTGTAAATAGTGCAATTGCACCAATCAAAATATACTTCATTATAAATCTCCTTCTTTCCTGTTTTCGCTAAAATATGCGTCAAACTCGCCTCCAGGATATCGACTTTCTAGTTTGAACACATTCTCTTTGATTACATCATTAGGGTCTAAATCCAATGCGCTACATGCATTAACCCAATACCAAATAATATCCCCCAACTCTCGTTTGAGGTGAAATATGGTGTCATCATCCAAAGGTTTTCCTTGGAACACACATTTCTTAATAATTTCATTGAATTCGCCTCCTTCACTTGATAGTCCGATACCTGCAGTCAATAATGTAGCAATATTGACTTTATTGTCCAACTGCATTAGTCTACCTTCTAAATTATGTAGACTTTTACTTTCAATACTTGTCACACTTGTCACAAACTTCTGATAATCATTTAATTTCATTATTCTTCATCCTCTTCAAAATCTAATTCACTTTCTACTTCGCCCCCACAAAAAGGACACGTTTGCACATCATAATAATCTTCATCCATATTATGTGATATCTTAAACTCGGCATCACAATGAGTACAAAAATATGTCTTCCCTCTCATAAGAACTCCTACAATTTGAAATCTTTAAATGTATCATCTGATACATCTTGCTTGATACCTCCAATGACATAGGATTCAATTTCAGTTTCTTGAGGTGCGTTCTGAAGTCCAGAACTATTCAACCAATGCATTGTCCACGGTAGTGGGTTGTCACCTGGTTTGATGCTAAAGATAGGGTCTAGACCAATTGCTTTCATACGCTTATTTGCTACCCACTCTACATAGTCTGACAGCAATTTCTCATTCAGTCCAATCATTGAACCATCTTTAAAAAGATACTGCGCCCATCTTTTTTCTTCATCTACTGCTTCTTTATATGCTTCATACATCCACTCTTCTTCTTCTTTGATTACTGAAAGCATCTCTTTATCATTTTCAGAGTTCTTAAAGTTCTTAATGATATGCTGTGTGATAGCAAGATGCTGACTTTCATCTCTCGCAATGAATGAGATAATCTTCGCACTACCTTCCATCAACTTCAACTCACCGAATGCAAATGTACATGCAAATGACACATAGAAACGAATACCTTCTAGAATATTCACCGTCACTAACGCACGCCACAACTTTCTCTTCAGTTCTTTTGATGAACCTTTACCTGTTACTTCGTACTCTCTCGCATAGTTCATAAAGTCATCATAGCACTTTGTAATGCTATCTGCTCGTTCCATGATGCGCTTGTCGTCAATGACAGTATCAAAGATTTCTGCTGGATCGGAGTATAAGTTCTTAATCATGTATGTGTAACTGCGACTATGAATTGTTTCCATAAAGTCCCATGTAATGATACAACCTTCTAGTTCAGGCAGTGAGCAGTGAGGTAGAAACGCAAGACATGGACCTCGTCCTTGCACACTATCAAGCAAAATCTGATACTTCAAATTAGATGTGAAGATGTGCTTCTGCTCAGGACGCAATTCGTTATAGTCATTACGGTCTTTCTGTAATGAAATCTCTTCTGGTCGCCAGAAGAAACCCAACTGCTTTTGCGTTAGTTTGTCAAAGACAGGATACTTAAATTCATCGTATCTTTGCATACCTTGGTCTTCGCCAAAGAACATTGCTTGTTTAGTAAAATCTACTTTATTCTTATTAAATACGCTTGACATTTCTTTCTCCTATATTGCACATGCGTCACATGCTTCATCATCATCGTTTGACTGTAGTGTAGCAGGTTGTGTTTCTGCAACATTGTCATGCCATCCTATTGAATGCGCTGGTTCGTCATCATCTTTCTTACCATCGTATGTATTTTGATAATAAGATGTTTTCCATCCATACTTATATGTTGTCAACAAATCTTGTGCCATAACAGACACAGGCACTTCGTTGTTCTCATAGTTTTCTGGATTGTACGACCAGTTGCCACTAATACCTTGGTCGAAATATTTTTGCATCATTGCTACAACTTTGATATACCCTTCGTTGCTTGGCATATCCCACAACAATGTATAAGCACTCTTCAGCGTAGAGTATTGCGGAACAATTTGTTTAAGAGTCCCTTTCTTTGATTTTTTAACGGACAAGTAGTCTCTCGGAGGTTCGATTCCATTGGTCTCTCCTGACACAACGGAACTGCTCTCTGATGGCATCTGTGCGGACAATGTTGAGTTCCTAAGTCCATATGCTTTGATGTCTGCCCTAAGAGATACCCAATCACGACTTAGTTTCCTGTTGCATATTTCATCTATTTCTTTCTTGTAAGTATCGATAGGCAGAATACCATCTGCATACTTTGTTTTATCGTAGTATTCGCACTTACCTTTTTCTTGAGCAAGTTTATTTGATGCTTTCAACAAGAAATACTGAAAACTCTCAGACAACTCATCTACTAGTTCCCACGCTTTAGGGTCATCATACTTGACTTTATTTCTTGCTAAGTAATGTGCTAGACCTATATATCCAACTCCTAAACTGCGCCTTGCTTTTGTTGACACTTCTGCCGCAACAACAGGATATCTCTGATAATCAATAATCTCATCAAGTGAGCGAACTGCTAAGTCGCACAAATCTTCTAAATCATCAGTATTCTTTAACTGTCCAACATTAATTGCAGACAGAATACACAATGCAATCTCACCTTGGTCATCATCAATATGCTGAATAGGTTTAGTAGGTAGTGTAATCTCTTGACATAAGTTTGACATATAAATTCTGTCTTTGAATGAACTATGAGTATTACAATGGTCAATGTTCATCAGATAGATACGACCTGTTTCTGCACGTTCTTTTAACAGACTGATAATTAAGTCTCTAGCAGAAATAGTCTTTTTAGGTACACTATATGCTCTCTCATACTTCTCATATAACTCATCAAACTCTTCTGTGCCGAATGCTTCATATAGACCAGGTACATCGTGCGGCGAGAATAGAGTAACATCTTCGTTCTTTAGAAATCTTTCATAGAATAATTTCGACAACTGAATAGAGTAGTCGAGTTTACGCACACGATTATCTTCAGAACCTTTGTTGTTTTTCAGTACTAGAATATCTTCAATCTCTTTGTGCCAGATAGGAAAGTGTGTAGTAGCAGAACCACCACGCACACCATTCTGTGTGCAACATCGTACAGTTGCTTCAAACTTTTTTAAGAATGGGATAACACCAGTATGTTGAACTTCTCCATCTCTAATCTTTGAGTTAATACCTCTGATACGTCCTGCGTTGATACCGATGCCTGCTCGTTGAGACACATAGTATCCGATAGCACTATCAGAATTGAAAATAGAGTTAAGAGTATCGTCAACGTCAACAAGAACACAAGAAGCGAATTGGCGTATCGGTGTACGAATGCCCGACATGACTGGCGTTGGGATGTTAATCTTGAATGTCGATATTGCATTATAATACCTCTTAATATAGTTCATTCTAGTTACTCTAGGATACTGTGCAAACAAAGTAGCGGCAATAAGAATATACATAAATTGTGGTGTCTCAAATACATCACCATTGCTTCTATCCTGTACAAGATATTTGTCAACGACTTGTTGCAGACCAGCGTAAGTAAAATCTAAATCGCGCTTATGATTGACCATATGATTAAGTGCTTGCCACTCATCTTCATTGTAGTAAGTCAATAGTTCTTTGTCATAAACACCACGGTCAATGTTGTGCTTTACATGTTCAAGTAAAGGCGGGTACTCAAAGTCACCAAATACATTTTTACGCAACCCGTACAATAACAATCTCGCGGCAACGTATTCGTAATTAGGTGCATCTAACGAAATCAAATCTGATGCAGACTTTACCAAAATCTTCTGAATATCACTCGTTTCAATGCCATCATAGAATTGAATGCCAGAATTCATTTCTACTTGTGATGGTGACACACCGTGTAAACCTTCACATGCTTCTTGAGTAATCTTCTGAATTTTTCTAATATCTAATGGTCTTTTTCTGCCGTCAGATTTAACGACATGAATATCTTCTTGTACCATGTTCTCTCCTACTTTAAAACTCTAAACTGCAAATATACTAAATCTCGCTTTGCGTTGATATTTGGTTGTGTGATTTTACACCAAGGCGTTCCCTCAGATACATATACTCTACCTGGAAATGATGCAATGATGTCTTCTGGTTCTGTATCATGAAAAGTAATATATTCACCTCCCCAATTTTTAGACCAACCTTTAGCAAAGCAACAACTAATTACACAACCATCGGCAGGACCATGAAAAGGTTCTGGATAACTATCATAAGTGTAAGTGTGTACTGTGGGATATATAATATCAGAGTTGAAATATTTTCTCATATTCATATCAGAATTACACAATTCTTTCAAAATATTTTTACATAATTCTATAACTTCTTCATCATTCAAAGAATGCAAATCAATCACATCAACATCCATTTGTGATATTACATTATCAAAAAAAGTAATATCAGGTTCTCTTTTGGTTTCATCAAATAAACCATTCGTCTTTTCGATAGGACTAAGTTTCATCTTTTTCTCCATAACTACGGGCAAGTTCTGCGCCATGCTTTTTTGCATACTCTTCATCGCCATCAACTGTTAATTTATAAGCGAGTGTATATCGATAGTCATGCTGATACAATCGATTGAAAGAACCCGCTTTGTGTAGCATCCAACCATTAAAAAACACTGCTCGTCCTGGTTTAGGTGAGACTGCACCAATCACATCTTCGTTATTATCATAAAATATAGTTTCACCACCATAAGTTACATTATAATCACGATTACAGTATACTACACATGTTGTGTGATTACCATCATGGTGAGGTAAACTCACATCTTCACATTTCCATGCATTCAGATATGCTCTGAATATACCATACTCTTTATCATTAAGTTCTTTTGCTTGACTAATCATTCTATCGTCAAGTATGTTTCTCCACTTGTCAGGTAAGTCTGCTATCATACCAGACAAAACTCTTTGCCCCTTGTAGATATCTGTTTCAAATGCGTTCCAGTTAAACTGATTGAGGTCTTTTCTCAATTCAACTAACTCAATAGGTAGCATAAAGTCATCTACAACATCTATTCTATAATCGTCTATTCGCACTTCTTCCATTCTGTAAACCTCATCTTTGCACTTAGATTTTTGTGTGTGCTTTTACTTATAATCTCAATTATCTCTGACTTGCTTTTTCCAGCAATTATCATATCATTAATATCTTTTTCGCCAATGTTATCAGGCCATACCACAACTGCATCACCATTGTTGATATGTTTCTGCATACGCTTTACAATCTCGGGATTGCGTGGTTCATTATCATACACAAATACATAGTCACCATTGCTAGGTAACTTAGTCGCATCTGCACCCGCCATAGCAATACTATTATCTATAAACATGGAATCTATAGGACCCTCAACAACGTAGACCTTTTCGGTAAAATTGACCTTATCTAATCCATAAAGTTTAGGTGCAGTCTCATCAAGCATGATAGTAATATACTTCGGTTTCTCTTTACCGAATGCTCGACCTTGGAACCCTGTCAGTTTACCAGTCTTATCGTAGAAAGGTATGATAAGTCTAGGGTGGTCTTGGTCTACACTAGTAAACTTATTTGGTATTAATCTGTTGACGAATGTATAGAACTTATTGACTAAACGCAACTCATCCCAATACATATCAGGTATCTTTCGTTGCTTTAGGTACTTTCGTACTGGATGCTCTGAAGATAGTCTAGAAACGGTTTTAACGGTGTCTAGGAGGGTTGTCTGCTTGATTACTACTGTCTTAAACTCAGGTTCATCATGTATTGTGTGCTTGCTCTCTCCGTTACTATATCTTGCGAGTACATAGCGTTTATATTGGTCGCTATCGACACGCTCAAGTAACTTACCGAAAGTAGTTGATAGACCACAGTTATGGCAACGATAAAGCATCATGTCTTTGACACGATACAAGTACCCTCTTGCTTTGGTCTTTTTCTTCTGGGAATCACCACAAACAGGACAAGAGAAGTTATACAGATAGTCTTTCTTCTTCTTGAAATTTCGTAGTTTGTGTGATATCGAATGGATATAATCTAGGTCTGTCATCAACATAGTACATAATATACTCTAAAAGCGTTACATTGTCAAGTTAAAATATCTCTTTCCACGGTAAATGTGAAAATAAAAATCCAAGAACTAGTGCGCCACCAATAATAGTCCAGCGCCATTGCTCTAACTTATTCAGTCTGTCGTTCATTTGTTGATGATGTTCTTGTTGGTCTGCTCGTAGACATTTAAGTTCATCCATGATTTTCTTATGAGATTTATCTATTTCCAATTGGACCTCTTCTCTATGCTGTGTTATTCTTTCATGAATAATTTCTACGTTCTGTCCCAATGCTGTCTCCTGAGTGTCTACTCTACTCTCTTGAACAGCAATCATGCGATTTAGTGAAGTAGCAACTTCAGATATCTTTTCGATTGCGGTGTCAAGTTTATCAATCACTTTATTCAGTTGAGTGATATCTTTCTTAACTAATGCAATTTCTGTGCGAAAGTCTTCGTTCATTTCTCTAACTCGCTTATTCTTGCCTCTAATTCATCAATTTTTTTGGTGATGCGAGGATATCTTTTTCTCCAGATGTCTTCTGGTTCTTGTAACCATGTCCATCCCCATCGATGAACAAGATAATCTAAAATTCTATCAAAGTATGCATATGCCCATAGTCCCATTCTAGTGTCTCTAAACCAAGCAAGAAATGCGGCACCTAAAAGTGCGCCAATTATACTTGTGTATATCCAGAGAGTATCACTGAATAAGTCTACCATGTTCTAGGTGCCGAACTCTTAATTGCGAAACGTCCAAACGCACGAACTGCATAGTATGCGGAATATTTCTTCCAACTTGCGACTTTAGGTTCAGTGTCTCCCATTGCTTCTAAAAATACATCGTCTGCTATTTTTCTCAATTTCTCAAATGTTGAGGGTGTTACTGTTTCGCGTACTGCGTTAATTTTTTCATATAGAATATCATGTATAACAGCAGGTCTTGCTACATCGAATGGTGCAATAAATGCCCAACATGCTCTCGGTACTGATGCCATATCTGTCACATAACCTAGAGGCACCGAGATTTTACCAGTTTGATAGATTTTAATATCTACTTTACATGAAGAGAACAACTCCATTTGTTCTTTGGTTAATGATGAGGTATAGGTTAATGGTTTCTCTAGTCTCCACTTTTTAGGTCTCTTAAAAGACCCAATAAGAAGTCCATTCCATTTACTTCTCTTGTCCGGATTTGGCATTATTCTCTCCCTCGTAGTAATCTCGGTACTGTATTATTAATTCTTTTTGTGTACCAAGATATGTTTTGATATCTGCAATATTTATACTTAGTGCTTCGTAACCATCTGCAGTCAGCGCAAATAGAGCAATTGGTTGTCCCTGTGCTTCTAGTTCTTCAAATATTTGTTCTGCGTTCTCTCTTGTAACCACAATCCAATTAGTATCTCGCAACACTAAAGGTTCTGGATTAGGTAAATTCAAAGCAGGTTTAGATACTTCAACTTTGACTGTTTCAATCTGCTTAACAGGTTCACGAAATAAAGTACAACCTGATAGCAAGATTACACTACTCAGCAGTAAGATTTTCAAAATCATTTAACACTTCCTTCGTACCTTTATTTACGATACGCTCTATTAATTGTGGTTTTTCTACTGCAAGATAGTTAATATCATGGTCTGCAAGTTTCTTCTGCAACTCTGCTTTTGCACCATTCAACTCTTTTACTTTATCTGTCAGTTCAACATTTGCAACCATAATCTGTTCATAAGATTCCTTTTGCATCGCAATAACTTCTTGTTGCTCTGTGATACTCTCTTCAAGTTTTACTTGATTGACTTTTAGTATTTCGTTTTCGTGTTGTAGTTTCTTCACATAATAAAAAGCACCACCCGCACCTGCGAGTAGCACTACAACCATTACTATTCGTACTGTACTAAACATCTTCTTCTATAAACTCTCTCAGTGACGCACCTTTTCGTTGTATCTTTCTCCAACTGCCGCCACCATTTGGGTTGAAGCGAATACCTTTTTGATTACCTGTATCTGCACACTGTAGAATAATCATACCATCTGGATTCTTCTTAGCAAAAGAATAGATGCTTGCTTCTGCTTCATCTTCTGTGTTTAGATATTTACTCCAGCGTTCATATTTTCTCTTACCTTTAGCAAAACGTCTAAAGACTTCAGGCGTCACTTTAAATACTGCTGTCTTGCGCTTCTTCTTTTTGACTACAACCGTGTCATTATCTTCACCCGTTCCTGCCACTGCAGGACCTGTCGCATTTGCCGCGGCATCTTCCCATGCTCTTTTTATCTGTTGTTCTGCTAGATAAAATCCAGGTCGGTGTTCTGCGGCGTTTAGTTTTTCTAGAAGAACCTCGTCTGTTTCCCAAAACTCTTCTTCATTTACAATTTTTTCTCTTACTAACAAAAGTGCCGCGGCATAGTTTGCAAGTCTAGACTTTACAAACGGCACTTTTTCTAGAAGTCCTCGTAAACGAAATACTAATCTGTGTAGAAGTGTATACGATTGCTCTTGTTCTCTACGAACAAAGTCACGCATCTTAATGAGTTGTTCACCCTTATCGTTGATGATACCTAGTCTATAAGCATCAGTCTCTTCGTACTTGACTGTAAACAGTCTAAGCATTCGTAAGGCGATTAAGTTGTCTACTAGTTTACTCATTGATTCCTAAGTTCCTGTACTATATTATTATCTAATGCAACATCGACAAATTCATCATCTCTCATATAGTTCAAGAAAACTAGAAAGGTTTTCAAGCAAGGCAACATATCAGTTTCTACTTTATATAAAAGCATCTTCTTTGTTGCTTCAGGACCAAATACATTATTTAAGACTATAATGTGATTAATCACTAGTCTTGCTCTCAACTGACCAGTTTCAAGATATTTCTTGAACAGTCTCTTTATATATTTGATGCGCTTCAAATCTTCTTGAAACTCATCATAGTCCATGCAATTTGGGTTATTGTACGCCTTCATTGCATAGACTATAAAGTTTTTTTCTGTCAATTCACTATTCATCATAATAATTTATAATAATAAATTAAACGATTTTCGCGTAGACTTTAGTGCATCCTGTTGGATAAGTTTCATATTCAAATTGAATTTTCATACCCTCTGCTGGATTCTCATCGTCAAGTTGGTCGATAGGAGTAGTTACACTCTTACCAGTGATACCACCAAACTGTGTTAAAGGTGCTTCTGCAACACCCTTTGTCTCAGTCATCGCAGGAATATCAAATGTCAGACCAATCGTTGCAAGTTTACCTTGCAGTTGCAATAAAGCACCTTTAGGGTTAATATACTCGCGCTTACCAATCATACCCACATGTGCATTCAACTGTTGTAGTACATCAGGATTTCTAATGTCATTCAATGACAAATCTGTACCATCACCAGTTGGGTTCTGTGAGTAACCATCTTCCATGATTGCTTTCACTGCATCTACAATGTCTACACTCTCGGTAGTTGGTTTAGCAGGAGCAGGTGCCTTCGCTTTTGCAATATCTGATTTTGCTTTTGCAAGTCTCTCACGGTCTGCTTTCTTCTTTTGAATTTTAGCAAGTTTTGCTTGTGCGGCATCTGCACGACCAGAAACGGATACTCTATTCGCCGCTTTCTTCGCTACATTTACTGCACCTTTTGCTACCTTTGCTACGCCTCGACCGATTGCACCCATAACACCTTCTTCAAGTTCATTCAGTTCTTCATCTGTTAAACTCTCAAGAAATGTGTCAAAGTCCCCATCTGCCATATCGATGACAGATGAGAGTTTTGCTTCGGTGAGATGTGTCTTAAATGATTTCATTACACTCTCCTATTATGCAATCGTGCAACCCTGATTTGACAGAATTTGCCAAGATGAGTTGTTATATAGCAATGTGATACTATCGCCAACATCTTCCATGGTGATGCTTGCACCGTTCGTAAATGCGGCAGGATCAATCTGCACATCACCAGCGTCAACAATCAAAGTAATAATCTTGACCTGACCTTGAACACCAGCGGCAAGTGTCAATGCATTTGCACCAGTAGTCGCGGCAGTTGATGTGATATTACAGATTGGTGAAGTTACGTCAATAGCGGCAGTTGCACCCGCCGCTGTGATTGCTTCTGCAGTACCATCAAATGCTAGAAACCCATCTAGTTTGATGTTACCTGCAACATTTTCTAACAGGTTTTGTACTGTCAGTTTTTTGTTTGTACCACCTTGTACAATATGAAGCAAGTCTGCACTTGCACCAGATGACGCGGCGGTTAGTTCGCTAATTTTTTGGTCTGCCATGTTAGTCTCCTATTTTGCAGTTTTAATTCACTCTATGCTTTGTTACAAGACATAGACTTTTCTAGGGGGGCGCAGACTATCTGGCGCCCCAATTTATTATGCTACAACTGTTACAGTTTTTGCTGTTGCACCAGTCAATGCAAGTGACACTGCTTGTGCGCCAAGTGTTACTGTTCCTGTTGCTCCTGTACCAGCACCACCTGTCAAAGTTACAGTTGGTGTATTGATGTAACCAGTACCAGCGTTAGTAACTGTGAATGCATTTACTGCATCGCCACTAATGGTACAGGTTGCTGTTGCTTGTGTACCACCTGCTACGTCTGGTGCAGAAATTGCTACGGTTGGTGCTGATGTGTAACCAGACCCGCCTGCGCCTACTGCGATAGATGCAACTTGGTTGTTCTGCTGGTCAACAATTGTACCAGAGTTCAATGCAATATTGCCTGTACCGCCGAATGTCAATACATCATCTTCTGATACAGTTTGTGATGCCGCTGTAAATCTCAGTGAGTTTGCAGTTGTACCTGTACCTGTATAAGTCAATGTGTAGTCACCATCACCATCACCGGATTCGTCACCGTTAGCAATAGTGACTTGTGGTGAACCAGTTACGGTCACTTCTTCGTTGAACTGTACTTCGACAGTAATTGTTTCAGTACCGTCATTCAGTTCAGTTGTGATAAATTCTACTGAAGTAACTTCAGGAACATTAAGTTTCGCTGATAAGTTACCAATTGCTACAAGCACTTCTTCCAATCCAGTAGATGGGTTTCTGAAAACCCAACCGCGAGGATCGGCGAAAGTGTCTGCTTTCTGTGCGTCAGTCAAAAACTTTGGTTTTGCTTCTGCACTGTCGTTTGCGCCCCATGAAGACATGTTTATTTCTCCTATTTGTTTATTAGAAACCGTGTTTCTTTAAAGTATTTATAGTTCTTTTAACGTCAGTGTGATGAATACCTATACCACCTGCCGCTTCCCATTCACGAATATTTTTGATATAATCATCAATCAATATGTTTGCAATACCATCTTGCACTGCATATTTCTGTTTGTCTTCTCGTTTGACAAGATTTATGCGTTGCTTCGGCATCATCAAATTCTTTTTAATCCAAAAGTTCTTACCATCTTTGCAGTTTTTATCCCAATTTGCATAAGCAGACAAGATATGAGGTTGACTAGATTTGACATAACGATACAATTCTTGACCGCCAGGCATCCAGTCTAACTCATGCCAGAAGCGAGAATTCTTTTCAATTTCTGCTTTGATTTTACCTTTACCTTTTTTATTCAAATCAGGTGATGTAAAATCTTCTCCAGTAGTGTCAGCGACACCTTTAATGAAGTCTGCTAAAACTCCATCCATGTCTAAGAATATCTTCGCTTGTCCTTTTTGTTCAAACTGCTTTAATGTAATCATTTATTCATCTTCTTCTTTCGGTTTATCTTTTACGTTGTGACTTACTTTCATGACTGTCTCTCTCAAGTTGTCAGCGAAAACCAAATTCAATCGATTTGTAATCTCATGGTCTGGTGTTTCCTTTATCTTCAACTCTATATTAACATCATTATCACAAAAGTCAAGACCTAAATCACGAACTTTCTTAATAAAGTTAAACCACAAATCTTCTACTTTGGGAACATCTTCCCTTGTAAATTGCTTTGCCATTGAACTGTCTGTGACTGAATCCGATTAGTCGGATTCGTTGTCACCTTTCCAATTCTTATCGATATAGTCAAAGAATGCTTTTTTATCTCCTGCTGATAGTTCTGAAGGTGAACTTACACCTCTTTTCTTCAGTTCTTTTGCAAAAAACTTTTGATAAGCACTTTGGTCTTTATCTTCGATTGTCGGACGCTCTCTCTCTTTTAAGATGAACGGATTACCAATTCCTAAACTCATTTTTTTTCTCCTTTAGGTTTCTCGCCACGCTCTTTTTTAGAGATTGCGATTGCCGCTTGTTGTGCGGGACTTACTGCTTCGACTTTATCATGGTCGATATTAGCATGAAGTGATTTCATATCTTCATGTGTTGCTGATAGTTTATTCTGCATCCACTCAGGAAACTCGCCACCATTCTTAATGTGGTCCATAATTTCATTTGCGGCATATGCCATAAACTCTAACTGTTGCACCGCCATTGAACTTTCATCTGGTGATGCTGGTTCATCTTGTTCAGGTACATATTCTTCTCCTTGTACTTTTCTAGCAAGGTCTGCATCTGCTTTACCCCATGTACCAGAAGATTTAGTGACAAATGAATTAACTCGCGCCATACCCCATTGTTGTGGAGTGGTACCTGGACGATGACCACCTTTCCAAGCGGCAACTCCTCTATCATATACTTTCTTCAATACACCAAGAGGCATACCAGACTTGTCTGCCTTTTTCTTCAGACCTGCTTCTGCACTCTCAGTCATTTCTTCTGAGTACATTTCATCCATAGTCTGACGCATTGATTTGTAAATTGTTTTATCTGTCATTTATCTTCCCAAATCTTTATTTTAAGATTTCCTTTTCCTTTTATTACTCTGTGATACTCTAATGCTGGTATCTTATAAATCTTTCCTTTTATCAGTTCTTCAGGTAGTTGATTATCTAACTGCAACTTCCACCCTTCACCTTCTAAAATTGTTATCTCTCTATTGTATTTATCCCTATGCCAAATCAACTCTGCATCTTCAACATCTTCGCTGAAAATACGTTCATCTCCTCTATCGGTGTAGGGTTTACCAGAAGAAGTTTCCGCCACCAGATAATCCTAACTGCTTTGCATAATAAGGCATACGACACGCCCAATAACCGGGTTTTGTCTTGTCTTTCTTAGTGCTACATTGATGTCGTGCGGCGAATGACTTTCTTGCTTCTGGATCATTTAGTTTAATCTTCAGACCAGTAGTATCACCCCAACTGACTTTTTTGATATTACCAGATGATGGGTCTTTCACATACACATAGTACTTCTTAGGTCCACCTGCTTTAGGTTTGTTTAATTCGGGTTGCTTTTCTTCTTCCATCATTGGACAGTCAAGTGGTACATGATTACCTTCATACATTGCAAATGAACCAATGTCACTCTCAAGCAACTCTCTGTCGAAACTATCTAAATCACTTCTATCAATAGATTTTTTCCATTCATTGAATGTCTCGTAATACATCTCAGACCCCACACGATATTCATTTGCTTCTATCAGTCTGGACTCTTGTTTATTCTGATTGCGTAATCTTTCTTGTTCTAGTTTCTTTAGTTTGGGTTTTACACGCATCGCAATACGATTAATCAGTGCGCCTTTACCTTGCATTCTTTTTTCTACTGCTTGCTTTTCTGCAAAACTCAACTCATTATAGTTCTTACCCTTAATGAATTTTTTACGAATAAGATTTCTAGCATGACGTTGCGCTCTTGACTGTAACTTCTCAGGTGAAGACGGTCTTTTCAGCGCAAGTTTTCTTGCTCTTGCAATCTTACCTTTTAGTCTACGCATTTGTTGACTGCGTTTAAATCTCTGTGCTGGTGTTAGAACTTCATCCACCCATTTGTAGTTATCATCAATAACACCTTTTTCTTCGCCATCACGATTGATACGCAATTCTTCATCATCGTCATCGTGGTCACCATCATTATCCAAGTCTGGATACAAATCAGGCACATCTTCGATTTCATCATATGCATCAATTAACTTTTCAAGTTCTATTGCTAATGCATCGTCATCATCACCTTCAACTTGTTCAGTATCTTCTAAAAATAAATCGATGTTCCACTCTTCATCCAATTCAAGTTCTTCACGAACTGTAAT
>Ga0213863_10001271_pt1 | contig 18545 bp, 21 predicted proteins | sample PICome_8_FD_160128 | JGI IMG/M metagenome (GOLD analysis project Ga0213863, IMG submission 160128) | Coastal seawater microbial communities near Pivers Island, North Carolina, United States - PICO497 | ecosystem: Environmental > Aquatic > Marine > Coastal | place: USA: North Carolina... | reverse complement strand
AATACAAATGAAATACCGTTGGATGAACTTAGCTTTTATCTTAGGGGTGATCTCGACACCACTCGTGAGTTGTTCCATGCAATCGAAGCAGACTACGCCGAGCCTGAGTCCAAGTCCTTGCATACAATCAGAGACGTTACCTTTAGAACCTGTAAAACCCTCACCCGAATGTACATGTCAGGAATCAGGGTGGATAGATCTGCCCTTGACGAGGTAAGACTAGAGTTTGAGCAAGAGAAGGCAAGTATAGAAGATAGGCTACAACATCAGGTACGTAAGATCATGGGTGATACACCTATCAATCTCAACTCTCCAGAGCAAATGTCTCAGGTTGTATTCTCTTGTAAGGTTAACAACAAGAAGGAATGGGTAGAGTTATTCGAACATACGTATAACAAGAAAGAGTTTAGGGCAGCAGTAGAAGCTAACAGTACTATCATACGTAGGACTAAAGCATTTACATGTCCAACCTGTAAGGGTGAAGGCAAAGTTTATCGTATCAAAAAGGATGGCACAAAGTTTGCTAGACCTAACAAGTGCAAAGACTGTGATGCTAGAGGCTATCAGCTTAAGCCACTAAATTATTTAGCAGGTCTAGGTTTTGCTGCACCCAGTAAGAAGTGGGTTAGTGCCAATGGTTTCAGCACTGGTAAGGATAACTTAGATGTGTTGATTGGTACTGCTAAGACTAAGAAGATGGATGAAGCAGTATCATTCCTGACAGACCTGAAACGTTTGTCTGCTGTTAGTAGCTACCTGAGTGCATTCGTTGAGGGTATTGACACCTTCACTAAGTCTGATGGCTTCCTACATGTAGGTTTAACTCAGCACATTACAGCTACTGGACGTTTCAGTGGGCGTAACCCTAATATGCAGAACATGCCAAGAGGCGGTACATTCCCTGTTAAGAAGGTGTTTGTATCCCGATGGAAGGGTGGTCACATTCTAGAGGCAGACTTTGCTCAACTTGAATTTAGAGTTGCTGCATTCCTAGCACAAGATCCTGTTGCCATAGAAGAGATAGCTACAGGGTTTGATGTGCATAGTTATACTGCTAAAGTTATTACAGATGCAGGCCAACCAACATCTCGCCAGGATGCAAAGGCACATACATTCGCCCCCCTCTTCGGAGCTACAGGGTATGGAAGATCCAAGGCTGAAGAGGCATACTATATACACTTTAATGAGAAGTATGAGGGTGTAGCTGCGTGGCACAAAGAGTTAGGCAATGAGGCTATACGATTTAATAAGATAACTAATAAGTCAGGGCGACAGTATGCTTTCCCTGATGTTAAACGCAATGCAAGGGGTGGGGTATCACACTTTACCATGATTAAGAACTATCCAGTACAAGGATTTGCTACTGGTGATGTTGTACCTGTTGTGTTGATTGAAATGGAAGAGAGGATGAAGCATCTAAAATCTTGTTTAGTTAATACTGTACATGATTCAAGTGTGGCAGATGTGCATCCAGAAGAGAAAGATGAGGTATTACAGATAATTGAAGATATGAACGATGATTTAACCAACCTGATAGAGAAATCTTATGGCGTTAAAATGAATGTACCACTGCTATTAGAATCTAAAATAGGTCCGAATTGGCTTGACGTACAGGACGTTTGACGGTATAACTGAGTCTCTTTAACACAAATCTCATGAGGTAAATAATGAGTACAGAAATATCAATAACTGGCATGGATAATGCCTCTATGGCTGCACTGATGGGTGTATCCGCAGAAACTAAACAATCAGCATCTTCTCTTGCACGTATTAACGTTGTAAGTACAGCCCTCAAGGGTGAAATGGAGCTTGGTGGTAAGAAGATTAAGACAGATGTAGTACCTGTAGGTGCATACAAGATTACGCAGGGTGACGATGTGTTCTACTCAGAACAGATAAGCATTCGTGTATTCGCCCAGCGCCAACAATGGCAACGTTGGAATGCATCAACTAACGAGATGGAGAAGTCTGTTATGACTACTTCATTGAATGGGGATCTACAGGATAGCGTAGGTGGGTTTAACTTAGGTAGACCTTCTGGCTATGTTGAGGATTGGAATGCTTTACCTGAAGCAACTAAGGATCTCATGCGTACTGTTAAGCGTGTGAAGATCTTTATGGGTCTAATCACTGTCAAAGAACCTATAGATGAAAGAGGTGAGCCTATCTCTAAAGAGTATGTAGACCTACCCTTTGTTATGGATGTAAAGAACCGTGACAGTCTTAAGAACTTAGATAATGCTTTAAAGACAGTACAGAGAGCTAATCTCTTACCTATCATGTCTACGCTAGAATTAGCAGGACAAGAGGGTTCAATCCCTACAGGTGCTACGTTTGGCTACATCACTGCTAAGGCAGGAGACAAGGTAGAACTTACTGAGGCTGACAACCAAACGCTGAAGGACTTCTTAGGCTTCATTGAGTATGGCAATGGTAAGATCCTAGACTTATACAATGAACGCTCTGACAAGGGTATGAGTGCAGCAGACGCTGAGCTTGTTGGTTCTATTGTAGATGTGGATGCTGACTAATGAATCATCCTGCAGAATTAGCTATGGTATCATTCCTACAAAAGGCTATGGCAGGTGAGACTACTATGACTGAAGAGGTGGCTGATAAAGTCGCCTCTGACGTTAAGGATGCTTTGTTTAAGCAGTTCGATAGTGGTCCTCGTGATGATTTTCGCTTGCGTATGTCTAACATTGGTAAGCCACGTTGTCAGCTATGGTTTGAGAAGAATGACGCTAAAGATAAAACACCCTTCCCACCACACTTCCTGATGAACATGATATTAGGGGATATAGTTGAAGCTGTATTCAAGGGTATCATGAGAGCAGCAAAAGTGGACTTCAAGGATAACGATTATGTTACTCTTAAGTTGCCTAATGGTGTGGAGATTAAAGGTGAATACGATATGGAGCTAGACGGTAAGATTGACGATGTAAAGTCAGCCTCACCTTGGTCATATCAGAACAAGTTTGCATCCTTTGATGCCTTAGCTACAGGAGATAGTTTTGGCTATATCCCACAGCTTGTAGGCTACGCAGAGGGCGCAGGTAAAGAAGTTGGTGGTTGGTGGGTAGTCAACAAGGCTAACGGCGAATTTAAGTATGTCTCTGCAGATGGTGTAGACAAACAGGCAGTACTTGATGATATCGAAGACCTGACAGAGTACATCAACAATGATGAACCTTTTGAGCGTGAATTTGAGCCTATCGAAGAAACGTTTTACCGCAAGAAGACAGGTAACACTAAGCTAGGAACTACATGTGGTTTCTGTGCATTTAAACACAAGTGTTGGCCTACACTACAGACTTTACCTTCGCCTAACTCGAAGGCTAAGAACCCACCAATGATTGACTATATAACTTTAAAGGAAGACTAATATGCCTACACTAACTATTAACGATAAAGAACATAATACTGAAGACTTCAACGAAGATCAGTTAGCTATGTACAATGAAATCATGATTGCTAAACAAGAGATGAATAGATGCGAATATGTATTTAAGGTACTAGAGGCCAGATGTAATCAATTAGCAGGTATGATTGAAGTATCTCCAGAGAAGGCTGAAGAAGCAACTACTGATGGCTAAAAGAACTACAGCTAGATACCACAATTCTAGGCGTTATCGCAGTGGTCTTGAGAAACAGGCCGCTGCATTCCTAACAGAACGGCAGAAGGTAGTTAAGTATGAGCTACTAAAGATAGAGTGGGAAGATCTAAGATATAGAACTTACACACCTGACTTTGAGTTAGATAATGGTATCATAATTGAGACAAAAGGTATCCTAGATAATGATGATAAACGTAAGCACTTAGCCATACAGAAACAACACCCAGAGTTAGATATCAGGTTTGTATTTAGTAATGCTAATGCCAAGTTATACAAGGGTGCTAAGAGTAGATACTGTGATTGGTGTGATAAGAATAATTTTCTCTGGTCACACAGAATAATACCCGAAGAATGGTTGACAGAAAAGGGTACAAGATCTAAAAAAGATAAGATAGTACTCAAAACAAAAAGGAAAGATTAATGGTGTTTCAGTTAGACGATGATGAAGTAGCTCTAGTTATCAAACCTTTGTACGAAGCTAATGGTGAGTGGGAAGGTGATGTAGCTACTGGTGTGGCTATGAATGAATCAATCTCTCTAGACTTAAACATACAGCGTGGTATGGTGAATATCATTACTCTTATGACATCATTTCTATCTTACTCAGATGATAAGGAAGAACTCGTAGATGAAGTAATTAAGTGGCGTGAAAAGCTATTCGCTGAATTAGATGATTCCCCATTTGCAGAGTATGAAACAGAAGAAAACAGTAACGTAATAAAATTGACTAAGTTTACTAAGACAAAGGGTAATGCATAATGGCTAAATGGAATTTAGAGAAACAGCAGGAAGATCAAGGGTTCGACCCTGTAAACAAACCTGCGCACTACAACCAAGAAGGTATTGAGTGTATAGACTACATTAAACAAGTTGTAGGCCTGGATGGTTTCATTGCTTATTGTCATGGCAACATGATTAAGTACCAACATAGATACCGCTACAAGGGTAATGGTATTGAGGATATGAAGAAGGCAGAGTGGTATCTGTCCAGAATGAATAAGGCTCTAGCGGAGAAACACAAATGAGCGATAAGAATTTTGATGTAACTTTACAGGTAGTAGTCAGTAAGGATAACAATATACTGTCTTCTCATGAAGAGTCACATCCAGATGATGTAAAGGATTTAGTGTCAGATACATTCTATGATGTAGATGATGTTGAGGTAAGTAACATAATAGTTAAAGAGAGAGAGAAAAATGAACAGTCTTAGAGAGTATCAAATTAAAGCAGTTAGCTTCGCTATATATCCTGCAACACACAAGGTTCTATACCCAACGTTGGGCTTGTGTGGCGAAGCAGGAGAGATAGCTGAGAAGGTTAAGAAGCAGGTACGTGATAATAACTTTAATAGGCATGAAGTAGCGAAGGAACTAGGAGATGTACTCTGGTATTTGGCTAATCTGGCTAACGATATTGGCTATAATCTAGATGAGATAGCAAACATAAACATTGAGAAGCTTTCATCACGTAAGGAGCGAAACAAGATACAGGGATCAGGAGACAACAGATGAAGCTTGAAGTAACACAACAAACGTATGAAACTTTAAACAAATTAAAACGTATGGTTAATAAGGAAGATTTAATATTTCTTAATCCTGAAACACTGGAAATAGTTGAACAAGTGGATTTAACTAATTTAGAAGATGCTACTATTACAAGTGCATCCCTAGTAGATAACGAAGATGGAACTCTTAGTTTGGTACATTTTGAAGAAGACAGGAAATTATCAGAGGGGAATAAATAAGATGAACAATCACTTACCAACAGACTACCAATCATTCATACATAAATCACGTTATGCTAAGTACTACGAGGGCGATGGGCGTGAATCGTGGGAGAATACCATTGAGAGGTACTCTGCTAATATAATACGAGACTTAGTTGATCAGAACACTAAGCATGAATTAGAACAAGCTATCTTAGGCTTAGAAGTGATGCCTAGTATGAGGTCGCTCATGACTGCAGGTAAGGCAGCAGACAGAGACAATACATGTATGTATAATTGTAGCTACTTAGCTGTTGATGATGTTAAAGCATTTGATGAAGCTATGTTTATCTTATTGTGTGGTACTGGTGTAGGCTTCTCTGTAGAGCGTCAATCCATATCTAAGCTACCTGAAGTACCCTTTCTCTGGAGTAGTGAAACAAACATTGTTGTAAAAGATAGCAAAGAAGGTTGGGCTAAAGCATTACGCCAGATGATTGCATTACTCTACAGTGGTGAGATACCTACGTGGGACGTTTCTAAGGTTAGACCTGCAGGAGCGCCACTTAAAACGTTTGGTGGTAGAGCGTCAGGACCTGCTCCGCTTGTAGATCTGTTTAACTTTGTAATTAAGACATTCAAGGACGCACAAAACCGTAAGCTATCCTCACTAGAATGCCATGACATCATGTGTAAGATTGGTGAAGTAGTAGTTGTAGGTGGTGTACGTAGATCAGCTATGATATCTTTGTCAAACTTATCAGATGATCGTATGCGACACGCTAAGTCAGGCTCATGGTGGGAGAACGATCCACAACGTGCATTAGCCAACAACTCTGTGTCATACACTGAGAAGCCTGACAGTCTATCGTTTATGCGTGAGTGGATGGCTCTAGTTGAGTCAGGCTCAGGAGAGCGTGGTATCTTTAATCGTCAAGCATCTAAGGTACAAGCAGCAAAGAATGGAAGACGTAATGTTGACTATGACTTTGGGACAAATCCTTGCAGCGAAATAATTTTGAGGCCGTCACAATTTTGTAATTTAACAGAGGTAGTTGTTCGTGCAACAGACACACTGGACACCTTATCTGAAAAGGTAAGGCTTGCAACTATACTTGGTACGATACAGTCTAGCTTCACTAAGTTTCCATACTTACGTAAGATCTGGACTAAGAATACCGAAGAAGAAAGACTACTTGGTGTGTCCTTAACAGGCATTATGGATAACCCCTTAATGACCCTCAAAAACAAAGGATTGGAGAAAACTCTTGACCACCTTAAACAAATCGCCGTTACTACTAACGCTACTTGGGCTGAACGCCTTGATATCCCTGTCAGTGCTGCTATCTGCTGTGTTAAACCAAGCGGTACTGTCAGCCAACTGGTTGACTCTAGCAGTGGGATTCATGCTCGTCACTCAGCCTATTATATTAGGACTGTTCGTGGAGACAACAAAGACCCCCTAACACAGTTCATGATGGATCAGGGTATACCTAATGAGCCAGACGTAATGAAGCCAGACCAGACTACAGTGTTTAGCTTTCCTATGAAAGCTCCAGAGGGTGCAACAGTTACTGCTAATATGACCGCCATAGAACAACTAGAGATGTGGTTAGCTTATCAGCGTTACTGGTGCGAACATAAGCCCAGCGTTACGATCAACGTTAAGAGTGATGAATGGTTTGAAGTAGGAGCATTCGTATACAAACACTTTGATGAAATGTCTGGTGTATCATTCCTGCCGTTTAATGAACATACGTATCAACAAGCACCCTACCAAGAGTGTGATGAATCTACATACCATAAGATGTTAGGTATTATGCCAACTAATATTGATTGGTCATTACTCTCTGAGTATGAGAGTGAAGACAATACATCAGGTAGCCAGACACTAGCTTGCTCTGGAGACGCTTGTGAAATTGTAGACTTAACATAAACAAAGGCATCAGCAATGAATATTTTATTAGGACTAGCTCTTACAATACATATGGATACTACAGGTGATTATAATTCGTATCATCCTCATGTAAGGTTTGAAGAAGGTCAGTTTATTGCTGGTGCATACTACAATAGTGAAAGAGGTGTAAGTCCCTACATAGGTGCTAAACTCAGCAATGAGTTAGGTTACTTTGAGTATGGTGTTGTGTCAGGCTATGAAGGACAGTCAGGTGCATTACCGTATGCAAGATTAGGCTTAACACTCAGCGAAACAGGCTCACTCTTTATTGCACCTGCGTTTGAGAAGATATACGGTGAGGTAAGAACTGGAACTGTAATTGGATTTGAGATTTTATATTAAGGAAATAAACATGTATACTATCATAACTAGAGATAACTGTAGCTTCTGTGATATGGCTAAGATGATGCTAAGAGAGTCTAACATAGCTTACACAGAATATAATGTAGAGTCAGGTAGCTCTCAGTGGGTACTAACACTTGTAAGGCAAGCAAAACACACATCAGTACCACAGATCTTTGCTTCTGACGGTAGCCATATTGGTGGGTATGCAGAGTTAAAGAACTTCCTTGGTACTTTTGCTGAGGATACTATTTAATGCAGTTAGACTTTTTTAAGAGTACTAATAAAAAGCCAGACCCTACCGCAAAGAAATGTAAGAAATGTAAAAAACTTAGACCTATAGAAGATTATAGGTTATATAGAAGAGCAACAGGAGATAGAAACTCTAGAGATAGTAAATGTAGACAGTGTTCAAGGCACTCAGAAAAAATAGCATTTATGCTAAGGAAAACTGCACCTAAATATTCAGGTTCTTGTGACTGTTGTGGTAAGGCAGAAGAAAAACCTGTCTTAGATCATTGTCATGATAGAGAAATATTTAGAGGTTGGTTATGTTCACCCTGTAACTTAGGTATTGGTACTCTGGGTGATACTATAGAAGATTTAGAAAAAGCATTAGCATACTTAAGGAAGACAGGATGAACAACAATCTTGAGCCACTACAGAAGCCCACACGCTCTAGGCGAAAGACAACATATAAGGGTGCAGCAGTAAAAGTTACATCAGGTATACTTCCAAGGACGGATAAACAGAAAGAGTTAATAGACGCTATAAAAAGAAACCAACAAGTCCTGATACTAGGTCCTGCTGGTACTGGTAAAACTTATGTAACAGCCACTTGTGCTGCAGATTTGTACATCACTAAAGATATAGATAAGATCGTTATAACACGCCCTCACGTAGCTGTAGGTAAAGACATAGGGTTTCTTCCAGGAACACTCGAAGAGAAGGCTCAGCCGTGGGCGTTGCCCGTCCTAGACGTGCTTATAAAGCATTTAGGTAAGGGTGCTGTAGATACGGCTCTAAAGAGTGGCAATATAGAGGTTGCTACACTAGCGTTGATGCGTGGACGTAGCTTTGACAATGCGTTTATTATTGTAGATGAAGCACAAAATATTGAGATACCAGAGATTAAGATGTTATTGACTAGGGTAGGTGAAGGTAGTACTATTGTACTTAACGGCGACATTCAACAGTCAGATCTAAGAGGAACGTCTGGTCTATCAAAGATCATACATTTAGCTAAGAAGCATCTGTTGAATGTTCCTGTTGTTGAGTTTGGTATTGAAGACATTGTGCGTAGCGGTATCTGTGCAGAGTGGGTTAAAGTGTTTATGAAAGAAGGCTTATGAAGTTAGAAAAAGAAGCTAAAGAATATGTTGACTCTAAGCAGGAACACTTTGAAGAGATATTACTTTACGAGATACATAAGCTAAAAGTCCACATAAGCAAAAGCCTCTGGGACAGTCCTGAACTCGTTAAAGCTAAGGAGTGTCTCACAGAGGCTTCACTGTGGGCTAAGGAATGTGCTAAGAAGCACGGTATTAAGTAGTTAGGGTTTAACTAAGCGTTTAGCATTAAGTTGGTACGCTTGAATAAGCATAGCTTCTTTAACGCTTTTCTCTTCATCAGTAAGATCTTCTTCTTTGTTTATCAGTGTTCTTATCTCTTGAAAGGATTTACCTTCATAGCCTAACATCTCTGATGGTATTGACCACGCTAAGTCTGCTTTCTTTATTTCTTTAGGAGACATGGCTTTTAGTTTACCTCTGTAGTAAGCAGTTAAATCTTTAGCAAACCTTGTATCTCCTCTAGCAAAAGCACTTTCCATCTCTGTAAAGATCTTTCTAGCTTGATCTTTGTATAAGTTTACTTCAGCCCTTATCTTTTTTTCTAATAAGTCTGCTTGTCCTTCGTTGCCACCTTTTACATTTTGATATGCAGGAGACTCAATAAAAGTTTTCATAGACATAGCCAGATTACCCTGCATTAACTGTTCTGTTAATAGAGTAAGCGGTATATTCTTTTCTTTATAAGGATTATATAATTTATAGGGGTCTAACTGTAACCTAGTTAATTCTCTCTTAAGTGTGTTTTTAGGTGGCATACCAACAAAACCTGTAAGCTGTTTAGTTAGTGGGTTTTCTACACGTAAAGGTCCATCACCAAACACATCAAAACGAACCATATCATATCTAGTATCTTTTATATTTAGATTATCTTTAGCGTAGCGCTCTTGGAACGTTAGTCTACTTGAGGTATCGAAGAACGAAGAGAAAAAAGGTATATCAGGTAATTGTCTAGTAGCTCTCTGAAATGTTGATAACTGTAAATCAAAGGGCGACCAATCCAATAAAGAAGCTGTACTGGTTACAGTAGCATCCCTTGTCTCAGGGAAAAAGCTAGAACGAGGATCATACTGTCCATAAAAATCTTTTAGTACAGCACCAGGATAAGTAAAAGCACTAAGATAATCACCTGCTAAGTCAAATACAGGTGTAATGTTTCCTGTTTCAAAAGCTCTAATAGCTTTATTTACAAGTCCTGAATTAGGTCTAAACTCTGTACCTAATACTATCCTATTAGCATCTTTAAACATCTCTTTAGTATCTTTAAATCTATAACCATTCATAGCCCTAGCTAATTGATGTACTATATAGTTATGGGCTGCACCTGGTCCCATTGCTGCCTGAGCATTATAGGATGTTCCATCCTGTCCCTCTGCTTCAAACCATTCACGGTTAGCAAGTACATTAGCCTCTTGTGCTTTATAAATACCTGCAAAAGTTACAGCGCCTGTCATTGCCTTAGCAATCTCTTCATCTTTTATTGATGTAGTAGTAAAAGGTCTTCTTACTAGAGTTAAACCTGTATAGTCACTAATAAACTTAGCTTGAGCTGCCATATATCTAGGGAAAGGCATGATTACAGTTAGACCTGATTTGTTTACAAAGTCTACAGCGCCTTTCATAAACTTACTTTCTACGGAAGCTCCCTTACCACCAAATCTACGTTGAAAAGTAAAGGCTAAAGACTCATCTAAAGCTTTATCAAGTATATCATCAGGAAGTTGTGAAAGAGTACCCTTACCTAACATATCATATAAGTTTTTACCTAAAGCTTCGTTACCTAATGCACGTAACTCACGGTCTATAGTACCTGCTATAACAGCCTTCTTAAACACATGGTCTGACATAGTATTTAGAACGTTAGCCGCTTTACCTGCTCTAGCCCATCTAGAATTACTAATTACGGAAGACTCTGCTTGAGCTGCTTCATAAAACACTTTAGAGAGTTTTTCTGGTGCTTCTTGCATTAACATAGTTTGTACAGCATCCGCTACGTAGTGATCTTTGGTAAGATATTTAAAGGTAGCTACAGAATTTTCTAATGTCCCTTTTACACCTAAAGGAACGCTATTACTACCTTTTAGTTTTCTAACTACAGCAAGATTTAATTGATCTACAATATCAAGCCCACCCATAATCACACCAAAGATGTTGTTACGCATTGTTGTTGCAGGTTGTGATGTCATAAAGGCACGTCTAGCAGATTCAATATCTTTAAACTTATTAAAGGCTCTACTTGCTACACTATTTTTAATAACAGCAGCAGTGTCTATTTTAGCTAACTCTTCAGGGTTTATATCTTTAGTTAATCCTGTCATTCCATTATCAAATAGAAGCTCCATCTTGTTTTTAAACTTCTCAGCTTGACTAGAATCTATAGTTGCACCACCACGGCTTTTGATTGTCTTTTGTGCAAGCATTAAACGAGCCGCTTCAGATACCTCAGCTGCATACACAGCAGATAATTGATGGTTAGTTAAACCATACCTACGTGCTATATCTGTGAATATACCTTCACCCTCACCACTATCAATAGCTCTGGCTAGATACTCTGTAATACGTTGGCCTGGTTCAGGTTTAACGCCTAGTGTACTAGCTAATTCATAAGATGCTGCACTTAAACGTTGCATCAAGCTACTGTCTAACCCTGCTATTAAGCCTTTTGGTAATTCACCGCTTAATATGTCTACCTTTAAACGCTTACCTTCTTCTACAAGTGTAGGATCTATAGCTCTTAAAATCTTATCTGAAGTAAACTTCATTAGCTTAGCATTTTTACCGCCAGACTTTTTAGCCAAAGCAATGGCCTTTTTAGCTTTAGCTGTTGCCTTAGCTAATTCTTTTATCTGGTTTTTCTCGCCCATCCTAAGCTGATCTGATAGACGCTTAGCACCATTTCGTTGTGATCTTTGAGCTATATGATAACCGCCTCCACCAACTAAAGCACTTAAACCTCCTGATAGTGCTACGTTACCATAGTTAATATCATAGTCTTCGCCTATCTCTGCTCCAGCTTTTTGCTTTATCTTTTCAACACCGAAGGAAGAACCTGCACCTATTGTACCATCAATAGCTCCTACTAAAGCAGCTCTACCTAGATACTTATTAGCTAGAGTACGTAAACCTGTTAAGGTGGCTTGCTTTCCACCCTGTACAGCTACACCCCCAGCGCCACCTGTAAATAATCCTGCAGCAATACTTGCATACGTAGTAGGTGCTGTAGCTATAGATCCTGCATAGTCTAGTATCTTAGCACCACCATTATCTAGTAAACCTTCACCCTTTGCATTATCAAACGCAAACAGTAAACGACCATAAGCTTGCTTTTCTTTTTCATTTACAGTGTCATCTGCTATGTAGTTATAATCATAACTCATACTAATCTCATTAGTAGACTGATACCTAAAATGTTCTAGTATATCCTCTACAACATCATCACCTGTATAGCCTTCTAGGTCTTTATCTGTATAACCTTTACGCTTACTCTTAAGAAAAGAAACAGCGTCCGTTATAAACTCTGGGTTCTTGCGTAAGTCTGAAAGCTTTTTATCTTTCATAAACTCTGGTGTGTAGTACATGTTTAGATTAGACATACTTATATACCTTTAAGCTCTTTGTAAGAGTCACTGACTTTAATTCCTGGAGTACCTAAAACTTCTCTAGCTATTTTACTTATTGCTGCAGCTTTTTCAGCAACACTCATATCTGAATCAAGTATACGTTCAATATCTGTTTTATAGGCTGGGCTTAGTGTAGCCGCTTCACCTTTTATGTCTACTCTTCTTTTTATGTTTTCTTCAATTTGATTTGCGTCTCTCTTAGATACAACACTTTTAATGCGTTCCCATAGAGATAGATCATTATCAGTACGTACTTCATCTTTGTCAGAAAAATACTCTTCTGCAAAAGATCCTTTGCCTATCAATTTCCACAGTTGATCAGGTATAGTTGAGCCTTCTGTTTTTCTCATTCTTGGGCTGTTAGCTGCTGCACCTCTTGGATCTACTATTTTTTGTCTAGATAAATTATCATACCAAGCATTTTCTTCTGGATTGTATGTAGCGTCTACTAAGTCTAGATTTTTTATATCTACTTTTTCTTCGCTACTTGTATTACTTAATATACCATCTACAAGAGCATCACCTGTATTTATAGTAGTACTATCTTCAGTTATACCTAATTCACTTAGTCTTGGTTGGTTTAAATCTTCTTTTGAATCTAAGCGCCCTACATAATTAGGATCAAATATTTTAGCTGCATATTTATCTGATAAACCTTGAGTCTCCGTAAAGGAATCAATAAGCACTTTAGCTAAAGTATTGTTTTTAACTCCATCATTAAAAGCTTCCATTTCTTCTGGAGTATTAATAAATTGCAGTGTCTCCATTAACATAGGCGCTCTGTTAGCATTAGAGTTAAATAAAGGACTCTGAACAATTAATTGCTTTTCAAGTTTAGCAAAGTTTAAACCTATTTCCTGCAACTTAGCCATAGCTTCAGCAGTATCTTTAAATCCAGCATTTGTTAAAAGTGTATTAAACGCTTCTGGATTACTTAAATTTATACCGTCTGGTACATACTTGGCTTTCATCATCCTAGTATATCTATCACTTGTAATTTGCATATCATCTGCTGTGTAGTCTGTTTCAGGTAAAGCAAAAGGATTTACGTTAAGCTCATCATATACAGTACCTCTATCACCCTGAAAGCCTAAAAGATCATCTACAGGTACACCAGCGATTTGCATATTCTTTACTATATCTGATGCAGAAGATTTTGGATTCATTACAAATAGATTAGCAAAAGCATTGCTAACAGCGCCGTTAGAGTGCGCTTCAGTTTTATTGTTAGGATCTTTATTTAAGTTGTTAGCTATATTTAAATGTATAGTACGTAGTGCATCTATAGAAGACATACCTTCTGGTAATTCGATACCATTTTCTGGTAACTTTAAAGACTTTAATATAGTATCTTTATTTATTTTGTCACCCATACCTAAAGTGTTAAAAGAATCTTTAGTTACATATATCTCTTTATAGATATCGTCTAAATTAGGATAAGCTTGAGCTAAGGCTATATATTCAGCTTCTGATATATCAAAGTCTCTTTTTAGGTTATTCATTTGTAGAACTGAATTATCAACTTCTGCAGCTGCAGTCTTATACTTACCAGCATTAGATCTTGCTGTAGTCATCATATTATCAACATACTTATTTTGCTGTTCTGTACGTTGCTTTATACCCTCAGCTAGAGAAGTCCCTAAGCCCTGAGCTAAACCAGAACCAAATGCACCACTAAATAAACCCATAATTAAACCTCTCTTGACATGAGACCTTCAGTAGGTGCGCTTTCTAACACATCACTGAATGAATCTTCTGTTGTATCTACTTCTGCATCTGTACTTAGCTCTTCTACAACTTGCTCTTGTAGTATTACTCCAGGATCTTCTGCATCTTGCTTTTTACCTAAACCTACTTGAACTTTTAACTTAGCCGCTAGAGTACGCATCCTCTTCTCTTGTGCTGCTTCATCTTTGTCTTTATAGTCTAGCATTGTCTCTTTATAATCTACACCTACTACATCAGCGATAGCTTTTACTTGTAAGGCTATGTAAGGTTTTAGTATTAGTTTAGTATCTACAGAATGTATGCCATTCATAACACCATTAGATAACATGGAGTCAGCAACAATGCTAATAGGTACACCTATATCTAGGGTATCTATTAGTTCTTCTTGTGCTTCAACATCACCTAATTTTTTCATATAGAACTCTAGTGCATCTAAAGGGTCTGCATACATGGCAGGGTTTTCCCACGGTGCATTCTTAGGTTCATCTGTTAGAGACTGTCCAGGAACAGGTCCTTCAAATAGTGTAGGTATTGCCATTGTGTTTATCCTATTTAGTGAAGCCAGCGCCAAAGTAGAGGCCGACTATTGCTGAAACTATGTGTGTGTCTAGAGGGGTTATAACAAATCCACGAGCTGCTTTCCAATGTATTGCATCTGGTGCGCCTAAGAGCCAGTTAATAAAACCGCCTTGTACTTCTGTGTAACCAACGATTACGCTTACGTCAGGATACCATACTGCTACTAACTTTGGCAATACAATAATAGAGCCTACTGCAGATAAAGCTATGATCCTACGTGTCCAAGCAAAGTGTTTATCTTTACTGCCATGCTCTCTTGCATCACTGACTGCGCCTACAAGGGCTTTCTGTTGTTCTGCTTTAGCTTTATTACTTTGACCCCAAATGGACATAACTCCACCTAAGACAGTAGAGAAAAGCATTGTGATTAATTCTAAGGGAAGTCCAAACATTATTTAGTCCTGTTTACTTTTTGCATAATCATTACGGGCTTTATTTAAGGCTATCTTAGTTTCTTTTAAAGTATGTTGAGCTTTATTACCTTTACCATAATAACTATTACCTGTTTTTGGATTAGGTAAACTCGCCCACTCTTTTGAAGCTTCTAGCAGTGCTTTTGCTTCATCATTAGATTCACCTTTTATATAAGCACCTAGTGATGGGCGCTTTTCAAATAATAAGTATCTACCTATTTTTTCCTGTGTTTCTTTGTTAAATACAGTATTTTTTGGTAAACCTAAACCTTTTACAGCCATCTCAAATGTAGATGGGATAAGTTGATATTTACCTACAGCAAAAAGACGGTCTGCATTATCTGGATCTTTTATTTTTTGATATTTGCGTATGTCTTCTATAGTTAATTCTGTAAGTTTTATATTACCTCGCTCTGTATTATTAGTAGATCCTTGAATTTTATTATTCTTTGTACCTCTATTAGATGAATTATAATCACCTTCTCCCTTGCCTATAAAGTTTAAGAAAGAAGTACCTCCTGTGTTACGTACACTAACAGGCTTAGCCATAAGACCTGCTTGACTACCTTTTAGTGTAGAAATATCTTGTTGCTCTACTTGATCTTGTTCAATAGCTTCAGCTATATCTAGAGTAGGTATTTTTACAGGCTGTTCTAATGCAGTTTCAGCAACGTCAATTAAAGCATCGGTTTGTCTGTCTTCTTTTACAATAGACCCAGAGAAGTTCATAGGATTGTTTCTATCATCTTTATCGTAGTAAAATCCAGGTGCTATCCTATTTACTTCTTTCATATTAGCAAGAAACTCATTAATCTCTTCTGGAGAAGATCTAGGTCTTTCTGCTTTGAAGTTCATACCTCTAAACCTAGTCGCTTTATTTTCAGATGCTTGTTTCATCATGTTCTCAAGACTGCTAACAACAATGGAATCACCATCTAGTTTATCTGGAGATGGCGCTCTCTCTAACATACCTCTAGGCTCAGAAGGCTTTTCTTCCTTGTTTATGTATGCTTTTATTTTTTCCTCAATATCCTGCATCATCTTTTTAGTGCTGAAATCCTGAGAATAGTCTATTAAACTTGCCATTGCTATTACCTTTATTATAACCCTGCTTTACCACCAGAAGCCCAATTAATTAAACCAGGCCCTATTGCTCCTAAGAAAGAGCCTAAGCCTTGTCCCTTACCTATATCTATATTAGCTTGTATCTGTGCTAAAGACACTTCGTTTTGCATACCCTGTAGTTGAATACGTAAAGCTCTTTCTGCTTCATTCTCTGCTACTTTGTAAGCATAGCTAATAACATCACGCTCCTCTTGTACTATATTATTATAAGCAGTTGCAGTAAATTGATTAGCAGTCATAGCCGCATCTCTATTAGCTTGGTTTTGTGCTGCAGTCTCTGCTGTTGTTATAGACTGTGACCAAGACGCATTTGCCTGAGCTACAACTAAAGCATTAGTAGCATTAAACTGTTCACGGGCTGTACGTTGTGTAGCGTTGTACTGATCAATAGCATTAGCCTCACCTGCGTTAAACTTATTCATAGCATTAGCCTGTTCACTATTATACATAGCTATATTAGCACTAAGGTTTGCAAAGAACTGGTTTGTCTGGTTCTCACTGGAAGCATTAAACTGTTTAGAAGCATTCATTGCTGCTTGATCTGTTAGTAATGCATTTGTAAGCTGTTGGCTCTTCATTATAGCAGTCTGTTGTGTATTTTCTAAACTAGCCATATCCATATCTAAGAAAGACTTAGCATTTTGTACTGCGGCTTGTTGACGATTATTTAAGTTAGTTAAATCTAGTTGAGACATAGCCGCTGCATCTGCCATGATTTTAGCGTTTGTACTGTTAAGGTTCGTAAGATCTACAGTTTGAGCCATTCGTGCATTCTCTAATGCTACTTGTTGTTCAGCAGTAAAGTTAATATTAGCTATCTCAGATATCTTTGCAGAGTTAGCTACTCTAGATTGAAACTCTTGATTAAATTCTAAGCCAAGAAAATCTGCTCTCTTCTCTGCTGCAAACATAGCAGACTGTTGACGATTACTTAAATTAGTAAGCTCAAACTTAGCAGATGTTTGGGCATCCTGTACAGCTATAGGTAAAGCACTCTCCATAGCCGCTTGTATCATAGCTTGACCTGCCATTGAAGATGCACTTAATCCACGAGAAGCCATCTTAGATGCCGCATTACGCATTGCACCTGCCGCCCATGCAGGAGGAGATTTACCCTCAAAGTCTGCCATCAAGCCTGTAAGTTGTCCCTGTACTGTAGCATCTGTTGATGGTGCGCCTGTAGCCGCCTCAAAGTTAGTTTCTACTCTAACACGATCCATATCAACCGTAGAGCCTGATATAAGTTCTCCTGCTTCTAACTTACGTGCTTCTACGTCTGCAACTTTTTGAGCTTCATTAATCTGAGCTACACTTAAACCTAACTGTGCTAACTCTTCAGGATTCATAGATTGTGCATCTACAAGTGCTTCAGCGCTGGGCTTGCCTGTAGCGGCCTCTAGCCTGTCTAATACAGTAGCTACATCTGCAGTAGCTTCTACAGCGTCATATGTTACCGCATCTTTCTGTTCAGGTGCATCAACAGGCGTAGCTGTTTCTGCTATAGTTTGATCTGCTTGTGGAGCTGCAGTTGTGACTGTACCTGTAGTAGGGTCTATCATACCTGCAGTTTTGTCTTCGTCAGAAACAGTTGCTACATCAGCTTTTGTTACCTGAGAAGAGGGATCTTTTAACATCGCAGAAGTAGACTCTGCTGCAGTTGGTAATTCTGTAACTTTATACTGTGAATAGGATGAAGCAAGATTTGATTGGGCTGCATTTATATTAGCCTGAGCTTTTTGCGCTGCATCTGCAAGATCTCTGTTGCTAGGATCTTTCTGTGAAGCTGTCATAGCCGCTTGAGCATCTTGTTGAGCTTTAGCATAGGCATCTTGGGCTGCATCTAGGTTTGTTACACTGCCACCTTCCTGATAACCCTGAACATACCCTCCTTGAGCCATACTAATACGTTTTGATGCTACCTCTGCCATCTTACCTAGCGTAGATGCCGCTTTAGGTGAAGCAGCTAAGAATGCCGCTTGCTCATCTGCTTGCATACCCTGCATCTCTGGTATTATCTTACCCATTTGTTCAGGTGTAAATCCACCAAATTTCATAGCCATTTTAATAGTCCTTATTAATTACCCAACTTCATCCAAACTGCAGCAGCAAC
>Ga0213863_10001269_pt1 | contig 18552 bp, 18 predicted proteins | sample PICome_8_FD_160128 | JGI IMG/M metagenome (GOLD analysis project Ga0213863, IMG submission 160128) | Coastal seawater microbial communities near Pivers Island, North Carolina, United States - PICO497 | ecosystem: Environmental > Aquatic > Marine > Coastal | place: USA: North Carolina... | reverse complement strand
CACGTCGCGTTGAGTGCATCCCGGCACTTCCCAGGAATCCGTCAGGAAAAATATTAAAAACGACCTTACGAGAACCCTACTGGCAAGGCATCGAACGGCGCATTTCATAGCGACCGCAACATGTCTCTTAACGAGAGCAAGGGCAGCGGAAAATAGTGGCCAGTTTTGCTTACCTCGGCAAAATATCGTAACCCACGCTCATGCGTTCGCGAGTCTGCCTGAGTGGCTCGGTGCCATGCCAAAGATAGGAAGGAAATACGACCAGCGCACCTTCCCTGGGAAGAATCCAGTACTCCGCTGATAACGGCTCGCGAGCCCTAAAGCCGGGCTCACCAAATTTTATCCAGCCCTCGGCTGAACTGTAGTTAATGGAGTCCGGCACCCTGAGGTAAAAGGCACTCGACAACCAACCCTGTGAGTGGAAGTGGTTTTTGTGGAAACCCTGAGTCCGGAGCTTGATCGACCAGGAGTCCGAGAAACGTAAAGCCCCTGTATTTCGGCCCATAAGAGGATGCGCATCATCCGCCGGAAGGTTTTCGAGTACCGAGTACAATTGGGTTTCTAGGGCCTTTTTCAACGCATCAATACTGTGATGGCGACGGCTAAATAAGTCGTCGAGGGTTTGCGTACCATTCACCGCCGACTGTTCGACAGGATGACGTTGGGTGGTATGCAGAAGGTTGAGAGAGTCCTGCAGGTAGACAAGAAATGCTCTCAGGCTCTCAAATTCATTGGGGGCATTGACCGTTCGAACCTGCACTAAACGATCGTAATCGATTAAGCGCTTGTAACGCTCGGTGTTTTCTGTGTACCGCAATGCCGTGGCACACAAAGCCCATAGCCCTTGATCCACCGGGTAGGACCGCAGCAGTGTATCCGAAATCTCCAGCGCCTCTCCATAGCCCTCTCCCGACGCCATTAGGGCGGTCGCCAGCTCTCGCTGAACATCGGGGTGCTGCGGCGCAAGCCGCACCGCAGACCTAGCCGTCACTAAAGCCTCGTCAAAAAAACCTTGTTCGCGATAGACATAACTTAGGTCTGTCTCGAGTGCAGAGCGATCTCCTCCCGCTGACCTCGCGGTCTCAAGAACCGACTGCGCTTCAGCGCCTCGGCCGCCTAAAAGCAGCTTCCGGGCAAGGGCCGTGGCCAACCCCACATTGTCAGGCTGTTGCTCAAGCGCCCTTCGATAAGAATCTAAGTATTGCGGATGTGCAACAACCCCTAGATAGCCATTGAACCAATCGTGTAGATCCAGATCGAAGGGATTCAGTTCCAGAGCCCGACTATAAGCCGCGACCGCCTCATCTTCTCTATCGGCTTGCGCCAGCGCACTGGCAAGGTTCGTATAAAGCTCGGGAGACTCGGGCGCGTGCTGAGCACCGGCTTGCAGATAATTTACTGCGTCGTCTATATAACCGAGGGTTTTCAGCGATATCCCCATACCATTGAGGGCCACCGTGTTATTAGGATCTGCGTCGAGCACTGATTGAAATAACCCTAGTGCGTGTTCTTGCTCGCCCAGTTGTTGCGATGCTTGAGCAAGCCCCAGTGTGGCGTTGCGATGATCTGGATTTACCAGCAGGATTTTTTCAAAAGCCAGACGGCTCTCGGTGTAACGCTTCAGATCAAGCAGGGCTCTCGCTCGATTAATCTGTGCCGGTAAGTGATGAGGGGCTAACGCTAAAGCCTGATCGTAATAGCCCAAAGCGACCTCAGGCTGATTCCGCCCGCGATAGAGATTGGCTAAATTAGTGACCACGTGAGCTTGAGGCTCTATCGAAATACTCGCCAAAAATGCAGCTTCGGCTGCGTCACTATCGCCTGAACCTTTATGTGCCAACGCCAGCAACTGCCAAAAATCTGCCAGGTCAGCATAGGTCTGTCGCCAAGGCTCAAGAATCGCCAACGCCTGCCGGGGGTTACCCTCCTGCAGGCACTGTGCTGCCTGTTGTAGGGTTTTTTGCGCAGTCAACGTTGCCACCTAATATCGATAATCAAGGGTTGATCCATTCTTCGCACCAACGCTCACTAATGATTCGACTCCGCCTTCGCGTCTGGACTTTACTCAACACTAAATGATCTATCACGATTGGGCTCAGCTTTAGGACCGTAAAAGACTCGGGAACTGCTTCGGTTATCGCCTGTGCCGTACCCGTACCCAAAGGCAATCCCGGGCTGGGCCAAAAAAACTGCGCTCGCGCCGCATCAGACAATTGCTGCCACACCTGCACACGGAGCGCTACATCTTCGGCTGAAGGGGCTCCCTCTGACACGCAGGTTGCCAATGCGCGGATCCTAAATTGCTCACGAGTCTCGGTAAAGTACCAGGCAACTTCTGCCATGGCGTTCTGAGCAAGCTCAACTATTTTTTCGCTGCGGCTATCGGTAATCACCAAAAGAGCGGCGTCATCGGGTGCAAAACCACGAAACACCACCGTCCGATTTCTAGGGGCGCCCTCCGGCGTCACTGTAGCCATTTGGAAATAACGATAATGCGGATGCCGTCGATTCTTGCGCAAGGCAATTTTCAGCAGCGCAAGTGCTTCGCAAGGGGCAACAGGGGCAGTCTCTTTCATGACAGGAACATACCTTTTCCCAAATAGGCGGGGGAATGACAGACAATCATGGTTATCGCCTTGGGCGACGCCATGCCGCTGACGTGCTAGCTTAACGTCTTAAATGACTGGAATCTTGAATGTTAACAATTAATCCAGAAAACCACCTCGGTATCTTTGCCTTCATTATGGTTTTGGCCGGCGCATCATTCCTGCTGGAGAAGACTCCCCTAGGGCGCCAATTAACGGGAACGGTCATGGTAATTCTTGGGGCTATTGTGGCCGCCAACCTAGGACTGATTCCCCACAGTGCACCGGCCTATGACTTCATATTTACCTTTCTGGTTCCCATGCTTATCCCACTCTTCCTCTTCCAGGCGGACCTGCGCCGATTGTGGCGAGAAGCCTCCAGAACAACCCTTGCCTTTCTGGCGGCCACTATTGGCACCGTCGCTGGCGTTGTTGTAGCCGCCTCACTCATGGACCTCAGTAGTTTAGGTGCTGGGGCGCCACTGCCAGAGTCCGACCGCGAAGCAGCAATCGTCGGGCTATTTGCCTCTACGTATATTGGCGGCTCAGTGAACTACGCCGCGCTGGGAGAAATGACCGGTTTGAATCAGGATCGTTCATTTTTTTCAGCAGCAACTGCGGCAGACAATCTCTTTAGCGCGGTCTATCTCAGTATCATCGCCGTGTTACCCGGTATCACTAGATTGGCGCGCTTGTTCCCAAAACATGCAACAGCCGATGCTCAAACCGCCACGATACTCGAGGAGACTGCTGCGAAGGTAACGGCTCAATCACTGTGTTTGGCCATTGCATGTGCTGCAGCACTTGTCGCCATTAGCGATGGGCTGGTGAGCTATTTAGGCGCTACCGGGTATCGATACGTAATACTGACGACACTCACATTGGTGCTGGCAACGGCGGTTCCCGTGATCAGAATCTGGTTGGCAGGGGCATTTGAGCTCGGCGTTGCGCTGTCATTCGCATTTTTTGCCGCTATTGCAGCAGGAGCCAACCTAACGGCAATGGTAAGCGTCGCACCCACACTCATTGTTGTGGTCTCAATACTGCTGTTTGTGCACTTGGCGACATTACTCTTTATCGGGGCAGTGACCCGATTAACCTTACCCGAGCTTTTGACCGCCTCTAACGCGGCCATTCTAGGTGCTACAACAGCACCCGCTATGGCTGCAGCCAAAGGCTGGCGCGATCAGGTAACCCCCGGTGTACTAGTGGGAGTACTGGGTTACGCTTTGGGCACTTTTATTGGGTCTGCACTGTATAACTTTTGGTAATCAAGGAGTCCATCATCGAGACGTCAACTCTCTCTATGCGTCAGCGTTACTTTCAGCTATTTATTTTAATTATTGCCTCGGGCTCCATTTATCCCGTGGTGTACATGCGACAAAATTTCGAAGGCTCAATGCTCGAAACCTATGGCATAACCTTGGAGCAACTTGGTGAGTGCCACTCGCTGCTCGGTCTGATGTTCTTTTTGACTTACCTACCCAGTGGCTGGCTGTCAGATCGCTTTAGCTCTAAGTGGCTTCTGGGGGCCTCTATGGCAGGCACCGGTATATTAGCTTTATGGCTAAGTTCAACACCCAGTTTTGCGCAAATTAAGCTGATTTTTATTGGCTGGGGCATCACGAGTGGCCTGACCCTTTGGGGCGCGCTCATCAAGAGTACCTCTTTGCTCGCCCCCCACGATCAACAGGGTCGCTTTTTCGGCATCCTTGAAAGCGGCAGAGGCATTGTAGAAGCGCTCTTAGCGACAATAGGACTCGCTGTTTTTGCTTATTTACTTGAGTCCGCGAGTACGGCAAAAGATGTGGCGCTCATTGCAGTGGTGCAGTTCTACGGTGCAGCCGCCATTATTCTAGCTCCCCTGGTTGTTTGGGCACTTCACAATCCATCCGAAGAGGCCGTTGAGGCTGTAGATACGCCGGCCGGCTCCAGCATGCTCAGTGATTTTATCGTGCTTTTCCAAAACCCCCGCATATGGCTTGCAGCGATTACCATCCTAATTGGCTATCAAATGTTTTGGGTAACCTACTCCCTAGCAGGACTTCTCGAGTCCGTATTTGAGCTCAGCGCTGTAACAGTAGGCTCAATTACCTTAGTGCGCCTATGGATGCGGCCCATTGGCGGAGTTTTGGCGGGTTTTGTAGGGGACTATTTTCAGGTCGTCAGATTCCTAGCGATACTCATGCTATTTGGAGGTGCGGCGTTAGTCGCCTTGCCGCTACTCTCCTCCACTACCGCAGTTGCTGTGCTATTTCCCATGGTTATGTTGATTGGTGTGCTCTCCTACGGAGTTCGCGGTATTTACTGGGCCACCCTAGACAGCTGTAACGTGTCAACCAGCACCCGCGGACTTGCTGTGGGCATGATTAGCCTGCTTGCCTATACCCCAGACATCTACGTGCCCGCGGTTCAATCCTGGTGTATGAGACATTGGCCCGGCCAAACCGGATACCAAGTGTATTACGCCATTTTTGGGGCAAGCAGCATCATCGGATTTTTGGCCGCATACCGACTATCGGTGCTTGCTCGCAAACCCGCTAGCGGGCTCTAATGAGTGCTGCAGTAAGTCGCGTACAGCAGCCTCACATAATGAAAGTCTTATAGAGCCCCATACCTTAGAGCAGTTGTATTGCACAAATGATCGTAGCAACATAAGGCAAACGAGCAAGAGAGCTAGCGACCCGATGCGTATCGTCATCCACTTACCTATCAAAAATCGAATAGCCCCAACCAGTGAGTGACAACCGTCCGTACAACCCTTATCGCCCTCCTGAAAACAGCTTGATTGACCCTCAATTTGAGCCCTACCTGCGAGAACAACCTCGATTAACCTATGCCTCCAGTGAGCAACCTTGGGTTACTCGGCAGATCACCCGGTCGATCGAACGCGCATTAGGAAGAGCACGACTAGAGAGGCACTATTTTGCGCTAAAGGCACGAGGACTCAGCTCCCAAACATTTTTTCAAGAGGCCTTATTACGCAGTGGCATCAAGCTGCATGCCGACTTTTCTCCGCTGGAGCAGATTGATCGAGGACGTCCCCTACTCTTTTTGGCCAATCATCCTTTTGGCGTTCTCGACGGCCTTGTTATGTGCAACCTTGCACTAAAGGTAGCCAGCGACTTTCGAGTCGTCATTAATTCGCTACTATGCCAAGACCGCGAGCTAGCTCAACACTTTCTGCCCATTGACTTCAGTGGCGGGCGCGCCGCCGAGCGACGAAATGTGAGGACAAAGCAACTCGCCGGCGAGTCTTTGAGCAATGGCATACCCTTGATTTTATTTCCCTCGGGCACCGTCTCTACGGCAAATCGACTCGGTTTTGGTACCGTCAAGGAAAGTACGTGGACGACCTTTGCGGCAAAATTGATCCGCCAACATAACCCAACGGTGGTCCCGGTATTTTTTCACGGTCGCAACAGCCGCTCTTTCCATGTCGCCTCACACATAGCAGAACCTTTGCGTATGGCCATGCTTATGCGAGAGGCCCTGCGGCGATTTAATAGCACGGTGGAACTCGACATTGGCAAACCCGTGGCCCCAGTTGATTACCAGCACCTCACCAGTCGCCAACAGCTAACCGCGTTTTTTTATGACCGGGTACAAGAGGCCGGGCAAGGGACTACTCACCAATCTACTGCCTCAAACTAGAGCAGAGCATCGCCGCCATTAGGGCTTATACACTGGCCCCTGAAGTGCCGAGCAGCGTCACTAGCCAAGAACAGATAGGCCCCCACGATGTCATCAACATCCGCAATCTTGCCCGCGGGAATGTTGGACTTGATCGCGTCTAGAACTTCATCAGGCACATCCTCCAGGATGGGCGTCATGGTTGCACCTGGCGCCACCGCATTGACCGGGATGTTCCGACTACCGACCTCTAGAGCGAGACTGCGGGTAAAAGACAAGATTGCACCCTTGGCGGCGGTATAGTGCGAGAAAGCGGGAGCACCAATGTAGGCAAGCTGAGACGCCGTGTTAATAATGCAGCCCTGCTCCTGAGCGTACATCATTTGTATTGCCGCTTTGCTGCACAAAAAGGTGCCCGTAACGTGCACACCCATCACCCGTTGGAAATCGCTGAGTTCTAGAGTTTCTACCGGGCTAGAGTGCGCAATGCCGGCGTTATTCACGAGAATATCAAGCCGACCGGCTGTATCAGTGATTACTTGAAACATCTGGGCAACTTGCGACTCGTCTGAGACGTCTGCTAGGACCGCTTGCGCCGCTCCGCCCTCAGCCCTGATCTCCGCCACCACCCGCTCAGCAGCGGCCTCCTGAGAATCATTTGGGTAATTGACATAGACCGAGGCGCCGTTGCGTGCAAACGCCGACACCACCGCTGCGCCAATACCCGAACTCGCACCTGTTACCAGAGCAACCTTACCGCTAAGATCAACTGAAATATCTAAAGCCATAACCTATCCTCTTAATAGCACCCCATGACAGCTCATCTGATCACTATCTGAGAAGCCCGCATCCATAAAAGCCTGTAAAACTTTAATAAAGCGACTTGGGTGATCATGCCCGTTTACGTTTGCCCTTTAAATTCACTTGGAGACTAGAGATTGCATGAACTAACACTACCGGCGCAATTTTTTGCTTACCCGTCCATTGAATATCGGGAAAGCGGTCAAAGATGCGCTCGTAAGCAATGTTAAGCTGCATCTGGGCTATGCGGTTACCCAAACATCGATGGACACCATGACCGAAGGCTAAGTGTTTCTCAACATTGGGGCGGTGCATATCAAACTTCTCCGGCTCTGGAAAAATCTCAGGATCGCGATTTGCTGCGCCATACCACATGATAATTTTTTCATTTTCGGCGATGCGTTGTTTGCCAATTTCTGCCTCTTGTGTGGCCGTCCGACGCATAGTGATTACCGGGGAAACCAATCTCAGCGCCTCGTGAGTCATTTTTGGAATTAAGCTAGGGTCATCAATAATCATCTGACGCTGGTCAGGAAACTCTGTCATCAACCGCATCGTGCCCGACAGTGAATTACGGGTCGTGTCGTTTCCTGCAAAAATAATCAACAGCCAAGAGCCATCTAGATACTCCTGGGAAAGCGGTTCCCCATCAATTTCGGCATGAGCAATGAGGGTTAATAAATCTTCTCGTGGGTGTCGCCTGCGATCTTCCATGACCGTCTTCCCATACTCGAACATTTCCCGGAGCACTGCATTGAATCTAAACGGTAAGGTTGGCTCCGATAAAAAGGCCTGCAGCGGGTTGGTAAGGTATTGGGCGGCGGACTCCAAGTAATGCATCCATTTAATTACTCTAGGACGATCAGACTCGTCGATGCCGAGCATCTCACAGAGGGTATACATGGGTAGTTCATGGGAGAAAATTTTTGCAAAGTCGACGACGGGGCCACGCCTTTCCATGTCATCTAAAAGCTCATCGACCTTTTGAGCCACTCGCTCCTTGAGGGTCTCCACATACTTGGGGAAAAAAAATGGTGCATGCTGGGTTCGTAGATTAATGTGCACCGCCGCATCGAGATTGATCAAACTGTTAAGCGAGGCGTCGATCAATTGTCGCGGTTTCCATTCGCTGCGATCCGGCATCGCAAGGTGCATAGATCCGCGCTGAGATGAAAAGATATCTGGGGCCAGCTCAACTTGCTTAATATCGTTATAGCGCGTGATCGACCAAAATCCAGACATACCCTTACGCATAGATGCTGACCACATAACAGGCGCTTGCTCACGCATATCACGAAATAGGCCAAAAGGCTGGCCTTTGGTCCATGACGAGGGGTTATCTAACTGAAACCCACCTAGGGTGGGATAGACGGCAGGGAATTTTGGAAGGCTTTTTCCAGTATCGACCACAACCTGATCGCTAACGTTTTGCATACAGTAAACATATAAAATAAAGGGAACATAGGGATACTTGTTTTCACGAGCCCCCGCAACCCCCTTGTCGCTGAAGTAGGCAACACGTTAAACAAAAATGAGACACGACGTGGGGCCAGTTTTAGCGCAGTGGCCGTTCCGTATTTTTATTTTTCAAAGACAATGCTGGGGAAGTTCGCCAAGGAGCTAAACGTCGCTCGCCCACCAATAAGAAATTCAACTGACTTATCAAAAACCATACGAGCAACAAAAATCCGGTATCAGAGACGAGATCAAGCGCCCAGGATCGCTCAGTATGGCGCACATCATCAGGGGGCAGATATTGCAGATCAAAGCCATGAGTCAATGAATACAAAAGGGGTAAAAATTTTAAAACTGCCGCCATTAAGAGTGCAAAATTTACCCATGCCAAAACATGGCTGCACGCCCGTCTGAATTGCTTTCTCGTCACCGATTTGTCGCGGTCACTAGTAACCACGCTCGGAACACATAGCCTCTACCATAGGCTCACCCAGCAGAAATAGCTCAAGATTGCGAGCAAAGACCTCGGGGATCGCCTGCGCAGGTGTTGGGGCTGCCGTGTGAGAGGTAATGAACAAGCCAGGCACCTGCCACAGCTCATGGCTGTCAGGGAGGGGCTCCTCCGTAAAGACGTCTAGCACGGCGTAACGCAGGGTCTCGTCCCGCAGTGCCTTGATCAAATCAACATCCACAACGGCATTGCCCCGTCCAGCGTTGATCAGGATAGCGCCAGAGTTCATACACGTTAAAAGCGCCGTATCGATAATGCCATCGGTCTCGGGTGTGGCGGGTAATAGGCACACCAAATAATCAAGTCCATCTGCAAATTCCAATCGGTTGTCGCTGGAATAACAAGTCACAAAGCCCGGTACACTTTGCCCTCCAGAATTCAGCCCAATGACTTCTAAACCAAATTGGGCCGCGTGTGTTGCGACCACACTCCCTATTGTTCCAGCACCCATGATACCGAGCCGCTTGCCTGATACCCCGGCCTCAACCTCAGGTATCCAGTGCTTAGTGTTAGCGCGTGTAATGATGTTACGTTCCAAGGCCAGCAGCCATCCCAGGACAAACTCACTCATGGCCTGCCCGAAAACCCCTTTTAGCGGGGTAACCTGAACATTTTGGGGCACGGATCCCATTAATGCATCAACCCCTGCCCAGGTACTCTGAATCCATTGCAAGTGCGGACAATCCGTAATAATCGGTGCCAAATCGGGAGGAGCACCCACCAGCACACGTACCGAAGAAGTATCAATAAGTTGACCCGGTTCGACGACTGCCACCGTCATTGCCCGCTTACCTGCGGCGACAACGGCGTCAATCCATGAGTCAGATGGCCCACCAACGACCAGTAATTCCATCGCCATGCCCTGTGCCTATGCCTCGTTTAATTTGATCTGCCATGATCTGATTCAGCCTTGAGCCATCAGTACGCAGTCGTTCATCAGAAAGGTTACAGCAGCGCAAGCATGCGCAATATGCCCTCCGGGGTATCGATAACTTATCTCAAATTTCTGCAGGCCAATCCTGCCAGCTGTGCAGCCTGACCTTCCAGGCGCCGCTACTGTCGCGGGTCACCACATCAATGTAATGCGCGCTGGTTTTAGCCCTAGCGATGGCGCCGGGGGGCAAGTCGGCCGTTGAGTCTATATGGTCATGGCGATAAATCGTGTAGTCGTATTCGACTAAAGCTGCGCTGCCAAGAAACGTTACGGAAGGTGCATTATCAATCTGTATCTCATAACTCGCCGACTCGAAAACGGGCTCCAAAAACACCGCATACTTATCGCGGCCATCAAGCCCCTGGGCACCCGGCGGCCGCAGGCTAATATCGGCATGGAGAACCGCGACATAGCCGTCGATATTTGCATTCTCTACAGCATCTCTCCAACCCTGGTAAAGACCCAAAATTTCTGTCGTATCCGTCTCATTCTGACTCGAAGCCGTGATCGCCAAGAGAGACATCAAAACCGTTAAAAATATAGCCGTGAGTGCGCGCATAAAAATTTACCTGTTTTTATATTTAGGACACTATAAACCCAATCAGATTTAACGTTGTCTCTTTGAAACCCAGTGAACATGTGGTGATAACGTAACGTTACCGAGTTTAAGTTACCCGCCGCCAATGCGGGAGTCCATCGCGTGCCCATCACAGGTCTGAGAAGTTAGACCTCTGTAGGCATCGGTTTAGCTTATGAGCACTATCACCAGCACAAGAATTACCACTTTACAGAACACGCCGCGTGAAAAACCAGATGGACGTCTCTCATATCAACTGTCTGACCGCTGCATAGCGTATAAAATGCAAAAATTGGGGAAGGGGCTGCCCTGAGTTTAAAATGGGGTCATACTAAACCCAATCGCTAATTTTATAGCCGTTTCAACATCGATAAGACTGGATAAATAAGAGACGTTAAAGTCATGAATTACCCAAAAAACTTTTTTGAGGCCATCAAATTAACTGCAGGCACGCGACCTCGGTCTTGGATTTATAGGTTACTGAAAGAGTCGGCATTTATCCTGCCAGCTACGGTTGCTCTAGCAGGCTGCTCCAATATATTTAATGAGGCTGCTCCCGAAAAAACATCGACTGAACTGGTTTGGAACGTACATTGCGAGACCGCGAGCTCCCATCGTCCAACTCCAGAAAAACTCAGTAAGGGCGTAAAAAAACCAGTTTGGCTCGTCGGGCTTGATAGCAATAACCAGCCTTTTGAACTTAGTGGAGATCTGGAGGATGGGTTCTTACACCTAGGGCCGACCCAGCCCACCGAAGAGATGCTGCGCATGGGCTGTATCCGCGCCCTAAATATGGCGTCTCGCGATAAAGCCAACGAAATCGCACGGATCATGGCTTTTCGACCCCAAGAGAAAATCAATGTAGCGATTCAATATCCTGAAAAACAGGGCGATAGTATTTCTCGTCTGATTATCTTTGGGGACAGCCTTTCAGATACAGGAATCATGAAAGCCCGGCTGCACGTCTTTCCCACAGCACCCTACTGGATTGGTCGATTTTCCAACGGTCCGACCTGGCCTGACTATATTGGGCCGCTGAGCTATTTAGCCATTGGCAACCACTCAGTGGGGGGAGCCTCGGTAACAGGTAAAGCAACCATTCCTAAGGTCACACTGAAGCAGCGAATTATGGATGGCGGTCAATTTTTTGTGAGTGGCACAACAGAGCAGCAAATTGAGGTGTTCAAAGCGTCATACATGACCGGAGACCAGATTTCTCAACCCGACAAGACTGCCGTCATGATCTGGGGCGGCGCCAATGATTACATTGCAAAAGAACCTTTCAGTGGGGCCATCGAAACATTGCTTGACAGAGTTGACTCTCCCGAGGGGTATCCAAAAGTTGTTCCAACAGTCATCGATACCTTGGAGCAGCAAATTAGAAGTCTCGCGGCTTTGGGCGCTCGATATATTTTGGTGGGTAATCTCCCAGACTTAGGGCTATCACCTATTGTCTTGGAAAATACTACCTATGCGATTGAATCGGATTACAGTGATGCAGAACGGCGACGCCTGCTAGCGACCAAACTTTCTAAGCTTACCCATCTTCACAACCAGCTACTGGCCGATATGCTGGCGCGGCTGGAGAGTGAATTTAGCGATATAAGCTTCCTACTATTTGACGCTCACACGCTGTTCGATGACATCCTAAATTACGAGAGCTATCCTCATTTTGATATTAGCGAACACTCTGACTTTGATGTTACACAACTCGCGAAATCCCTTAAGCCCGAGAAAGAAGAGGACCCTACAGTAATCCTTCAACGCTGCTATACCGGCGGATACCTTGGAGAATCTGACTCCTCTTATGTTTGTGATAACGTTCAGCGTGCGGTTTTCTGGGATATTGTTCATCCGACGACCTATGTGCACTGCTGGATTGCCGTGGCGATACAGCAACGCATGAGTGCCGAAAACTGGACTCGAAAAAGCCCAGAACTGGGTGAAGTTGGTGAGTGGTGCGGTAACATTGCCGATATTCTTGCAGGGCATGAAGAGCTGCGCGTACTGCATTATACAACGGCAGAAAACGCCATCTCACCCATTAGAGCGAACTGATAAATGCGAAAGAAAGCGGCTGTTATATTTGGTGTAGGACCCCGTGAAGGGGTTGGCGCAGAACTTTGCTGCAGAGCCGCCCAAGAAGGCTTTCACGTGTTCGTTAATGGCCGCAGCCCCGAAAAACTGAGTGCAGTCGTTGCCAGTATTGTGTCTGCAGGAGGCTCAGCTGAGCCTTTATTGGCGGATGTGACCATGGAGAGCGAAATCATAGCCGCGGTAAATCATGTGGCCACCAGCGGCTACCCTCTTGAGCTCGCCATCTATAACGCCGGCAATAATCGACCCGAAGCTTTTCTCGATGTGTCCGCCACCGTATTTGAGGATTTGTGGCGCGTAATCTGTCTGGGTGGTTTTATTGTGTCGCAGCAAGTGATCAAGCTCATGCTGAGTCAGCAAAATATCGCCGACAAGCAGACGCTGCTGTTAACGGGCGCAAGCGCGAGCCTACGAGGCAAAGCGGGGTTTTCCGCGTTTGCCGCTGGCAAAGGCGCCCTGCGAATGCTCGCACAGTCTATCGCCAGAGAGTTTGGTCCTAAGGGTATTCACGTCGCGCACATTTTAATTGACGGTGTCGTTGAAGGTGAGAAAGTACGTACGCGATTCCCTGAGTACATTGATGGACTGGGGGACGACGGCGCCTTGAAGCTTGAAGAAATTGCCGATGCCTACATGGCTCTCCATGCTCAAGGTCGTTCCGCATGGACTCAGGAATTAGATCTACGTCCCTTTAAAGAGACCTTTTAAAAAGGCGTTACGAAACTAGCTGTTCAGGGTAAAACCAATTAGCCAGCAGTCTCACGCTAAGTGCGTCACCGCCACCTCAGAACATATTCCGGACAATTACCACGCTAGACAGGCCAATCCACAACGTGTTGAAGGCGACCATGGTCGGTAAAAGTTTGCGCTCGGACACCCAAATAAGTAAGGCCGAGGTGGCAAGGGTAATGACGTGTAATTGCCAAATCTCTCGCTGCCAGATCAACCCCGGGAGAATGACCGCCGCTTTCGCTACCCATGCCACCGCCTCTACGACGTTGTAGTTGACCCAGTAGCCTGGCTGAAACCACATACGATAACTGTTAAAAATATTGGCAAAACCAACGCGATAGTAGACTGCGAGCGTCAGACCAAGAAAAAGCATGACCGACACTAAAATATGAATCGACACGAGCGATAACCCTTTATGCGTTGGCGAGATTTGTATCTACGTCTATCATCAAAGCACGGTTTTATTTGCCCGCCATCGTCTTTTAACCGAGGGCGCAAGTCATCCAGCAGGGTTAGCGTCCTAGCTGCCTAGGCAAAGCGCTTTAATCAACGTGGTTAATCTAAGCGTTTCGAGCTTCAGCCAAGGCCCGGGCCATCTCCAATAACGAGGGGATGCCTCCCTCTTTGACATCTTGCCATGTATCGGGTGACCACAAACCAGCGAGATTCAAGGCATTAGAGCAGTGAGGAAAAATTTTGTGTAAATTGATGGTGACGACCACAGGGTTTTTCTCTGGCACACCGCCCATACTTTCAATCATCGCCACATTGTTGGCTACCTTCGCGGTACCGTGAGCTCGCAAAACTTCCTTGACCCCCGGAATCATAAAGCACAAACCCACCTTGCTATTGTCGCTTAGGTTGCGAAACGTATGGAGCTTCCTGTTCCCTAGCTGATCTAGAAACTGGATACTGTGATTGTCGACAATCTTAATGAAGCCGGGGGTCCCTCCCCGCGGGCTTATATCAATAAAGCCCTCAGCATTGGTGGAAGACAGCAGCACGAAGGGACTCGCTTCGATAAAGGTTCGTGTTGTAGCTTCAAGACTCGAGGCCCATGCCTCAGCTACTAAGGTTCGAGGCTCGCCATAAATAGCACGCAGTTGAGATGCAGTTAAAGAGGTACTGCTCATAGCCAATCACTCCGTAAATCAATTCTTTATTGAGACCTTTAGCAAGACTTTTAGCCGGGCTTTTAGGTTTAGGCGGCAATTAATACAGCGCTTTAAAACCACCGACCCGATATAGAACGGCGTTCTAAAACGCTTTTTGCCTACACCGTTGCGGTTTAGGACGAACACCTATGGACCCACCGATAAATCACAACAATAGTTATTCACACCCCCTTGCAGTCGTGCAGCTATCCAAACCTTTATATGATGTCGCGACAGCAATAAACCTAATCCTCGATGTCGACCAGCACCTCATAAAGGTTATAAACCAACTTTCCGCTGCTATCGAGCTGGCCCGCAGCGACCGCCTGAATACGATTCAGCCATAAATATTTTTCATGGCTAGTCTGGAATGTTGGCGCAGTGGCAATAATACCTGCCTCCATATTGGCACGGCCCTGATACTCGACATAAATAAAGGCATCATCGTCGGTCCTTAAAGTCATGCGAACATCCAGCGCACCGAGCTGGCCATTTTCACTAAGGGTCAGCCAATCCGCAGCGTCTTGGGTGGCCAAAGACGCATTAATTTTGTCACCGACTAACGATACCGACGGCACATCGATAACAACACGGGAGCCACGAGGCCCTTCACCAACGACTATCTGGTCGCCCAATTGCGCTGTGAGCGTGGCCATAAATTTTAAAGATGCGACCGGCTGCATAAATCCACTCCTCATAAAGTATCCCAAGTATTATGCGGGTAAAACACAACCCTTTAAACAGACCTTCCACGAGCGATGCGCGTCGGAGATACTCAGTGCCATTACAACGAATGAGAGGCCCCTATGTTTTGTCTACTTGCTAAAGCTCTACATGTCTCTGGGTTGGCTGCAACAAGATCGTCCCTTGAAAGTTGCTTCCATGCGGTCTTATTAACGCTGGGCTTGCTGTCGAGTGTGCATGTGATGCCCACTTTGGCGTCGGGCCTCGCAACCTTTGAAGCTGCGGATGTTTTTGGATTGGAGTATGCCGATGACCCTCAAGTGTCTGCTGACGGGAAACAGGTCGCTTATGTTCGTGTCTCAATGAATATTATGACCGACAGAGCGCATCGCACTATTTGGCAAGTAGACACCGATGGCATCAAACACCAGCCTCTAGTCAGTGGCGAAGGCCAACATTCCTCACCCCGTTGGTCACCCTCAGGCGACCGCCTCGCCTATCTCTCTAAGGTCGAGGGCAAGACACAATTGTTTATCCGCTGGCAGGACACTGGAGCTACCACCAAAATCACCACGCTGGCAGATGCACCTTCAGACATTAGCTGGTCCCCAAATGGCAAATTGATCGCCTTCACGCGAAGGGTTCCTAGCCCAGCACCTAAATTGACAGAGATGCCGGTAAAACCTAAAGGGGCTGACTGGGCAGACCCGGCGGTTGTTGTTGATCAGATGCATTACCGTCAGGACGGTGTCGGCAATATCCCCCGTGGCAGCAAGCAGCTTTTTGTCATTCCCGCTCAGGGCGGTACACCACGCCAACTCACCCATGCAGACTACCCTATGAACGCGGGTATCGCTTGGACACATGATAGCCGCGCTATTTTATTCAGCGGTAATCGTCGCGATGATCATGAATATCAGCCCCAACAAAGCGACCTCTTTTTAGTGTCACTGTTAGACGCAAAATTAGAGCCCATAACCCAACATTCGGGAGCAGAATTCTCCCCCGCCATTTCACCTAACGGCCGGCTGCTGGCCTATTTAACCTCTGCGGATCAGCGGCAAGGTTATAATCCCAATCAACTCATCATGATGGATTTGGCAACGGGTAAAAGTCGCTCGTTGACGGCCGACTTTGATCGATCCGTCGATGAGATTCACTGGGCCGCAGACAGTGAAAAACTCTGGATCAAGTACGATGATCACGGCTTGGCGCGAATAGCGAGCATATCCCTTGACGGCCAGCAGCGTCAGATAGACACACCACTCGGTGGGACCAGCATAGGCCGCCCTTACACCAGCGGTACATTCTCGGTAAATGGTGACGATACACTTGTCGCAACTGTGGGCAGCGACCAAAAGCCGGCAGATTTAATACGCCTCCAATCGAATAAACCACCGATAGCACTCACCGACCTTAACAGCGACTTACTCGGACACAAGGCACTTGCCTCTACCCAGGCGTTAACCTGGCACTCCTCCCATGACGGCCAGATCATTGAGGGTTGGGTCATGAAACCACCAGCCTTTGATCCGAGCAGAAGATATCCGCTGATCCTTGAGATCCATGGCGGCCCTCATACGGCTTACGGCCCAAACTTTAGCACCGAGGCCCAGTTGTATGCCGCCGCGGGTTACGTTGTTTTATATGCCAACCCAAGAGGCAGCACGAGCTATGGGGAGGCCTTTGCCAATAGCATTGATCTGGCCTACCCCGGGTACGATTATGATGACTTGATGACCGGGGTCGATACCGTAGTCGAGCAAGGCTACATAGACCGCGACCAGCTATTCGTGACCGGGGGTTCTGGCGGTGGTGTTCTAACCGCTTGGATTGTCGGCAAAACCGATCGCTTCAGAGCTGCTGCAGTAGCCAAACCGGTTATCAATTGGGCCAGCTTTGTACTCACGGCTGATCTTAATTATTACTTCGCCACCACCTGGTTTGCTGGCGCTCCCTGGGAGGACATCCAAAGCTACTGGAATCGGTCGCCCCTATCTCTTGTGGGTAATGTCTCTACCCCCACTTTACTGCTTACCGGTGAACTCGATTATCGCACTCCAATCAGTGAAACCGAACAGTACTATCAAGCACTCAAGCATCGAGGTATCGATACCCTCATGGTCCGGATACCGGGCGCAAGTCACAGCATTTATAAGCGCCCCTCAAATCTCATTAGTAAAGTGAATCATATTCTGGCTTGGTTTGAGCGCTATCGCTAATACGCCCAAAGCTCTGTCAGTGCACGCTTAACATTTAGCCGGCGGAGAAATTTTTAAGTCTTTGGGTTCAGAACGGCGTCGCCATCCCCGAGACCCCTAAAATTCTTAAGCTACCGAAGTTTTTGCCTGCGTCTCAAATTTACAGTTATGCTGGACCACCTGCGGCTTCAACCAGCCATAAGACACTGAAACTCACCCAAGGATTCAACCATGATCAACAAATTCGTACTGGCTTTTATGCTGTCTCTGACCCCATTTTTAGTGACTGCACAAGATCAAAGCTTTGATAACTTTATTGATGTAGAGCTAGAAATTAGTGACGTCAGCATGACATCTGATGGCATGGTAATCACTTACGAAGGCGTCGCCGGAAAGTATGGTCTAGTTCACGCCACCCACAACATGGTCGCCACCAATGACGAAAATACCAAAGGCTATTTTACCGGCACCGTGCAAGCGATCAACGACACCGGGGCGCTCGAGAAGAGCGAAACCCTAGGCCTATGGTCACGTGACGGCACTAACCTGAAGGTTTATGGCTTTGATGACGACAATAGCAGTCGAATTCTGCATATTTCTACTGTCGATCTCAGAGCAAAGAGCTTTAAAGCACGGGTCTGGGAACTTGAATAGTCGTTAAGCTGGCTGTTCTCGTTTGGCTAACCGGGGTCGCAAGCAACGGACCCCACTTTTAACGAATTAAAGCGATTAGCCTGAGTACGCCAACCGAAATTTTATCCGGATAGGTGCCAGCATTAAACTGGGCTATTGAAGCCGCCTAAGGGTTTTTGTAGGCGATAGCCTCGACCTCAAGCTGGCAGGCATCGCCTGACAGACTCGTGGGCGAAGTACTCTGAGCCTCCGCCTTGGCAGCCGCTAAAGTAGCGAGATACAAGGGATCATTTTGTAATCGCGCAAAAACCGCCGCGCCGACGGTCATCCCTGCCAGCGTGTCACTTTGCCAGTGCACGTTGCAAACTTGGCGGCTATAAACATACTCCCTGCCACGGGCAAGGATCGGTTCTGCCTTTTCTGGAAATACTTGAGATAGTACCAATGCCCACCCCCAGCCGACGGCACTGTGACCACTGGGATAGGAGCCATCATTGACCAACATCTCACGCTCGGTGGGCGTGCAAATAGGTTGCTCATTTATCAGAAACGGTC
>Ga0213863_10001263_pt1 | contig 18594 bp, 14 predicted proteins | sample PICome_8_FD_160128 | JGI IMG/M metagenome (GOLD analysis project Ga0213863, IMG submission 160128) | Coastal seawater microbial communities near Pivers Island, North Carolina, United States - PICO497 | ecosystem: Environmental > Aquatic > Marine > Coastal | place: USA: North Carolina... | reverse complement strand
CCATAGGCGATAACGAAACGATCGAAGGCCGCGCACGTAATCGTCGAGTCGTGGCGGTCGTGCTTGCTGAGATTGGCGAGCAGATCGATGCTACCTTAGAAAAATTCGAGAAGGCAAAAAACTCAGCAGCTCCCGCGGGCTGAGCGTGATGCCGCAATCGATTGAGGTGATATGTTAGGTGCCCAGTGCGCGCGCTTGAATAGGCATCGGTGCTCTGAATCAAGCATCTACCTTGACTCGGTTTTGCCCCAGGTGCAGAACCCAGTGGACCCTTTACTCAGGGTTATTTGCAGAACGGGATTAGCCCGTGCTTGCTGCCGCGTGTTTGGCGTGTTGTTTTTGCTCAGCGGGTTTGCTGCAATGGGTTCCGCTGCTGAAGATGCGGCTTGGCCCGACCCTGAGCGCTATCGCGATGTTATGGAGGCTTGGGCTTTGGTCACGGTGCCGAAGCGCGCGCTAGTGGCTGTTGGCAGTTCAAGTATGCGGTTTTGGAGTTTGGGCGATCGATTCGCCAAAGACTTTGCGCCGATTACCACGGTCAATCGAGGTTTTGGCGGCAGTGTCATGAACGATGTGGCTTACTTTTTAGACGAAGCCGTTCTGGCTTTGGAGCCGCGTGCCGTGATGATTTATGAAGGTGATAATGATCTTGCCCGAGGCATCAGCCCGGATGCGATTATCAGTAGTCTCAGGGGCATCATTGCGCGGTTGCATGCGCATAATCCTGAGATCAGAGTCTATGTTTTTTCAGTGAAGCCAAGTCTTGCGAGAGCGTCGCTCTGGCCCTTGATGCAGGTTTTGAATCAATCCTATGAAAGCCTCGCTCAAAGCGATGAACGAATCACTTATGTAAACGTAGCCGCCGCGATGTTGAAGGACAGTGACTGGCTCAACCCAGATCTTTTTATAGCCGATGGTTTGCACCTGTCTGCGGCGGGATACGACGTGTGGCGGCAGGTTGTGCGCCAGACGATTGTGCCAATTGAGCGCCCTTTTGAGCGCGCTTATCTTGAGGCTTCGAAGTAGTTAAAAACAGTTATCGCGCATTTATGAGTCGTTGGACATCCCTCGCGCGCAACGGTTGAGTGCTCCCACCGCACCAGTTGCGCGAGAAGGATTGACGCTGAAGACGACTGATATTGCGCGCGCTTGAGACCCCGAGCGGCCGTCTTTGGCGGCAGACGGCCACGCGTAGCAGGCTTCGATCAAAAGCGCCGCCCTTACTACCAGAGCACTACCAAAGGTCGTACTTCTGAATTTCGGCACGTCCAACCACCATGTGATGCACCTCATCGGGGCCATCAGCGAATCTTAAATGCCGCATATCGGTGTACATGCCGGCCAGCGGCGACCACTGGGAGATGCCCGTTGCACCATGCATTTGAATGGCTTGATCGATAATAAGACAGACCTTCTCGGGGACCATGGCCTTTACCGCACTGACATAGACGCGGGCCTCTTTGTTGCCCAACACATCCATAGCTTTGGCCGCTTGTAAGACCATCAGTTTCATCGCGTCAATTTCGATTCTCGCCCGCGCGATCACTTCTAGGTTCTTACCCAATTTGGCAATGGGTTTGCCAAAGGCCTCTCGAGTCGCTGAACGTTTCACCATTAACTCCAGTGCTTTCTCAGCCTTACCAATGCTTCGCATACAATGATGGATTCGGCCCGGACCTAAACGCACCTGTGATATTTCAAAACCACGGCCTTCTCCAAGCAAAATATTATCCTTGGGTACTCGAACATTGTTAAAGCGAATGTGCATGTGGCCCCTAGGCGCATGATCTGCGCCAAAAACCTGCATACCCTCCAAAATCTCAACACCCGGCGTGTCTTTGGGAACAAGAATTTGAGATTGCTGTCGGCTTGGTGCTGCGTCGGGGTCGGTCTTGACCATGACAATCATGATTTTGCAGCGAGGATCGCCTGCACCGGAGATGTAGAATTTCTCGCCGTTAATGACCCATTCATCACCCTCTAATACGGCTCGAGTGCTGATGTTTTTGGCGTCTGACGAGGGTAGTCCTGGCTCAGTCATGGCATAGGCGGAGCGAATTTCTCCATTCAAAAGCGGCTTTAACCACTGCTCTTTTTGCTCAGGCGTGCCAACCCGCTCAAGCACTTCCATATTGCCTGTATCCGGTGCGCTACAGTTGAGGGTCTCTGAGGCCAAGGGGAATTTCCCAAGCTCAGAGGCGATATAGGCGTAGTCCAAATTGGTTAGGCCATCGCCCATTTCAGAATCAGGAAGAAAAAAGTTCCAAAGCCCAGAGTCTTTCGCTTTTTGCTTGGCGCCTTCGAGCAACTCGAGTTGTCGTGGGTGCCAAGACCAGCGGTCGGTCTTCTCTTTTTCTAGTGCTTGAAACTCTTCGGTAATCGGTTCGACATTGTCGGCGATGTGCTTTTGAACAGCATCCATCAAGGGTTGAGCCTCCTCCGACATGGCAAGGGTATAAAGATCGTTGGCGATATCTGGCATCAGTGTGCTCCTGTCATAATTGACTCGATCAAAACACGCGCCCTCCCTTGAGCGCAAGTCAATGCAGGAGAATGATGTTGGGTTATTAGTGGCTTGCCTTAATCGTTGCATGCAAAGCCAAGACGTTCGCCTGGGCACCCATCGATGCATCCCAAGAGGCTTTGTTCTTGCTGCTGCTTGAGCTCAAACGCAATTAGGTGTTCACTGAGGCTGCGAGGGTTTTAGGCGTGAGTGTGAGCAGCGGTAATTGAGCCCTGCACACGAGTCCTTCAATTGAAAGTGACCGAAACTAAGCGGCAGACTTTTCTCGAGTGCATCACTACGATCAAGATCGTCAACATTTACACCATCAAAGGAACAGCAGTGAAAAGTTTATGCGATATCAGCGGTAAGGTCGCATTGGTCACGGGAGGGTCGAGGGGCATCGGTGAGATGATCGCGGCAGGCTTTTTAGCCAATGGCGCCAAAGTCTACATCAGCTCTCGGAAGGCGGAGGCCTGTGATGCCACCGCAGCGCGTTTGTCAGAAACCTATGGCGGCACGTGTATCTCTCTGCCAGCGAACCTGTCAGGAGTTGAGGGTTGCGCAAAACTGGCCAGTGAAATTGCGGCAAGGGAGTCCCAGCTCGATATTTTGATCAACAACGCTGGTGTGTCTTGGGGGGCACCGCTGGATGAATTTCCAGAGTCGGGTTGGGACAAGGTGATGGACACCAACGTCAAAGGGGTGTTTTTTCTAACCCAAAAATTATTGCCGCTTCTACGGCAGTCAGGCACTAACGAAGATCCGGCACGGGTGGTCAATGTTGGTTCTATCGATGGCATTAAGAATCCAGTGTTTGAAACATTTTCATATGGTCCGTCAAAGGCGGCCCTGCATCACCTCACTCGGGGACTCGCGTTGCATTTGTCCAAGCAAAATATCATTGTCAATGCCATTGCGCCTGGACCGTTTCCGACGTGGATGCTCAGCACGGGTGTCGGAGGCGGCGGCGATACTGACATCGACTGGAGCAGCGTTGCGGCATCTAATCCGCGGGGGCGCGTTGGGACACCAGAGGATATCGCCGGGCTCGCAATATTTTTGTGCTCTCGTGCGGGCGCTTTTACAGTCGGTGAGGTGATTACCTGTGATGGAGGAAGTGCCTACGCGACTTGACCTTGAAGTTGCTCTGGATGCGATTTTCTCGAAATGATGCGCACACGGGAGAGAAGCTGACCCGCAATGAGCGGGCTGTAACCGGGCACAGGCAGACAGTAATGGTAAGTGGCAACGAGTCATCGTTCCCAAAATTGAGGAGGTAATCGCTTGATTCCAGATGATTATGAAGCCCGGATACGGGCCGCTTGGCAGGGCCGGATTTCTGGTTGCATGTTGGGCAAGGCTGTTGAGTTATTTTCGATGCGACAAGGTACCGATGAACTGCAGCGGTATCTAGAGGATGTTCAAGCGCGACCACTCAGAGACTACATTCCCTTTGATGCGGAACGCGCACCGGAGATCCTTCTGAAGGGATGCTGCCGGGAGGAGATGAGCGCCAGTCTCGCTGATGACGACATCAATTATTCGGTACTGGCCTTGATGCTACTTGAGGCTCACGGCAGTCACCTGCAGACCGAGGATGTTGCGCGAGCATGGCTTAAACATTTGCCAGTGGGCAGCACCTTCACAGCAGAAAGAGCTGCGTATAAAACGCTGTTAAGTCAGGGGGCTGAGTGGTTTCCTGAGGGCGCGCCCCTGGGTTTCGATATCGAGGCCTGTGCTGACAATCCGTTCAACGATTGGATTGGCGCGCAGATTAGGGCAGATCTCTATGGTTGGGTGAGCCCCGGCAGGCCTGAGCTTGCTGCAAGTCTGGCGGAGACAGATGCCCGATTGTCTCATCAGGGTGAGGGTATTTATGGTGCCGTCGTGATTGCAGTGATGGGTTCTGTGCTTGCAAGCGGTGGAGCGATGTCAGAGGCAATGTCTGTCGCACGGGCGGCAATCCCTCAAGGAAGTGCGTGTCGGGAGGTCATCGATCTTGCAGAATCTCTGCGTGCACAGGCCGATGGAGGCGCGCGTATTCGGCAAGTGTATGCGGACTTGAATGTGGTCCATACGGTGAATAATTTGGGATTGGTGATCTGGGCTTTGCTGCGTCACAGTGATGATTTCAGTGCGGCAATAGGAGAGGTCGTCACTGAAGGGCTCGATACGGATTGCAATGGTGCGACCGTGGGCGCACTTTGGGCGCTGCAAGGTAAACCGCTGCCTCAACATTGGTCGGCCCCATGGCAGGGCCGAGTTGGGGTGTCACTGGCCGGTCAAACTGAGCTTGACCTCGAGGGTTTGGTTCAGCGTACCCTCAAAGTGGCTTCATCGCTTGATGCGTAGATCCCACGGATTTGGACACGCTTCACAGAGCACATAGGCGTGGAAGGGATCATTGAGCTCGGTGAGGAAGTCTAGCTCAGCGTTGAGTGCTCGCCAATAACGGTCGAGGGGCTGCTGTCTTGGTGGTATTGCGGCATTGATTTTGGTCGTAATGGCTTTGATGAACTGCTGTTTTTTGGACACTTCTGGCTCCACCCGCCAAGTCTTATAGTCTTCGAGTTCGGCAAGCTCCGCTGCGATGGTAATTGCTAAATCGAGACCACCCAGTTCATCCACCAGCCCAATTTCTTGCGCCTTCTGTCCTGTCCAGATTCGACCCTGAGCGATGTCATCTACGGCCTCAACGGTCATGCCTCGACCGTCAGCGACAACGCTCAAAAATTGGTCGTATCCGGATTCAATGGTCTGCTGAATCATTTGACTGTAAGTGGGACTGATTCCTCTAACCAAACTTGCGCCGTTGGCAAGCTCGGTCGTCGCCACGCCGTCTTCAAAGACGCCATACTCGTTAAGCACCTTTTCAAAAGTCGGAATCATGGCGAAGATTCCGATGGAGCCTGTGATGCTCGTAGGGTGCGCGACGATTTTATCGGCGCTGGCGGACATCCAATAGCCTCCGGATGCGGCGACCGCGCCAAAGCTTGCAACAACAGGAATACCCTGCTCTTGGGCCCGAGTGAGGGAGTCCCGGATGAGTTCAGAGGCTGTTTTGCTGCCGCCACCAGAGTTCACGCGAACCACAATGGCTTTGACAGAATGATTATCGAGGGCCTGCTCGATGCGTTTGATGAAACTGAGGCTACCGATGCCACCGGCCTCAGCAAACCCGTCTGTGATGGCACCAGTGCCGGTAATTACAGCAATGGTGTCCTCCGCGTCGGGGAGTTCAACCGGGTTGGCCGCAAGATAGGACTCAAAATCAATGCCGCGATATTTCCGGGGCCGCTTCTCCTCAGCGCCGACCAAACTGATCAAATACTCCCTCGCTTCATTGCGGGTAACCAAACGATCGACTAAGCCTTGATCCAGCGCAAATTGCCCTAGATTGCTACCGGACTCCGCGAGTTTTGCATTGACGTCCTCAAGGGTTCGATTCACGGTGCCGGTAGGCAGGTCTCGGCGATTTTCGATGCGATGGGTGTAAGTCTCCCACCAAGGGCTAAGATAGGACATTCGAGAAAGCTTATCTTCATCGGACATGCTGTCTCGGATATAGGGTTCGGTCGCTGATTTATATTGTCCCACCCTGAACAGATGAATCGTGACATCGAATTTCTTAAGGAGGCTGCTGAAGTACGTGCGATATGCAGAAAACCCTTCGATGATCGCCGCACCCTCGGGGTTCATGAGTACCTCATCGGCCTCAACGGCAAGGAGTAGATCTGATTGGCTGTAGTTATCGCTGAGAGCGATAACTTTTTTACCTGCAGTTCTGAACTCCGCGATGGCGTCTGCAATGATCTGGAGATGGGGCATCATGCCGCCGTTGAACCTGTTGAGGTCGAGTACCAGTAAGTTGATTCTGTCGTCGCTGGCGGCTTGGCTAAGGGCATCGGTCACATCAGTGATGAGCACTTCTGGGGGCGGACCTTCCTGGGTGATAAAGGTAAAAGGATCAGTCGCGGTCTTTTCCTCGACAAGAAATCCGCTCAGATTAGCAACCAAAGCGCCACCTTCAGGAATTTCAGGAGTACTGCTTGAAAAAGGCGCGGTCAGCAGTGCCAAAATCAAAAAGAAGGCTAGGGTTCCAAAGAGCAGGGTCTGGGCTGTTTTTAACAACGACCAGATCATTCTGAAAAGGCCTTTAAGGATAGTCATGACAAAGCGTTCCTGAGTAAGGGTTTGATGAAGAGATGCCTTGGGCGGTGATCAATATCGTTATCCTCCAAACGCTCCCGTCTTGGGTATTGTATACGGTAATCACCTATCGTTTGGCCGGTTTTTGTATCTCACTCGGCGGGGCGGTGATGCAGGGCAGCAACGCCGTTAGCCTGAGCTGAAAATTGGCCTGACTTGAGCGGATGTTATTGTTTTAAACAACTGGTTTCGAAGCAGCGGAAACCGCTGTAGTCTTCAATGTTCAAGGCCATAGATCGAGTAGAGATAAAATAGTATGTCAGGCAACGAAATTGATTGGAAAACGCACGGGGTCAAGGTCATCAGCGGCGATCACTTAGACGTTAATACCCCGCAGACCGAAGGTATGAATCGTGCCGCAGCCATCACCCGCGCCACGGCGGGTGCAGAAAAATTGTGGGCGGGCACGGTTGAAATTCATGCCGATGCAAAGACCGGTGTACATCATCATGGGGATCTTGAAAGCATTATTTATATTCTCAGAGGGCGTGCTCGAATGCGTTGGGGAGCGGCTCTTGAATACGTGTGTGAGGCTGGACCAGGGGATTTTATCTATGTTCCGCCGTATGTCCCTCATCAAGAGATCAATGCCAGCGACGACACAGCTTTGGAGTGTGTGCTCATCAGAAGTAATCAAGAACCTCAGGTCGTTAATTTGGATATCCCGGTGGTCGAGGATCCTGAGGGCTTATTTTGGGTGGACCCAATTCATGCCGATCCTAATTCCAAAGACTAGCGCTGGGCTGCGCCCGGAGCTTTTCGCTTGCAGCGAGGACCGCTGCAAGTAGCGGCCCTCTTCTCGTTCTGCAACCCTGGCCGAGAAGTTATGCGGGTTGCCCTGGATAATCGGCATAAGACGCTTTTAGTGTGGCGTGATTGAGTAATACCGAGGCTCTAGGCTCGTTGGTTTCTGCATCTGATATCAGCGTTCTAACCCAATAGGATTCAGTCCGGCGACTCTCTGATAACGCAGCAATTTCTCGCGTAATGGTATAGGGGACGCCGACGAGCAGCGGTCCATCGATCAATCTAATCTCTAAATCGGCAAACAGACCAATGGCCGGGCCTTTCACAGGCCAAGCCGCGAGACGACTAGAATATTCGGCTAAGACACTGATCATCTCGAGTGGGATGATAGCGCCGCCCCATGGCGAGCCTGCGGCGGTTGCTGGATCATACCAGGGCGATCCTTCAGTGATTTTTTCCAGTTTTTCTTTGAGAGAAAACGGATACAACGCGCCCATATTCTGATCGAAGTCCATGATCACCGGTTCCGGTGTCGCGCCGCGCTGGCCGACGCTTAATTCTTCTAAAATAACCAGAGGCCCGGGTGGCGTAAGTTTATTGAGACGTCGCTCAAGCTCAGTCTCAGGATGGTTTCCGGACTCGTTGGGCACACTGGCGGTGCCAGTCAGCACGGGAGTGCCATCTTCTTTTTCTGCCCAAATGTGTGCCTCAAAGGGAGCATCAGAGTCGAAGCGTGCAAACGCTTTGACCGCATCGCCCTCAACGCACATGTTTTGGAAATGGCTGGACAAGCATCCTGTCTCAAACCAGGCAGGTCCCCAGAGCTCCGCAAGCAAGGGTACAAACTGACTAAAATGTGTTGGCCCCTCAATGGGACCCGCTTGAAATCCCAATCGTTCAGCGGTTTCATCGTCGTGAATCGAGGTATGGCCGCCGTATTCTTGATCCGCAAGCATTTGTCGAGGTGAGCGATATTCACCCTCTAAAATTCTTTCAGCCAAAGGATGCTCCTTTCTAAGGTTGGTATCGATGCAATGTATCACGGTGAGCCTTCGAGGTCTCAGATGGGCCTTGTCGGCCTTTGCTCGAAAGGTCTGACCGAGTGCTAAGCGCCGACGCCTGGATCAACAGCTTTAACAGAGCAGAAAAGCCAGTGCCTCAGGCAAAGCGCTCGAGGTAGCAGTTAGCTCAATTTGCTCGGGGTAGGAGCTTGAGCGCTGCGGCATAAAATTTGAGCGGTTTGAAGCTCAGAGTTCAGCGCGACGGGGGTCATTGGGATAGATCCAGGCATCGGTGATGACTGGCGGCACCTGTAGCTGTTTCGGAATGTTCTCTTGCCCAATCAGCGCGTCAGCACTTTGATGCCAATAGTAGATCCGTGCTTCTTGATAACTCAGTGGCACGCCTTTGAAGCCATAGCTGTTAACAGACTTTTGAATCCAGGCGCCAAACTCCGTGTCTTCGCGTAACACCTGCGCTAAGCGTTTGCCCTGATCCTCGGTCCAGAGATCGGGTGCGGGTCTATCGCCCCAATCCGGCGCCAACGTCCAGGTTTCGAGCACGCATTGGTCAATACCTTTGGGCCAAAAGAGCAGCGGAGGTATGGCAAATGCGCTGAGCGGAGAGACCCAATTAGGGAATAGCCCATAGGATTGGGTACAGGTACGTGCGATTTCACCAACGCTGGATATTTCGGGCAGATCGCCGCGCTGTTGCTCAAGTGTGCTGACCTTACCAATTGGCCGCGGCGCAACCATTCGATGATGACCGTTTGGATATAGCGTATTGACGTTGCGCCGGTCATCCAAGATCGGAGCAACCGTCGAGGGATGGATGCTTTTGACATGGTAGACCTCGGTATTGGCCTCCATCGCAATTTTCCAATTGCAGTCCAGCGTGAACTGATGGCGCGCTGCTAATCGACATCGATCAAATTGGAACTCCGCCCACTCGTCGGCAATTGGGCCCAGCCAATCGAGCAGAGTGGGTGCATTTGGATCAAAGTTAACAAAGATGAGATTGCCGAATCGTTCACAGCGCACCGACGACAATGACCGACAACTAAAATCAAGGTCTTTGAAATCTTCTGGATCACGAACCGATAATAATTCGCCCTCGTGGTTATAAGTCCAACCATGGTACCGGCAGGTCAAGCGTAGTTTCCTGCCACTTGGTTCGGTTATAACCGGCGCGCCGCGATGACTACAGGTATTGTAAAAGGCATTGATCTGACCCGTTTCACTGTGAACGATGACCACGGGTTGGTCCGCTTGCTCCCAGAGTAAAAAGCAGCCCGGTTCTGGTATTTCATCGATATGAGCTGCAAGCAACCAACTTTTTCGCCAAATATGCTCGCGCTCGAGAGCCATAAATTCGGGATCCGTATACCGGCCGCCCGGAAGGTCAGGCAGAGGGGGGAAGGAAGCGGGCGGTGCGGTGCGTGCAGCTTCGTACTCCATGAGCGCTTTAAGGGTTTGTATTTCTTGCGCGTCCATTGAGGGTCTCCGTTCCGATTTTGCTCAACTGAGCCTTTAATTGATCGATGCCTTTGGCTGTTCGGAGACAGGTTGTTACGCCGCGACGGGCTGGCAACTGTTAACCCAACCCTGTTTCGAGCTGAAGTCAAAATTAGTCCAGATTGCCGATTGATCCTGTTCCCGATCCTGATCGTGAACAATGTTGATTTGCCCATTGAAGTCTTCAGAATTGGACCATGTTCCAAATTTGTTGTCAAATGCTTTGTGGAGCCCGCGATTTGACAGAAAATTTGGAACATGGTCCAATTTAATTTTAAATTCAAAGTAAATCTGATGGTTTTAGAACGTCACCGAGCGATCGGGCACTGTCAATTGGGGGTGGTTTAAAATGCAGTTTTTCACAGAAGATTTACTCGATAATCCTTACCCGCATTATGCGCATTGGCGTGCAGAGGCGCCGATTTGGCAAGACTCTGAGACTGGCGCTTGGGTCTTAACGCGACACGATGACGTTCGCGCAGTCTTAAAAGACTCGGAGGCTTACTCTTCAAAAGCTATGGGCGGTGATGCCGGGCCTTTGCCACTGCTGGCAGACGACCCACCGCGTCATACGCAGCTTCGCGGTATTGTGAACAAGGCGTTTACCACGCGCATGCTCAAACGGATCGAGGATGATGTTTCAGTCATTGCCAGTGACCTTGTCGATGCGATCCCTGAGGGTCGCTCGATTGACATTGTGCAGGCGTTAACGACGCCGCTGCCCGTGGCTGTGATTGCGCAAATGATGGGAATCCCGGTCGCTCGGGGAGACGACTTTAAGCGCTGGTCAGATGCTTTAACGGGGACACTGGCGGGTGCGTCAATGTCGGAACGCGAAGCTGAGATTGGCGAAATGTTTGCCTATTTTTTGAGCTTGATCCCAGAGCGGCGAGGTGGGCAGGGCGAGGATCTCGTCAGCTCCGTGGTCAATGCAGAATTTGAAGGTCAGCAACTCGAAGATGCTGAAGCGGTTGGGTTTTGCATGTTGCTGCTGATTGCCGGGAACGAAACCACCACTAATTTATTGGGGAACTTGCTGAATGTACTAGCGGATCGCCCGGATCTTTACAGGTCACTCGTTGAACACCCCGAACAGATCGATCAAGCCATCGAGGAGATCCTGCGCTTTGACGGACCCGTGCAATTTTTGCGCCGCCGGCTTACTCGGCCAGCGACTTTTCATGGACAGTCACTCGACGTGGGCGAGGTCGTTCATGTCATTATGGGCTCTGCCAACCGAGATAGCGCGGTCTATGACAGCGCTGACGAATTTTTGTTAACCCGAGAAAAAAATCATCACCATACCTTTGGCTTTGGTATCCATTTTTGCATTGGCGCGCCCCTGGCGCGTCTTGAAGCGAAGCTCGCGCTGAAGCATCTTCTGCATCGCTACCCGGTATTGCAAAGGGGGGATGGCGACAACGAGCGTGTGGCATCGCATTTGCTGAGAGGGTTCCATCACCTCTCACTGCGCTTTTCTAAATCGTTCTAGGGCCACTGTAGAAAAATTGTTGAAACAATGAATCGGTGATGGCGATCGAGTGCGTTAGATCTCCTGCTGTCCACCTGCCAAATTCCGCGCGGACCCTCAATCAAGCGAACCTAGGCGCCTAGATTGCCGAGCGCCTAGGTTCGATGTCTGTATTGAGCCTGTGAGCGCTGGCCTCTGCCGCCGCAAGCGGGTTTAATTGATTCATGAAGACCAACACGCTCAATCAATGGGGTCCGGGGTTTATGGTTGCCGCGGCCTTCATCGGACCAGGGACGATTACGACGGCCAGTCGTGTCGGCGCCGGCACGGGGCTAACCTTGATGTGGGCATTGCTATTCTCGCTGGTCGCGACCTATGTACTGCAGGAGATTGCCCTGAGGTTGGGATTAATGACCCGCCAAAGTTTGGCGGGCTTTTTGCGCTCGCGTCTCACCGGTCATTTCTTAAAGTGGCCGATCTTGGGTTTGGTTCTGGTCGCAATTTTCTTTGGGAATGGGGCGTACCAAAGCGGCAATCTCCTGGGCGCGATGGTGGGCGCATCCCAATTCATTGATCTCTCGCCTGAAACGCTGATTATTGGGATCGTTCTGATCGCTGGACTCCTATTGGCTTCGGGTTGGTACCGTTTGGTTGAAGGCACGCTTATTTTTCTGGTCGGGGTCATGGCTTTGGTGTTCGTGACCGCCGCAGTCATCGGTATGCTGCAGTCTGATATTGCCCTTGCAGAATGGATCGATTGGCGCTGGCCGGCCTCTGAAGATGCGCTGGTGATTGCGCTGGTGGGTACCACCGTCGTGCCCTATAACTTGTTCCTACATGCCTCGCTGGTTCAAGAGAAGTGGCGTGATGACGTGCCGCTTTTAGTTGCAATCAGGCAGGCCCGGCGTGATCTGCTGCTATCTGTTTTGGTCGGTGGCTTTGTGACCCTGGCGGTTATGATTGCCGCGCGAGCCGCCTTTTATGGAAGTGCGGCGCCGCCGGACCTTGCGGGGTTCGCGCAAGTTTTGGCGCCAGTACTGGGTAGTGCCGCAGGTGTGTGCTTTGCGTTGGGGTTGATCGCTGCTGGATTGACCAGCGCAATGACGGCTCCCCTCGCTGCAGCGTATGTGGTCACCGGGGCACTGGGGTGGCGTTCAGAAATGACAGGTCGTGGGTTTAAAGCGACTTGGTTGCTGGTGCTGCTCACAGGTGCTGGGGTTGCAGTCACCGGGGTTGCCCCGATGGGGGCGATTGTTGTGGCTCAGTATGCCAATGGGCTGATGCTGCCGATAATTGCTTTGATTCTGTTTTGGCTGTCTTCACGTTCCGAGGGTATGCAGGCGTTGCAGGTTGGTGTGCTTCGCCGAGGGGCAGCGGTGGGGGTGATTCTGTTTTGCACAGTACTGACAGCCGAAAAATTGTTTTAGGCAAGCTTGTCTGGGTTGTTGGCTGCACCTGAGATTTAAGGATGTTTGCTGGGCCTCCTCAGTCAGGGCCTCTGAAGGGCGGTAGCTGGCAGTCTGCACTTGGGATTCGCAATTACGCTGGCTACCTGAATGTCAGACTTGGTGGTTCGCAGCACCCTCAGACTTAGAAGCCCACCTATAGGCAGCAACTTAAGCAGTGAGCATAAATGCGCGGAGTGATGGGGTCTCTATTAATAGCTGAAGTCGGACCTATTTGCTGATGAACGACTTTAAGTTTAACAAGCGCATCAGTCAGGCAGCATTTGTTCGGCCTTGAGGGTACTGGATAGAGGGCAATCAGCGGCTCTTAGCTCTGCACTCCAGTCCAGCCATAAATCATCGGGAGTTGGCTTGCAGCGCTGGGTATCAAGGTCGACATGATTGTAATCGAACAGCAGAGCCTGCCTGATGGTTTTGTGTTTGCCTCTGTGGTGTCCTGCCATATGCCCCAGACGATGATGCCAAAGCACAACGCTGCCTTTTTTGCCGTAGCAATCGACTGGGTGGGTGTCTGCCTCAACGTCTTTAACCGCTTGCAGGTAGGCTTCGGGATGAATGATGCCCTTGTGAGAGGGTAGATGGTCATAAAATGGAATTCTTGCTTGATCGTAAGGCATGGGGAATAGCGGCGCGAATCGTCGGTGACTGCCTGGCCAAACTTTAAAGGCGCCGCTATCGGGGGGGCAGTCTTCCAGCAAACACACCCACCCGAAATGAAAAGGGTGCCCGTCGGTATGAAGCTTATCCTCTGCCGCGGCGAGGGCTGAATTGGGTAGGGTGGCATAGATTCCTCTAACGCCGTCGGTGTTTTGTGGATCGACCGGGCCGTCAGGCCAGGCTTGCCCCTGATGGCCCATCGGTTTGCCATCAATCTTGGGTAGCCGAATGTTGCCCTCACCGAGTAATTGCTCACCCCATTGCCAAAGTTGGGGGTGAGTCATGGCATCAATCAAGGGCTGACGGGTTCCGCAGGCCCGGTATTGCCACTTGTCGGCCTGAATAAAAAGTGTTGCATCGCTTGACCAGTCTTGCGCGGGAAGGGGCTGATAGCTTTCGGGATCATCCCGGTGTAAGGAGGATGGCGCGCTTTGCCACATTAGATCGACGAGTTCATCACAGACCTCACGCGGCAGCACATCGGGCTTGATCAGATAGCCGTAAGTTTTGAAGAAGGTGAGTTCCTCTTCGGTCAATGGTTCGATCGCTTTCTTCGGCATGGATTTCATGGTTTGCTTGGGTTCCTGATTAAGCTGCGGTTAAACGACATCTGCACTGCGCGCACAACAGAGTGTAATCCAGACGTCAAAAAATAAGGAGTCTGAGTGATGAGTGATGAATTAGTGTTGCTGAATTTCGATGGCGATGTGGCGGTGGTCACATTAAATGCTCCAGAGGTGCTCAACGCCCTATCGGGAGAGATGGTGCGGCAACTTTCAGTTGCAGTGTCTCGCGCGAGCCAAACCGAGGGTGTGCGGTGTTTACTGATCAACGCTGCGGGTCGCGGGTTTTGCGCTGGCGCAAACTTGCAGGCGAGGGGCGAAGCTGGGGCAAAACCGCCTGCGGGATCGGCGCTTGAAACTCACTACGCGCCTTTAATGAACAAATTGCGAAACCTCCATTGTCCGCTTGTGACCGCGGTCAACGGCCCAGCCGCTGGAGTTGGAATGAGTCTGGCGCTGACCGGCGATATTGTCATCGCGGGAGAAGATGCTTACTTCTTGCAGGCCTTTGCGAAAATCGGGCTTGTCCCAGATGGCGGCGCGACCTGGTATTTGCCGCGGATGATTGGTTGGAGTCGTGCAATGGAGCTCTCGATGCTGGCGGAACGCTTGCCTGCCTCAGATGCTTTGTCTTGGGGTTTGGTCAATCGAGTGGTACCCAAAGAGGACCTTCAGAGCGAAGCGATGGCCATGGCGCAGCGCTTGGCGGCCGGTCCACGATCCCTGGGGCTCATCCGAAAGGCTTACTGGGCCAGCTGGGAGAACGATTTCAACAAGCAGATGCAGCTTGAAGCCGATCTTCAGACCGAAGCCCATGCTAGTCGCGATAATCGTGAAGGCGTTGCTGCCTTTTTGGAAAAGCGGGCGCCGGCTTTTACCGGACAGTGATGGCCCTTTGCTCGATAGCGCTCGAGCTTAGAAGGTCAGAAGCATTGCGCTGAGCGAGCGTCATTGGCGAAGGAATGATTTTCGTGAAAGAATCAAAAAAATCGCAGTGAAGAGATGGGAGTGAATATGTCAGAAGCCATGGATGTCACCGAACCTACAACCGAAGCCGATGCATGGCCGCCGCAGAAGCCAACGCTGGCCGAAGAACGGATCGAGCGCAAACGCAAACTCACCGCGGCGTTGCGAGCGTTTGGAAAATTTGGATTTGATGAAGGGGTCGCCGGCCACTTTACGGTGCGCGATCCCGAGCAGCTTGACCATTTTTGGGTGAATCCGCTGGGTCGGTCTTTTAAGCAAATGCGCATGTCAGACTTGATTCTTGTGAATCACGCCGGAGAAATTACCGCGGGCAATGGCCTATTGAATCAGGCCGCTTTTGCGATCCATTCTCAGATTCACAAGCACTTGCCCCATGTCACGGCAGCGGCTCACACCCACTCGCTCTACGGCAAAACGTTCTCGACGCTGTCTCGCTTGCTGGATCCACTGACTCAAGACAGCTGTGCTTTTTTTGAAGACCATGTGCTCTTTGACGAGTTTTCTGGTGTCGTGCTTGAAACCAGTGAGGGCGAACGGATTGCTGCAAAGCTTGCCAAGCACAAAGCCATGATCCTGCAAAACCACGGTTTGCTGACCGTCGGCCAGACAATCGATGAGGCCGCTTGGTGGTTTATTACCATGGAGCGAACCTGCCAAAGCCAACTTCTGGCCGAGGCGGCTGGAACGCCTGTTTTGATCGATCCGGAAACTGCTCGTTTGACTCAGACACAAGTAGGCTCAAAAGTCGGTGGCTGGTTCAGCTTTAAGCCAATTTATGACGTCATAGTCGCTGAGTCCCCTGACATGTTTGACGAGGAATAGTCGGTGACCAACCAAGCGCCAATGCAGGGCAAGCGCTAAAAACTGACGAGAAACTATGGATATTGGAGTCTGCATTGCCAGTCACATTCAGGATATCGACTATACGGTAGAGGCCGAGGCGCAAGGATTTTCTCACGCTTGGTTCGCAGACAGTCAAATGCTCTGGTCCGACTGCTATGCCTGCCTGGCACTCGCCGCGAACCGAACTCAGTCGATTAAGCTGGGTACGGGTGTTGCGATCTCAGGGACGCGTCCTGCGCCCGTCAATGCTGCGGGTATTGCCACCATCAATGCACTGGCACCCGGCCGTACCTTCTTTGGTCTCGGTGCGGGCAATACGGCGATGCGGGTGATGGGCCTTCCCCCTCAAAATCTGCGTGGGTTCGAAACTTACTTAAAGACCATCCAACCTTTACTCAAGGGCGATGAGGCTGAATTGCCAACGGATCGGGGCGAGAAGCTCATTAAACACATTATGCCGGATCAAGGTTTCGTCGATTTTAAATCAAAGATCCCGCTTTACGTCTCAGGGTTTGGCCCAAAGTCTTTAGGGCTCGCGGGTCGTTATGGGGATGGTGCGGTTTTGTCATTACCAGCCAGCGCCGCTGTCATGGAGGGTGCCTGGTTGGCCCTTGAGTCTCAGCGAGATGCCCCGCTTGATCGAGACGATTTTTATACCACAGCTTTGACCACGATTGCGGTGCTCGAGCCGGGAGAGCCAGCCAATTCAGATCGCATGATCGAGACCAGTGGCGCCATGGCGATGGCGGCTATTCATTACGCGTATGATCAATATCGGAATTTTGGTCATCAACCCCCCAATCTGTTTTCTGAGATCTGGGATGATTATGTCGCGCTCTTGGAGGGGTATCCGGAATCTCGCCGACATCAAAGAATTCATATGGGGCATAACTGCTGGGTCTTGCCCGAGGAGCGCAAATTTTTAACGCCTAAAATAATGCAGGGCACCGCGCTTGTCGGGACCCAGGACCAAATCTTGGAGCGTTTGTTTGAGCTTGAGCAGGCGGGTCTAAAGCAGGTGATGACCCTGCCCAATTTTGATACTCGATATGTGGCTATGAAAACGATCGGTGAGCAAATTATCCCCTTTTTATCACGATGAGGAGCAACTGAGCGGGTGGTCTTCAGTGCGATCTGGTTGCTCTAGCTATCAGATCGAGGCACCATGGTGTTCTTGGTTGATCGTCAGTTTTTTTGCATCATAGGGTCGTCGTCGAATGTAGCTGGGACGGTCACTAGGAAGCAAAAATCTCCTTGGGACAGGCAGCTTCTTGTGACCGCCGAATAGGGACCATCGAATCAGATTGCAGAGCAAGACCCGTTCGAAGGGTTTCAACTTGGCGTCGCTGCGGCGTCGGTGTCGATAGAGTCGGTTTGCATTGGCTTGTGGTTTGTGTGCTGGATGTAAACCGGGGAGAAAGTTAGTCTGTTGCTGGGTGCGCAGAGTTAGCCGTTGGTGAACGATTTTACAAGCGTGACTTGAATGGGTCACACAGTTAGTGAGGGGAACAATATGTCAGAAGCCTATAAACCATTAGATCCGGTGTCGATGCCAAGGTCTCCCGGAGTGACCTACCAGGAGCTGCTCGATCTTGATTCTCGACCGGTTCCAGAGGTCTTGAGATTGCAGTCGCCTAAAGACATGGGATTGCAGCAATATTCGGTCAAGCGGTATACCTCCGCTGAGTGGCATGACCGGGAGGTTGAACATCTTTGGAAAAAGGTTTGGCAGTTTGCCTGTCGAGAGGAGGATATCCCAGAGCCAGGCGATCATTATCGATACGATATCGCAGGGATGTCATTTTTAGTACTTCGGACAGAAACCGGTGAGCTCAAAGCCTATCCCAATGCTTGCTTACACCGAGGCCGAATGTTGAAAGAATTTGACGGCAATGCCGCAGAACTCCGATGCCCGTTTCACGGGTTTTGTTGGAAGCTCGATGGCCAGCTGAAGGACATTCCAGCAGACTGGGATTTTCCTCAAATCAATCAAGACGATTTTTCGCTTCCGGAAATTCCGCTGGCGGTTTGGGCGGGGTTTATCTTTATCAATCCTGATCAGAATTGCGCACCGTTTGATGATTTCATCAGTGATTTGGCGAGTCAGTTTGAGCGCTGGAATTTAGGCAGCCTTTACAAGCAGGCCCATGTTGCGAAAGTGATGCCGTGTAACTGGAAGATTGCTCAAGAAGCGTTCTGTGAGGCTTTTCACGTCAATGCAACTCACCCTCAAATCATGCGTAGCATTGGTGATGTGAACAGTCAGGTCGATATTTGGGAGAACTGTGCAAGGGTCATTACCCCCGGGGGCACACACAGTCCGCTTTTGACTGATGTCAGCACTGCCGATCTGATGCGTTCGATGATGGATCTTGATTTTGATGCGGAAGTGCCGGAGGTTCCGGATGAAATGCATTTGCGCCAATTTTTGGCGGATCGAAGTCGAGAAAATTTAAGGCCGATTGCGGGTGATCGGGCGGATCTCTACTGTGATGCAGAATTAATGGATAGCCTCGATTACACATTGTTCCCGAACTTTCACCCTTGGGGCGCTTTTAACGGGATTGTGTATCGGTTTCGTCCCAATGGTAATGATCACCGCTCTGCGATTATGGAATGTATTATGCTC
>Ga0213863_10001262_pt1 | contig 18598 bp, 18 predicted proteins | sample PICome_8_FD_160128 | JGI IMG/M metagenome (GOLD analysis project Ga0213863, IMG submission 160128) | Coastal seawater microbial communities near Pivers Island, North Carolina, United States - PICO497 | ecosystem: Environmental > Aquatic > Marine > Coastal | place: USA: North Carolina... | reverse complement strand
CCTGAGGCTCCCCTCGTTGCTGGTATCGAGTCGCACTTTGTCGCACTCGGACTTAAGTGTTTGGCGCCTTCTGCCGATGCTGCCCAGCTTGAAGGATCCAAAACGTTCACCAAAAATTTTTTGGCGCGCTACAACATCCCAACCGCACAGTACGAAAGTTTTCAGTCGGTGGGGCCGGCCAAGCGCTACGCTAGAACACTTGGGTTGCCCGTGGTGATTAAGGCCGATGGCCTAGCTGCAGGTAAAGGGGTTGTTGTTGCGCAAACCACCGCTCAAGCAGATCTTGCCATTGAGGATATGTTGTCGAGAAATATTTTTGGGGAGGCAGGGTCGAGGGTTGTCGTCGAAGCTTTTTTGCCAGGCGAGGAGGCAAGTTTTATTGTTTTAGCCGACGGTGCCAACTACATCCCGTTTGCAACCTCACAGGACCACAAAGCGATTTTTGATGGTGATGAGGGGCCTAATACGGGTGGAATGGGTGCCTACTCACCAGCACCGGTTGTCACTGACCCAATAGCCTCTCGGATTTGCCGTCAGATTATTGAGCCAACCCTTGCAGGTTTATTAGACGAGGGTATTCATTACACCGGGTTTTTATATGCGGGTTTGATGATCGATCAAACAGGCGCCCCAAGTGTAATCGAATTCAATTGTCGATTTGGTGATCCGGAAACTCAACCCGTAATGATGCGGCTTGAGAGCGATTTGGCCGAGGTTTGTCTGGCCGCCGTCGATCATCGCTTAGAGGGGCATCGACTTGAGTTTTCTGATTCAACGGCGTTGGCCGTTGTTGTTGCAAGCAAGGGATACCCTGAGGCCTACGAGACGGGAGGCGTGATAACTGGACTGGAGATCGAGCGAGGCTCAGAGGTTTTTCATGCGGGTACTCAGCTCACGGCCGACGGCTTGCAGGTCAGCGGTGGACGCGTGTTGGCTGTTGCTGCGTTGGGAGACTCGGTGCTTGCTGCGCAACAAGCGGTCTATCAAGATTTGGAAAAAATCGCTTTTGATGGCATGCATTTTCGTCGCGATATTGGTTATAGAGCCATCGCCCGAGAGGCAAAGCTAATTGATCGATAATCCACCATCTATTGGAATGATTTGGCCTGTCATATTGGGCTGATGAAGGATAAATAGCAGCGTTTGAACAAAGCCCGAGACGCCGCCCAGAGTGCCGAGAGGCGTTTGTGTCAGCACTTCACTGAGCAGCTCTGAATCTCCTTGTAGTTCGGGGGGTAGCAACGCGCCGGGTGCGATCCCGTTGACACGAGTTTTAGGTGCGAGCTCGAGCGCGAGACTTCTGGTCAGCATGATGAGTCCAGCTTTACTGGCGCTATAGGCGGTGAAATCCTTGAGTGGCCTTCGGCCAAAAACGTCGCAAATATTGATGATCGAGCTTGCCTCGGTTAGGCAATGGTTTAAGCGTTGGCATATAAAAAAAGGCGCTTTGAGGTTAACCGCAAAGATTTGATCCCACTGGGATCTGCTCGTCCTGCCCTCAAAGCTTGGCGCAAAGACAGCCGCATTGTTAATGATCGCATCGAGGGAGGGATAGTCGATTTCGATGTTGGTGAGCATGGCCTCGAGTGATTCATCGTTAGAAAGGTCCGCCTGGTAACACTGCACTGATTCGGGTCGCTGCGCATTGAGGGTATCTGCAAGCGAGATAGCCGCTGCCTTCGATTGACCATAGTGCAGTGCGATGTTCCACCCACGATGATGAAGCGCTTTCGTGACGGCTTGGCCTAGGCGTTTGGAGCCGCCTGTGATGAAGACGGTTTTAGTCACGGGTCAAGATTTGGTGAATGGCGTCAAGTCGAAGCTCGCGCATCTGAGCCCTGATCTCTATGCCCTCTAATTTTGACGGATCACCCGTAAAAGTTACCGCCTTGACGCTGTCGACGAGTTGTTGCCAAACATGCTCCAGATGCTGTTTTTGATCCTGCTCAAGCACATGCGTATCGCTGGCGATTTGACACAAGGTTTGAAAGCGAGCGGGTTTCCGTCGTGCATCGCAGGACTCGATGATATCGAGCACCTGATCGGCGCTCAGGCTCTCAACATGGGCAAGCGGCGATGCAAATTCTCGCGTGAGTCGGCTTAGCTCAAGCCAGGCGTTGGGCAGTGCGAGGTGTTGCGCGGCGCTTTCAATATTGATTTTGGGGTTTTTAAGACAGATCACAGCGAACAACTCTGCAGGTGTATAACCCTCAGCGAAGTCGTCCAAAATTGACGTTGTTTCAAGGATTAGACCGGGTAGAACAACATTGGTTGCAGAAACCTGTTCGAGGACCTGAAAAAATCGTGATGGCTGGGGCGCATTCAACCCTTTCTCGAGTTCTTTAAACATACGCGCGTTCGAGAGGCTTTGAAGCTCTCCAGAATCAACCATTCTCTGACAGATGTTGAGCGTTTCAGGGGCTACGCTAAATCCGAGGTGCGCGAACCGTGCTGTGAATTGAGCTAGCCTGAGTACACGCAATGGATCTTCATAAAAAGCGTCTGATACATGGCGCAGAATTTTTCGGGCGATATCTTGCTGGCCACCGTGAGGGTCAATCAATTCGCCGTCGGCACTTTTTGCGATTGCGTTGATGGTTAGGTCTCGCCTTTGCAAATCCTCCTCAAGGCTGATGTCCAAACTGACATCGAACTTAAAGCCTTTGTGTCCTTTACCATGCTTGTATTCGCGACGGGCCAGTGCATATTCTTCAGACGTCTCAGGATGCAGAAAGACAGGAAAATCTTTGCCGACTTGCCGAAAACCGCGAACTAGCATCGACTTTGGTGTTTCTCCGATGACTACCCAGTCCCGCTCTTGAACGGGGAGTCCCAGTAATTCGTCCCGAACAGCTCCACCAACGAGGTAAGTTTTCATAGTGTACTGAGTTCTGTGGCGAGATCGATCATCATAATTGGGAAGGTACGCTAAAGTAAGTCTTGTCCTCGAGCCGCAGGGCGGTGAGCGATCTGCCGTAGACGCAACCTGTATCAAGGCCTGCTAAATCTGAGCGTCGCACGCCACCCAAAGCAGCCCAGTGGCCAAATAAAATGGTGATTTCTCTAAGCTCAGGATGCCGGTAATTGAACCAAGGTTCAAAGCCCGCAGGCGCTGTGCTGCCTTTGTGATGAAACTCGAACGTGGCTGAGTGTCGGTAGTAGCGCATACGGGTCAGGATATTGGTCGCAAGCCGTAAATGCTCAGTTGTCTCAAGGTCATCTCGCCAGGTCGTGGGATTGTTGCCGTACATGTTTTTTAAAAACACTTGCCAGTTTGCGCCGCGGAGATGCGCCTCGATTTCCTCTGCTATTTGCGTTGCCTGTTTGATGTTCCAAATTTCGGGTAAGCCAGCATGGGTCATGACAATATTTTTGCTTGGATCAACAACCAGCAGGGATTGTGCTCTGAGCCAGTTCTTAAATTCGGGTAATCGCGGATGATCGAGAAGATCAGAAATTGTGTCGCTTCCGCCGACAGTCGCGATGCCCTCAGAAATTGCTAAGAAATGTAAGTCGTGGTTGCCGAGAGTGACTTTTAAGTTGGGTAATGTCATCAGTAATTCTAGTGTTTCTACGTTTTTAGGGCCGCGGTTAATGAGATCTCCACAGCACCAAAGCGTGTCCCTTTTTGGATTAAATTTCATCTCTGCGAGAAGGGCGCGCAATGATGTAAAACAGCCATGAATATCGCCCACTGCGTATGTGCTCATTGTCGGCTGGCCCGCAAAAAATTTGCACAATCTATAAACTGCTTTACGGTCAGCGCTTCCGCCCGCAGAGTGGGGTCAATGTCCATGCTTGATAACTCCTCAGCAGTGATCAAATGAGACAGTGCGTTTCGAAGTGTTTTTCGTCGTTTTCCAAAAGCGCTGACCAGCACCTCAGACAGCAATTTAGGTTCGGTCGTATCGTGGACCTGGGTGCGATGAGGCTGCAGTTCAACGACGGCTGAGTCGACTTTTGGCGCAGGGTTGAAGGCATTGGCGGGAACATCGAGTACTTTTGTAACTCCGCAATGGTATTGGGCCATCACGGATAAACGACCATAGGCCTTAGAGCCAGGGTTGGCGACTAACCGATTGACTACCTCACGCTGCAACATAAAGATCATTCGCTCCGGTTTAGGCGTCTGTTCAAAAAGCTTAAATAACAGTGGGGTCGAAATGTTGTAGGGGAGGTTGCCAACCACAAAAAGCGGCATCGAAAAATGCGAGAAGTCATATTTGAGAACATCAGCTTCGATAATATTGACGGAATCAGGTAGTTTCTGACGGAGTCCAGGGATAAGGTCTCGATCTAGTTCAATAACACTGAAGGGTTGGTGGCCCCGAGCAAGGTGCTCTGTGAGGGCGCCTCGCCCAGGTCCTATTTCGACGAGCATTTGATGCGTTTGGGGCCGAATAGCATCGATAATCTGAGCGATAATGCCCGGGTCTTGAAGGAAGTTTTGCCCGAATCGTTTTTTAGCTTGCATGCTGCGCGTACTAACTGGGTTGGCTTAGCTGATCGGCAAGCTCGATGGCCGCTAAAAAACTGCCAGGCTCTGCGCGTCCAGTGGCTGATAGATCCAGAGCAGTGCCGTGATCTACAGAGGTTCGGACAATGGGCAAGCCTAGTGTTACGTTGACGGCGCTTCCAAAACCGCTGTGCTTGAGTACGGGCAAGCCTTGATCGTGGTACATCGCGATCACAGCATCGACGCCTTCGAGTGACCGTTGAGTAAAGGCAGTATCTGCTGGAATGGGGCCTTGAACGTGTTCGCCTTGGTCTTTAAATGCGCGAATCACGGGCTCGATCACGTCGATTTCTTCTCTGCCTAAATATCCACCTTCTCCTGCATGAGGATTTAGCCCGCAAACAGAAATGAGGGGTTGCGCCACACCGAATTGTGTCCTCAGAGCGTGAAGGGTTTGGGAAATGGTTGATGCGACCTTGTCTGATGTAATTGCTCCGGCGACATCCGCAAGGGGAAGATGTGTTGTCACCAGAGCCACTCGTAGACCTTGATCAACCAGCATCATCACGGGCTCACTGCTAAAGGTTCGGTGTGCAAGCCACTCGGTATGACCGGTGAATTTAGGGAAGGATTGGCTGACCACGGATTTTTGAATGGGTCCGGTCACCAATGCGCGCGCATTGCCGTTGAGGCAGAGCTCGACACCGCGTTCAAGGCAGGCAAGGACAAAGGCACCAGATCGATGATCGAGACTGCCAGGGATGCAAAGATAACCCAAGTCGATCGGCAAAACGTTTATCTGCTCTGGGCGATAATCCAGAACATGTTGCATGGTATGTACAGAAATATCGAGACGAAGTGCGGCTGCGCGCTGCTCGAGAAGGGCCGGATCGGTGATATAAAGTCGCGGAGCGCCTTCTGAGATCTTGGTCTCACTCAGAAGACAGATATCCGGACCTATCCCAGCGGGTTCACCGGGGGTGATTACAATCGGGGCATTAAAGCCTGACTTCGACAAAAGCGTCTTCTCTGATTTCACGAACCCAGTTGTCGACTTCTTCATCAAACGATCGGCCTCGAAGGAAGTTTGCAGCTTGATTGCGCTTGAAACGCTCGCTGAAATCCTCGGTTCTGCGTCCGGTTACTTCTAGAAAATGAAACCCAAATTCGCTCTGAAACACAGGGCTGACCTCGTTAATTTGAGTTGCTTCGATGGCCGCCTCGAAACTGCCCACGAATTCACTACCGGTGCTCCAGCCGAGGTCTCCGCCTTTGAGCGCGGAACCAGGATCCTCGGAGTAAAGTCGGGCAATTTCGTCAAAGGGCCGCCCGCCTAGCACCTCTTCTCGCAGGCTCTCTGCTAACGCTTTGGCTTCTTCTAGAGATCTAATTTCGTTTGGGTTTATTAAGACATGCCGCACCCGGGTTTGGTCTACCATGCCTGCTGCGGTTGCTCCGCGCTTTTGCAGTAATTTAATGATGTGAAAGCCCGAACCGCTTTGAATGGGGCCTTTGACTTCCTCAAGCTGGAGCTCGATCACAAGATCGGAAAACAGAGTTGGAAGCGCGGCGGGCTTCCGCCAGCCTAGGTCACCGCCTTCCAGCGCGTTTTTTCCGGCGGAATGGGTCATGGCCAGCGTTTGAAAATTTGCGCCAGAACCGAGTTCGATGACAAGCTGCTCGGCTTTGGCCTTGGTTTGTGCGATATCTTTTTGCGTCATATCGGAGTTCGTCGCGAGCAATATATGTCCAACGCGATACTCATCGGCTGTCAGTTCTCGACCGGCATCGGAATCGAGAAAATCTGTGATGGCTTGTTCACTGATTTCTATTCGGCTGTTCATGACGCCCTGTTGAACCCTGCCAATCATGATTTCCCGCTCGATTTGTTGACGCATACCTTCATAGGAGATGCCATCGCCAGCCAATGCTTCTCTAAATTGCGCGAGGCTCAGTTGATTTTGACCAGCGATTCTCGTCATGGCCTCATTGAGCTCGACGTCACTGATTCGGACACCGGCCCTTCTCGCCATTTGCAGCTGTAAGCTTTCAACAATCAGACGCTCTACAATTTGCTCGGTCAACACTTCATCGCTGGGCAGCTGAGAGGGGTCTTTTGCTTGAGCGTAGATTGCCTTTGCCCTCTCTTTAACCTCAGAGACGGTAATGACGTCATCGTCAACAATTGCTGCAATCTCATCGAGCATGACCGGTAGCGCATAGGATGAAAACGGGGTACTGGCGGCGATTAGCAAGAGTGTGAGGCGTATAAACATGGATTATGACCTTGTCTCAGGATTTGCCTAGCCGCTTCAACATTACCGTGGCATCGGCTTAAAAACTGGAACGCTTCGTTGAAAGACCCGGCTGATGTCGCTGCCTATATGCATGAGCCCTTTAAGTTCCAGCGTTAAAAACATGCCAGAGCGAGAGGCTCGTTCGATCTCATAACGCTGCTCATTCCAAACCAGTTGCGGGTCAAAGTAGCGGCGATAGGCGACTTCTAATGACCAGCAGCATGCATTGTATGATAGACCAGCTACGGACTCTATATTTTTGCCAGATGTATTGTTTTTCCCCCACAGACCGAGTATCTGCCATCGATTACCAAGGGGTGCGCTCAAGGCCAGTTGAGAGACTGAAAATTCCTCCCTTTGGTGTGCCCCCAGGCTTCGGTCGTTGAAGCTTTGATAGCGATGCTGAAGGCTGGCAAAGACTCCAGCGCTCGGTTGATAGGACACACTCAAAAATCCGGAGTTGATTCTCTGATGTCGTCGGTCATAGGCCAGCTGTAACTGGCCACTGAAAGACGGGGCTGGGTTCAGCGACAGGGCGACAAGAAGGTGCGATGTGCCATCGTCTTGACCGTTCGAGACTCGTTGGCTTGAGAATTGGTGCCTGATCCCTAACCGAGCACTGAGTATTTCTCGCCCTCTGGTCGAGTCAATCCATCGGTGGGCGAACCCTGCAGATAAGGTTGTATTTGTAGGCGCAAGATCTCCTCCTGAGGCACCGGTGGGATTGAAAATTGCCTCATAATTCATGGCCAGAGGCGCGGAATCGAGGATCGGTTGGTGCTGCCAGATATCATTCTTACCGAAAACAAGACTGATTCTTGGCTCCAGTGTTTTGGTGGTTTTACTGTTGAAGCTCGGTTTGAAAAGGGTTGTGGTGCCAAGCACTTGCAAATAGGGGAAGTTCTCGCCCCCGGCATCAAAGTGCTCGTTCGATGACGCATAATGCTTGTGTTGAAAGCCGATCGTGCTTTCAATTTTTCCCCAGTTTCCCTGCTTCGGCCATGAAAGAGCGGATTCATAGGTCCGTCGCTGAACCTTAGAAGGATGATACGTGCGCGAGGGTTCGCGAAATTGAGTCGCGCTCGCGAGGGCGGATACTCGGATCGCGCCCCATCGGCGATGATAATCAAGCATCAGGCTTGGACGTTTTTCAGCTTGCTCGGTAAAGACAGGGGTCAAGCTTTGGAAACCCTGGTAAACAAGTTGCGCACCAAGATGCCTGCCTTGGAGATTGACTTCGACACTTTGGTTGAGCGCGGACAATATTTTTTCGTATTGTGGATTGGCCGCCTGAATTGACCCGAGGCTTGCCGCGTGGGGCGCAACATCGCTGTCAAAATCTCTGAGAAAGTTGTCGTCTGAGGCCTCAATAAACTTAATTTTGCTAGAGAAGATGCCGCGGTTGTAGGCGTGAAAGACGCTGATGATATGGCGATCTTTTCGATCTTCGTCGGGCATGTCAGATCTTTCACGCCAAATTTCTAAATCATCTTTGGGTAGAAATTCGGCATTGATTTGACCGGTATAAAAATTCCCTAGGCCCCGGATTTCGCTACCGATGATCGTGCCACGCTTAGATAAATGGCGTGCAGTCACGGTTGCGTCAAAATTTGATCGAACGTTGAGGTAGTAATCAATACTAGTCTCTACGCCGTTGCGACTGTCTTGAGAAAGTCCAATCGGAAGAAATCCGGATTGTCGCTCTGTATCCGTTGCAAGCTTGATGTAGGGTAGATACAAAACAGGTAAATTTCGCACACGAAGGGCCATATTTTTTGCGGTGACCCGGCCTTGATCCGGATCAGCGGTAAGGGTGGCGCTGGATATTTGCCAAGTGTTTGAGCCTTGAGGGCACCGGGTAACAAGCCCTTTCGATAGATCAAGGCGACGACCCGGAGCGAGCTTGATTTCTTCGGCCTGACCTCGCAGGCCTGAATCACTGAGTCGAAAGCGGGCAGACTGAACGCTCCCAAGGCCCTCGAAGAAATTTCCCGATGCGGATACCCCGTGTATGCACAAACCGTTGTCAATAATAGACACCTGGTCGTTCAGGTCTAAGGTATTGTCAACCACATTGAGTTCGGCTTGATCAGCGGTAATTTCCGTCTCTGCTCGTCTGATTCTGACGTCGCCAAACAAAGATAGGGTTTTGCCGGGGATGACCTCCGCGTTCTTGGCTCTGACCAAAGTTTGTTGTCTGACTAAGCCCGGGAGAATGGCGACTGGTTTTTCGCATTGCTCTGCGCTCAGGTCCTGCTTTGCAGTTTCGCTGAAACTAGGATTTGACACGGCAAGGAGCGTCAGCCAAATCGAAATCGACACTGAGCGGCAAGGCCGTCGAAACATAGCAATCGTCGTGTTTTCTCTAAAGGTAGAGAATAAGCCATAATGATATCGATCAACAACGCGGTGGAATCCCGAGTATGGATGTTAGAGTGCGCGCGCTTGGCGCTTGGGTTGCAAGCAGCGTTTTGAACAGCGATGAACCGCTTCACCCAGCCACGTTCAGTCCAGTGTCGGATGATGCAAGCTTTAGGCGTTATTTCAGGTGCGCCGCTGTGTCAAAGCCGATGGTCTTTATGGATGCGCCGCCCGATAAGGAACCGCTCGCACAGTTTTTATACGTTACTGAGCAGCTTCGGAGAGCAGGCCAACCGGTGCCAGAGGTTTTTGCGGTCGATGAGGCGTTGGGGTTTTTGGCGTTATCCGACTTTGGCGATCAAAATTTGTTCGACCTATATGCTGGTGGCTCGATCAAGCCTGGAGACTTGCTACCTGATCTTTTGCTGCGGCTTGAATCTTTGGCGCGTGTCGAGGGTACTTTTCCGGACTATTCAAGTGCAATGCTCCAAGCCGAACTGGCGCTATTCCCCGAGTGGTACTTGCAGCGCTTGCTGAACATTGAGCTTGACGAGGAATTTTGGACGGTTTGGGCGTCCTTAACTGCTTTTTTAACCGAGTCTGCAGTCCGGCAGCCTCAGGTGTTCGTTCACCGGGATTTCCATAGTCGCAACATTATGATGCTACCCGGCACAACTCTGGGGCTGATTGATTATCAAGACGCGGTCGTTGGTCCTTTAACCTATGACTTGGTGTCGCTGTTAAAAGATTGTTATTGGCGCTTTGATCGAGCATTAGTCATGTCGCAAGTTGCTGCATACTTCGATGTTTGGAAAAAACACCCTGATTTAGAAGGGATGGATTTCAGAGGGTTTCTAAAGGCGTTTGATCTGATGGGACTCCAGCGACATTTAAAGTGTGCAGGAATTTTTGCGCGGCTTTGCTTGCGGGATAGGAAATCGAGATATCTGAGCGATATCCCCCTTGTGATGGCATATGTTTTCGAGGTTTGTTCAGAGCAGGATGAGTGCTCTGGATTTTTTCAATGGTTGCAACAGTATGTCCAACCTCGTTTAGAGGTCCCCCGATTGTGAGGGCACTGTTGCTAGCGGCGGGTCGGGGTGAGCGCATGCGACCCCTCACAGATGATTGCCCAAAACCGTTATTGACTGTTGGCAAGGAAACACTGATCGAGCGGCATCTTAGAAAGCTGAACGAGGCAGGTGTCAGGGATGTTGTCATTAATGTGCATTATCGGGCAGATCTGATTCAGGAGGTCCTCGGAGATGGCGAACGGTATGGGCTCAATATTTCATACTCGTTGGAGCAAGTGCTGTTAGAAACAGGTGGAGGCGCGCGACAGGCGCTGACATTCTTGGGCGATGCGCCTTTCATCATTGTGAGCAGTGATATTTTGGTGGACTACGACTATCGCCGTCTGATGGAGCCTGGTCTCTTAAAAAATCATGTGGTGCTCGTTAGAAACCCAGCGCATCACTCTCGGGGTGATTTTCGGTTGACAGCAGATGGTCTGGCAAGGCTCGGAAATGAAGCGACCTTCGCCGGTATCGGGGTAATTTCGCCGAGTTTAGTGCGCAGATGCTCAAAGGCGTCATATCCCTTGCGAGAGGTTTTGTTTCCCGCTGCCAACGAGGGTGCATTGACTGGAGAAATGCATCTCGGTTACTGGTCAGATATTGGTACTCCTCAACGTCTGAGCGATGCGAGGGCAGATTATGAGTCTGGCCTGTGTCGTTGAAGGATCGCATCCTGTAAACTTGAATTCTGCCGAGGATGACCTTGTACCTTTGGTTCACCAAGGCGGAGTGCGTCGTTGCTCGAAAAAGTTGCGGGCAAGCGAAACAAACGTTGCAAACCAGGTTGGAGCGTCGCCAGCGAAAAAGTTTCTGGATCATTCAAGCCTGAAGCGGTTTGCAAAACGTTTTAGATATCAATCGGACAGGCCAGTAGCATAAATGCGCTTTTGATAGCCAAGTTCGAGCGCTGAAAGAAGTGCTCGGTCCTTTAAAGAGTAGGAACTGTCGATCTAATGGACAGCGTCCGCGGAGTAGCGTTACGAAACCTAAGGGACCTTGATCAGGCGTTTCTTTTATGTGCTTCCCATAACGGGCGTTCATGAATGAAAGGTTTATCAAATCATCTGATTTTAAGAGGGTTTACATCATGAAAGATTGCTGGATTGCGCCTTCGATATTGGCGGCTGATTTTGCGAGGTTGGGTGCCGAGATCGAGACTGTTCTTGATGCTGGCGCCGATATCATTCATTTCGATGTAATGGACAATCACTATGTCCCCAATTTAACGATCGGGCCGATGGTTTGTCAGGCGATTCGAGACTACGGGATACAGGCGCCGATTGATGTTCATCTGATGGTCGAGCCGGTAGATGCCATGATTGAGGAATTTATTAAGGTCGGTGCAAGCTACATCACATTTCATCCCGAGGCATCAAAACATGTCGACCGATCTCTTGAGATGATTCGATCTGCAGGCGTCAAAGCCGGATTGGTGCTGAACCCTGCAACGCCAGTCTCGGTACTTGAATGGGTGATAGACAAACTCGACATGATTCTTGTGATGTCTATCAATCCAGGATTTGGGGGGCAAAAATTCATACCATCAACCCACGACAAAATTCGACAGATTCGGCAGATGATAGATGCCCGGGGTCTCGATACTCGGTTAGAAGTCGATGGCGGTGTAAAAATAGATAATATCGCCGAGATACGTGCGTCTGGCGCAGATACTTTTGTCGCAGGATCTGCAATCTTTGGCAGTTCTGATTATGTTGCAACGCTCAAAGCGATGCGCGCGGCGTTGAAGACGGTGTAATTTGAGGCGAACGTGTACCAAGAACTGACACCAGATTATTTTTCGGAACTCCTTGACCAAGGCTTTTGTCATCTCCCGATTTGCCGGGAACTCGTCGCTGATTTTGAGACGCCTCTGTCTTGTTACGTCAAAGTCGCCCAAGGTCCCTATAGCTATCTCTTAGAATCAGCCAACCAAGGGGGTGAAAAGTGGTCTCGGTTTTCGATCATTGGGTTGCCGGCAAGGCGAGTTTTGCGGATCGCAGGAGAGCGATTGACGATGACCGAGGCCGGCATCGTCACCCGCGATGAACGGGTCTTGGATCCTCTGGCTGAAATCTCTGAACTGCAAAAGCAATTTAGCTACCCAAGGCTAAAGGGAATGCCTAATTATACTGGCGGGTTGGTGGGTTATTTTGGTTATGACACCGTCCGTTTTGTTGAATCAAAGATTAAAGGCTCTGCGCCGCCAGATGAACTCGGGTCATCGGATATTGTGTTGATGGTCTCGGATGACGTGATCGTTTTTGATAATGTAAAAGGTCGCATGCACTTGATTACGCATGTTTCAGAGCATTCAGATGAGGAATTGCAGCAGGCGCAATTGCGTCTCGATGCGATGGAGGGTGCTCTTCGAGGCGCGATACCTGAATCGTTACTTGCTCCGGATGTGGCGCCAGCCCTGAATGAGACAGATTTCGTATCCTCCTATGGTGAGTCCGCGTTCAAGCGCGATGTCAGAAAAATAAAAGACTACATACTCGCCGGAGACGTCATGCAAGTCATTTTGGCGCAACGTCTATCCTGTGTCTTTGAAAGTGAGCCTCTGAATTTATATCGCGCGCTCCGTGCGCTGAATCCGTCACCTTACATGTATTTTATGGACCTCGATTCTGAGCAAATTGTGTCCTCCTCACCGGAGATCCTAGCCCGTCTCGAGCATGGTGAGGTGACCGTACGACCACTTGCTGGCACTCGTAGGCGCGGTCGGACGGCTGAGGAAGACCTTGAGATGGAGGCGGAGTTATTGGCTGATCCGAAAGAAGTCGCTGAGCACTTGATGCTGATCGATCTTGGGCGTAATGACATCGGGCGGGTGTGCGATACAGGCTCTATTCGAGTCTCTGAAATGATGACGATCGAAAGGTATGCGCACGTGATGCATATGGCATCCAATGTCAGCGGAACGCTGAAGGCGGGTTTGAGCGGCATTGACGTGCTGAAGGCGACCTTGCCGGTTGGCACGTTGAGCGGTGCGCCTAAAGTGAGAGCAATGGAAGTGATCGATGAGCTTGAGCCGGTGAAGCGAGGCATCTTCGGAGGCGCCGTAGGCTATCTCTCGTGGCAAGGGCAGATGGATACCGCCATCGCGATTAGAACAGCAGTTATTTCGGGAGGTCGCCTCTATGTCCAAGCTGGAGCAGGTATCGTGGCAGACTCCGTGCCTGAGCTTGAATGGATGGAAACCCAGAATAAAGCGCGATCAGTGATGCAGGCGGCGATGATCGCAGTGGACGGGCTTCAATTTTTATCAACGTCGACAAACAATCGTTAGAAGGAGCTAGCAGATGCCCGAGGATTGCCCATGCTGCTCATGATTGATAACTATGACTCGTTTACATACAACGTGGTTCAGTACCTCGCTGAGCTCGGCCAAGACGTTAAAGTCTATAGAAATGATGAGATCTCAATTGCCACGATAGAGCAGCTCAAGCCACAGCATATTGTGATCTCTCCCGGTCCTTGCACGCCAAATGAAGCGGGCATTTCCCTCGATGTGATCAAGCATTTTGCTGGTCAGATTCCGATTCTTGGCATCTGCCTTGGGCACCAGAGTATCGGGCAAAATTTTGGCGGTTCGATTGTTCGAGCGCCAACCGTGATGCACGGAAAAACGTCAATGATCAAACATAACGGCATCGGCGTTTTTGCTGGGCTTCCAAATCCTTTTCGCGCGACTCGTTATCATTCTTTGGTCATTGATCCGGAGAATATTCCGGATTCCCTCGAGGTCACGGCATGGACAGAGCATGACGATGGTGCTTTTGAGGCCGTGATGGGTATCCGCCACCGAGATTACGATATTGAGGGTGTGCAGTTTCATCCCGAGTCTATTTTAACCGAGCACGGTCATCAGTTACTTGAACACTTTATTAAACGGAATGTTGCTCAATGACGACTCAAACCCTTCTAAGCCTACTGGTCAATGGTGAAAACCTGTCTGAATCTCAGATGGTACAGCTGATGCGTTCGATCATGACGGGTGAGGCGACCCCCGCGCAAATCGGCGCAGCCTTGACGGCCCTAAAAATCAAAGGAGAGTCCATTACAGAAATTGCTGCAGCTGCTCAGGTCATGCGTGAACTTGCAACTCCCTTGCCTCAGCGCTTCGAGCACTTGGTCGATACTTGCGGAACAGGGGGTAGTGGCATCAAGATTTTTAACGTCTCGACAGCCAGTGCCATCGTTGCAGCTGCGGGGGGTGTCAGAATTGCGAAGCACGGCAATCGGGCGGCAACCGGTGTCAGCGGTTCCGCGGACCTCCTTGAAGCTGCAGGAGTTCGTCTGGATCTATCTCCAGAGCAAGTCGGTCAATGTATCGCAACGGTAGGCGTGGGCTTCCTGTTTGCGTTGAATCATCACAGTGCTATGCGGCACGCCATCGGAGCAAGACGAGAGTTGGCCTTTAAAACAATGTTCAATATGCTCGGACCGCTGACCAATCCCGCGGGCGCTCGTTGTCAGGTTGTGGGTGTTTCTGATCGGAATCGACTGCGTCCGATGGCTGAAGTTCTGAAGAAGTTAGGTGGCGAACGGGCCCTCGTTGTGCATTCAGAGGACGGCCACGATGAAATCAGTATTGCCGCGCCAACGTTTATCGCCGAACTTTTGAATGGCGAAATTAAAGAATACACCGTCCGACCGGAAGATTTTGGTTGGGAGGCGCGGTCTTGGCAGTCGTTGACAGTCAATAATGCCGCTGAAAGTTTGGTGTTGGTTCAAGATGCGCTCGGGGCAAGAAATGAAACAGCATTAAAAATGGTTGCGCTCAATGCAGGGGCCGCGTTGTATATTGGCTCAGCCGCCGAAAATCTCGAGGCAGGTGTTCTCAAGGCGGAAGAGATTCTGCGCAGCGGTCTGGCTGCTGAGAAGTTAGAGCAGCTGGTGACCTTTTCCCAGTCTTTGGTGGTCAACGGATGAGTACGCCAACTATTTTGGATCGAATCCTAGCCGAAAAACGCCTACATATTGATCGACAGCGCGAAGCTTTTCCGATCGATCTCGAGAAAATTGAACGCTCTGACAAACCGCGCGGGTTCCTTAGGGCTTTGAGGGCCCGCAATCAAGATGGCAGTGCCGCCGTGATTGCTGAAATCAAAAAAGGGTCGCCCTCGAAGGGAATCATTCGAAGAGATTACGATGTGGCTCAGATCGCTCAATCTTATGACGTCCATGGAGCGGCTTGCATCTCATGTTTGACTGATGCGCCTTTTTTTCATGGCAGTGACAGCGATCTCGAATTGGCTCGAGCAAGTGCGGCATGTCCGGTGCTCCGAAAAGATTTCATCGTGGACGACTACCAAATTTATGAATCCTATGCGCTCGGCGCCGATTGTGTTTTGTTGATTGTTGCAGCATTAACAGACGATAAACTCCGAAATCTGTATTCTCTCGCACAATCTTTAGGCCTGGATGTTCTGGTTGAAGTTCATAACCGCGAAGAGTGTGAGCGAGCCCTTGTTCTTCAGCCTAGCCTGTTGGGTATAAACAACCGTAACTTGCATGATTTTTCGGTGTCGATTGACAATACCATTGAGCTTCTACCCATTGTTCCACAGGACACGTTGGTGGTCTCCGAAAGTGGGATTCATTCGCGTTCCGATGTGTCCATATTGAGGACAGCAGGTGTCGGTGCTTTTCTTGTTGGGGAGGCATTTATGCGGCATCCAAACCCCGGAGAAAAACTCTCAGAGCTGTTTGGTTAAGGCCTGCTGATTTCGAGGAACCTTGCTCGCTGGAAGATCCCAAACATTAGCCAGCAGTCACCTGGTTAGTACCCGATTGATGCAACTCCGGTGTGATTTTTGGTGCGCTTCTTTGTAGTCTGAAGTGCAGCCTGGTTGATAGCCTATAGGGCTTTAATATGCTGCTGAGCGTCGCCATCAGGGTTAGGCGGTAACTTATCCGGCCTTAAGGAAAAACGCTCGGCACTGAAGATGCGTCCAGCCAGGAATGCTAGGATTGATCGGAAATAGATCTAAAGGCTCCTCGGTAGAGGCATTGAGCCTGAGAAAGGCCTTGAGTGTGGTAAAGGCATTGAGTGCGGTAAAGGCATTGAGGAAAGGAGATCGTATTTATGGAACGACCGGGACCCACACGTGGACTTCGTCATGTGGCCCTGTATGTTACGGAGCTTAAGGCCGCAGAATATTTTTTTGTTGATCTGATGGGCATGGGCGTTGAGTGGCGGCCAGACCCTGACAATGTTTATTTGACCTCGGGTAATGACAATCTTGCCTTGCATGGTGTCAGCACTCTGGACGGACGCGGGCAACTCGACCACATCGGTTTTTTTATCGAATCACCCGAAGCCGTCGATCAGTGGTACAGCTATTTGTCGTCGAAGGATGTAGAAATGTTGACCGAGCCCCGCACGCATCGTGACGGCGCAAGAAGTTTCTATTGCCTAGGCCCGTCTGAGGTTCGTGTTCAGGTGATTTATCACCCGCCGATAGCGATGTCGGAGGCATGAGGAAAGTCAGTTCCGAATGATTGAGCGCCAAAACCCGATTGCGTCTAGCCTGGTTCGTCCAACCTGAGCAGACCAAGCGCGCTGAGGGCCTTTGGCCTCCTATTTGAGCGCTGAATCGATTAGAGCCATCGCGTCGAGCGGGTCATCAGCTTTGACGATGCGGTCATCAGATTTTTGATGATGCTAGGGAACTTGGCGCCGCCATGAGCGTGCGCTGCATCTTGGTGGTGTTGCTCGTCAGCCTTGATGGCTTCGAGAATTTCACGGGAGCGATGATCGGAAGTGGGCAGCTGTTCAAGGTGCTGGTCTAAGTGTTTACAAACTTCTTCTTCCGTAGCGGCGACAAAACCCAAGCTCACTTTGTCTCCCATTAAACCGGTCACGGCACCGGTCAAAAAACTGCTGATGTACCAGAGCGGGTTGAGGTAGCTGGTTCTTGCATCGAGCTCTTTGAGCCGTTCCTGACACCAAATGAGATGTTTCTGCTCATCGTCAGCTGCGTTCAACAGATGACCTTTGGCAGATTGATTCCGGGCAGTCAGTGCTTGGCCATGATAAAGCCCTTGCGCGCAGACTTCTCCGCAGTGATTAATTCGCATTAACTCCGCCGACGCGGTTTTCTCGTTTTGGCTGAGTGTCTCCTCGACTTCGCTGTGCTTGAATCCAGCGGTGGTGGGCAGGCTGCCGGTCATTGTTTTGAGACTGCGGTCTATGCCAAGCAGCCATTGATCGATCGGTCGGTTGACTCTCATGGGGCAAGAACGTAGGCCGTAAAGCCATTCTCATTGAGAAGATAGGCTCCGAGTTCTGCTATTTTCTCTGAGCCTGACCCCCTTATGACATAAACCTTTTCCTTGGACAGCGCTTCCATATGTGTTCTCAGCGACAGAAAAGGAATGTGGAGTGCATTCGAATCTAGTCCCTCTGGTTCTACCGTAGGTCTGACATCAATGATCGCTGTCTCTGCTTCCATTGCTTGGCCAAGGGACTCTATGTCATTGTCTTGAACGACCTCGATCACTGGTGCGAGAAGGAGTCGTTCAAAGTCTGCCTCGCTGATTCGCATCAGTTCTCCGCTGGTCTCAGCAATCACGCTGGCGTTACGCGGTAAATCACTGATGAGCGCGTCCTGTCCAAAACTCTGTCCGACGGAAAGCTTCGCGACCTCAGAGTAGGTGCCTTCTTTCTCAACCTCGCAGCGCAGGATGCCGCGCTTAATCACATAGAAGTAGTCTCCAGGATCTCCTTGCTTGACAACCACATCGCCTGCAAGCATTTGATGTGGTTCAAAACATTTAAACAGTGCTTGAATATTTGTAGGTGGAATAAATTCAAAGAGCGGGGTCTTCAACAGTCGTTCCATCCAGTTGGTCTCTGCCTCAACGCCCTCGGCGCTTGCTGCCGCATTCTCGAGCAAGTCTTCGATGGAGTCCCGGACAGTTTTCGGGCACGAAAAAACGAGGCACGGTGTCTCGCAAACCGCGGATACGCGGTGTGGCTGGAAGTCGTCAACAGCGCCATAATTGACGCTGTCCGCATCGGAGAAGGCCTGATTGTCAAAGGCGGCATCAACCAGATTGAGTTTGCCCCTGAGTAGAAAATGACTGTGGTCGTCGTTAGCTGAACGCTTGAACAACAAGGTGCCAACGGGATGATCTGCGAACGTGCCTCTTTCAGCGATCTGCGTTAGATCGGTCTCAGAAAGTGCTGAAAAAGGTCCTAGACGTCCCAAGATCTTGAGGTGGTCTGGTTCCATAAGGCTTCGCTTAAGCAATTACTGGGGACCAAAGTATAGTCCTTGTGCTTTGAACTTGGTACTGCCTTTGTACCGCGTCAAAAGGTTTTGAGGCGTGTTCCCTCGTCTCTCCTTGGGAGATGAGCAAAGGTTGGAGAATGTCAGCAGAGTGGGCCTCAATACGGA
>Ga0213863_10001256_pt1 | contig 18714 bp, 13 predicted proteins | sample PICome_8_FD_160128 | JGI IMG/M metagenome (GOLD analysis project Ga0213863, IMG submission 160128) | Coastal seawater microbial communities near Pivers Island, North Carolina, United States - PICO497 | ecosystem: Environmental > Aquatic > Marine > Coastal | place: USA: North Carolina... | reverse complement strand
AGGGCGTTGAACGCCAGAAGATTGGGTCGAAGCTTGTAGTACCAACCAGCCGCTCAATAACCACATCGCGATAAAGAGCAGGCCACCAAGCACGCCATAGCTGACCAACATTTCCAGCCACTGTAAATGGGTATTCGTGGTCGCCATGGTCTGTGCATCAGCAAATTGTTGCAGCTCAGGGGGCCACCTAATGGATCGCGCAGCTTGATAGCCACCGCCAAACCATGGGTTCGATAGAAATGCTTGAACACCCTGTTCAAAAAGAGCTTCACGAAGCTCTAGGCTTTGATCTGATTGCGCCATTGGAAAGAGTTGATGTCTAAACCAAAGTCCCATTGCGCTGAGCACGAGGCCGGCGCTTAGGCTTAGCGCGATGCGTCTGCCTGCGTAGAAAAATGCGCTCAAACAACCGATCACCGCGACAGCAATAAACGCCGTTCTGACGGCGCCGAGTATCAGTAAAACCCCAAGACCTATAATTCCAATAAGGTAAATGGCACGAAAAATAGGGCTGCTAGACACCAGTGCGCCGCCCAATAGCAGCAGCATTGCCGCGATTAATGTTCTCGAAAATGGATGGGGGTTGAAAACCCAAGCGGGTCTGTGCGGATCGCTTCGCTGGGCGTCTATGAGATCAAGTATTAAATTTGAATCTAAGCTCAAAAAGATAAAGGCATCTGAGAGGTAAATGACGGTGAACAACAGGATGAGCGTGGTAGAGAAATACCCAATATCGCGCCAGTCCTTTGGTTTGAGTCCGTGCACGACCGCAGGTGCCGCGACAGTGATCAGCAGAAACCATCGGGCCTGAGCGAATGTAGCGCCCAGGGTATTTAAGTGGTTGCTAAGAAAGTTTGACAGCGTGAAGGCACCTGTCAGAGCCGCCATGATACCCATAAAAACTCGGTACTTCTGCCAGAACATGATGAACTGTTGTGGCTCGTTGCTTAGCTTTAATCCACTGGCGACCAGTAACAACAGGGCGCTGACGTTAACGGGCCCCACATTGATGAGTGGTGAGATAATAAATAAGGCCAGCGCACACTTAAGGATTTGTGATGTCACTATGCTTCTGACTTGGCATACGGGGCATGAGTGAAGTTGTACGGGCGACGGTGCCGAGCTAATGAAGCCCCCAAGACAAGTTCATGGGCTGTAGTTAAGTTCCGCAACGATAGGGCCTCAAGGTGGATGGCGGGAGCAGTTTAACACTTCGTGCCGGTTAGTTCTGAAGCGCCGGCAAGTTTCCAGTCTCAATGGGTGGCGTTATCAACTTTGCCACCACGAGGGCCTTCATTTTTACCGGCGATCTTATTTCAGATTGCATGGCGTGGGTTTACCCCGAGAACTCATTATGCTTTTATCTTATATCGAAAGACTAAAAATAAATAACCGTTGGGTGGCGGCTCTATTGAGCCCCGACAGGAGATCTACTGATGAAACGATTAATAGGAATGTTTGTGCTTGTAGCTTTAGCAATGACGGGGTTTTCGGTGCAGGCAGAGAATTTGAGAATCGTGGGAGAAGACAAAGCGTTTGTCGTCACCTTGGCCTCGGGTGAAGAGATGTCTATTACGCGGCAGATGACCCCCTGTGCGAAAAACAAAGGCTGGTTGCAGCCGCTAGTGCCCGAGCCCGGTATTGTGCCGGTGACGGAAATTGAGGTGCTCAACGCCATCAATGATTCCACCTTTATCTTGGTGGATATGCGCACTGAGGACTGGTTTTCAGATGCTACGATTCCCGGCGCGGTGAATATCCCTTACACCGAGGTAGCCATGCGTATGGATGAGCTTGGCTGTAATAAGGGCGCTTCGGGTTGGGACTGCGCGGGTGCCATGAATGTGGTGGGGTTTTGCAATGGTCCCGTTTGTCCCCAAAGCCCAACAGCGATGCGCGCCATGATTCGGGACGGTTTCCCTGCGGATAAAATTTACTACTACCGCGGCGGCATGCTGGATTGGGATGCTCTAGGGTTAACAACGGTCGAAGGTGAGTTCTAGTTTCTTCTATTAAGGGGAAGGGCATGGGTTCAATTTGAATCTGCCTTTGCCTGCGGGCACCGGTTATGTACAGTGGAGCGAGGCCTTCAAGTATAAGAAGAATAAGAAGTATAAAAGGGGTGTCGAGAGTATCTGATTGCCCAAAGAATAGCCGCGGAACTTGAAATGGCGGAAGATGGCTCGCGCGTGGCCTGTGGTTAGTGCTGGTATTGCGGGTCTGGTAGATCTTTTTCGCTCACCTGCGAAACTCAACACGAACAACTTTATACCAACGAATTCCTCAGTGGCGTCCCTGCTGATTGAATGCTGTTGAGCTGGAATCCTTCCCAGCGTAAAGAGGTAATGTTTCAGGTGGTGCTCTGGTCGTTGGTGCCCGGTTTGGCAGGGCGGGGGGTTCTGTTCCTTTCTCTCTAGGTGAGTCAGGAGACCGAACCAACCAGCCTGTATCTGGAGGCCGGATAATGCCACATCACAAGTGGCCTCCGAGCCTGTCGCAATTCATCCAATGCGGTAGTTTGCCGGGGGGCGGGTTGCTGCTCTGCCTAAGTGTACAGTTGGGGTTACTGACTATTGATTGAAAATACGAATAGCCCCTGGCCATCTGCGGGTTGATAGATCTCCGGGAAGAGCACGGCGGTCAGCGCGCGAAATACACCAATGCCAGTTTGAATCGCCACAAACTGCTGGCCATTAACGGCATAGGTAATAGGGTAACCGTGTGCCGGTGCGGGCAGGCGAGTTGACCACAAGGTCTCACCGGTTTGGGTGTCTAGCGCTTTGAACCTGCGATCGAGATCCCCGATAAACAGTAAGCCGCCATCGGTTGTTAACGCCCCGCTCAGGAACAGGGCAGCTTGCTCAACCTCCCATAAGGGCTTCATGTTAACCACGTCGACAGCGATGAGTTTGCCCACGGCTTGTTCTTTGCCTGGCATAGGGTAGGTGGCCACGTCTGCGCCATAGCCGCCGCCGCCGGGGCCGAGATCAACGGCTCGTGGTGTCATATCAGAACAAAGTTGATGAACCGGCAAAAAGAGGAGCTGAGCGCTTTTATCAAAAGTGGCTGACTGCCAGTTATGGCCGCCGTAAATACCCGGGCAGGCCGTGAATGTGTCTCCGATGCCCGCCTCGGCAATATCGTCACGGTAGGTCAGAGCTCCCGTTTCACGGTTCACAGTAAAAATATTTTGTTCCATGGTTTCCATGAGGTCGATGAACCTGCCGGTCCTGCGATCAAGCTTCCAGAGAATACCGTCCTTCCCCACAGTCATGACCACAGGTACGCCATCAAGGGTCGCTAAAATTCGCTCAAACCCGACTTCCATATCGATGGTTTCACCTGGTATGTGCTGAAAGTACCAAACCATGTCCCCTGTCTTAGGGTCGATGGCCAAGGTGGAGTTGGTATAAAGCGCGGCATTATCTGTGGACATGCCCCGACTTACTGCTGCCCATGGCTTTGGCTGTGAGGTGCCAAAAATAACGAGCTCGAGTTCGGGGTCATAGGAGCCGGCAATCCACATATCGCCGCCGCCTCTCCGATCTGCTGCAATCTCTCCCCAACTCTCAAACTCAGGAGACCCCGGGAGGGCTAGGGTGGAGGTGCGCCACAATTCTGCTCCGGTTGCAGGATCGTGTCCCGTGATGAAACATCCTTCATCAGTGAACAGCTCGCAGCCATTAATGCCGCTGACCACGATGCCATCGGCGATGATGGGTCCAGCACTGTGGGTATAGGCCTCCCGATAATCGGCTTTTTCGCTGCGCCATAATTGCTGACCACTACGCGCATCAATAGCCACGACGGCAGCGTCATAGGTCGCAAGAAATAGGCGATCTTCATAAATGGCTATGTTGCGCGTTGGTCCACCAAGCAGCCTCGAACCTTTTGGGAATACATATTGATATTCCCAAATAAGATCGCCCGAGGCAGCGTTGATTGCCTGTATTTTGTTGTTGGGGTGGGTAAGGAACATGATGCCGTTCCTCACCAGTGGTGTTCCCTGATTGCTGCCTCGATGCATGGCGATCGACCAGCTCAAACCCAGTCGTTGAACATTGGATCGGTTAATACTTTGTAGCGGGCTGTGCCCATGACCATCCGGTGTGCGACGCCAGTTAAGCCAGTCTGCGTCCGGGGGGGAATTGATATCAGCAGTAGTGACTGGGCGAAAGTCTTTCACCGTTCGTGGTTCAAACTGACCTGCGTTTCGCGCCATGTCCATGACGGCATCGGCCCCAGAAAATTCGACGGCTTCCGGTTCTGCATCGCCCTTGCTTGCTTTTAGAGCTGCTGCACTCGCCAGCAAGGTTGTGTCACCCAGCGACGAGGCATTGTGCTCGATAATGTAATGAATCAGTGAAATATGCTCTTGTTGCGACAGGCTGTGTGACTCGCCTGGAGGCATGCTGCTTACACTCAGGTTAAGAAGCGCCTGCGCATCTTGGTCGCGCCATTTTTCGACGAAGGGTTTGCCCGCTAATGCCGCACCGTGGGCGGATCCACGCAAACTGCTACTGTGGCAAGCGGCACAGTGTTCTCCATACAACACCTCGGCAGCGGGGGAGGCCTGCAACACCGTCGGGGCTGCCAGAAATAACGTGATGAGTGTCAAGAATCTCATAGTATTAACTCCTATCCCGGGCTTTGGTTTTGGGGATGCCAATAGCGCTGTTATTGACTCTTTTTGGGACTTTAAAGCCGCAGACGATGCCCCCAAGGCGCATCACCTCAACCTGCAGCTGCCCAAAGTGATACTCAGCCTTCTAGATAATGGCCATACTTTTCTAAAGCTTTAGCGCGTTGCGTGGGGGTATGGTATGACGGGAATAAGTCGTCATACGGCGCGTAATCGCGCAGTACGCCTTTAGCGACTGCTATCTTGTGGACTTCTGTCGGTCCATCGACAACGCCTAATTCGGGAATGTTCGCCCACATGTGTGCCAGCGGGGTTTCGTCAGAACTGCCCAAACTGCCGTGAAGGTGCATGGCACGTGAAACTACCTCAAGCAGTACTTTGGGGGTTGCAGCTTTGATAGCCGCGATTTCCTTGCGCACCTCGCGGTTATACTCTTTGTGCTTATCGATCAGCCAGGCGGTGTAGAGCACGTGTAGCCGATACTGCATCATGATGGTGTAGGCGTCGGCTATCTTTTCTTGGGTCATTTGCTTGTCGGCAAGGAGTTCACCCTTTGTTTTTCGACTCAAAGCGCGTTCACACATCATGTCAATAGCCTTGCGTATGACGCCAACGCTGCGCATGGCATGGTGTACACGACCGCCACCTAGACGTGTTTGGGCGACTAAAAAGCCATCGCCTTCTTCTCCCAGCAGATTGTTAGCTGGAACGCGACAGTCTTTAAATTCGATGTAAGCATGTACGCCGTCGCCTTGTTCTACATAGGGTCCTACGGCCGAGTTTCGGATGATATCCATGCCCGGTGTGCCCTGTTCGACCAAAAATATTGAGGCACCCTTGTGGATAGGCACATCGGGATTGGTAACGACCATGACAAGCAAAAAGGCGCTAAAGCGTGCATGGGAGGCGAACCATTTCTCGCCATTGATTACCCACTCATCGCCATCGCGGGTTGCGGTGCATAAAAACTCGCCGGGATCGGCGCCAGCTTGGGGCTCGGTCATGGAGTAGCAAGAAGCGATTTCTGCATTCAATAGGGGCTTTAGAAAGCGTTCTTTCTGATCTTCCGTACCAAACTTCGCCAGTATCTCCGCGTTCCCTGAATCGGGTGCCTGACAGCCAAACACACTGGGGCCAAAGCGACTTCTGCCGAGAATTTCGTTCATCAGGCCCAGCGCAACTTGGCCGTATCCTTGACCACCTAACTCAGGTTCAAGATGGCAGGCCCATAGTCTTTTGCTCTTTACAATTTCGCGCAGTGGTGCCATTGCGGCTGCAGCTGGCGAGTTGGGATCCCAGGGGTCACCAGGTTCACGGAAAACTAAATCGAGTGGCTCAATTTCTTCTTTAGTAAACTGATCAATCCAGTCCAGTGATTTTTGGAAGTCGGCGTCTGTCTCAAAGGACCATGTCATGGGTTATCTCCTTAATCTTTCGTGTCATGCCTGATTACCTTTCCTAGACGGTGCAGACGATTATTTGGGGTGCTTAGGTGCGACCGCGCTCGTGTTATGTAATGATAAGTGTAGACTTGCTTAACACAAACAAGCAATGTGTGAGCTGCACTGTGCGCGTTGTTCTTCCCAGCATCTGCACACTTGTGTGAAAAATGTGATGCAGTCAGTGGGGTTGTTTAAGTTACTGGCTAGTTTAAACTTGTTCGGAACAAGTTTAACTGAATAAGACAGTGAAAACACCAAAACAGCAGAATTGGAGAAAATAATGAGCAGCGACCAGAGTCATCAATCTGTTTGGCTGGTCACTGGTGCGTCTCGGGGAATTGGCGCTGCAATAGTCGCTCGGGCCCACCAAGAAGGCTGCCGCGTCGTGATTGTAGCGAGGGGAGCAGAAGCGCTGAGTACCGCGGAGCGATTGGGCCCTGGCGCCATAGCAATTCAGGCTGACGTGAGTGACGTCGCTGCTGCACAAGGCGCAATTGAAAAGACGATGGCAACTTTCGGTCGCATCGATGTGGTGGTCAATAACGCTGGAGTCCATCGAGGCGGTAAGGTGGAGCGTCTGAGTCCTGAGGATTGGCAGACTGTGCTCAATGTGAATCTCACTGGGGCTCTGAATATGATCAGGGCGGCAAAGCCGCATCTGCAGCCAGGGTCCAGCATTATCAATATTGGGGCAGTGGTAGGTTTTCGTGGATTTCCGGGTGATGTGGCTTACGCATCCTCAAAAGCAGGTCTCTCAGGAATGACCAATGCCTTGGCCATTGAAATGGGCAAGCAGGGCATCACGGTGAACCTCGTTGTTCCGGGCCTGGTATTAACCGACATGACCTCTGGATTGAGCGATGCCGCTATGGAGAATATGAAAGCAAAAATTCCCATGGGGCGCCTTGGTCAGGACAGAGAAGTTGCTGAAGTCGTTTATTGGGTCAGTCAGAGTCGCTATATGACCGGCGCTACGGTGCCTGTAGATGGTGGCTTAATGTGTAGCTTTGGGGTCGTCAGCCCGTGAGTACAAAGCCTCAGGACGCAATTTGCCACTGGCTTCGGGAAAATCTTCACTGGTCTGATGTGCAATTTGTGGGGCCTTTAAGTGGGGGCAACTCGAATTTAACCTGGCATTTTTCAGCCGCCGAGCACTCTTGTGTGGTCAGAACAACGCCAGATGAGGCTATATCCCCTAATTCGGCCAGAGGCATTGAGCGGGAATCTAAAGTTCTGAAGCTTGTTGAAGGTCGGGTAAAAGCCCCTAAACTCTTTGCCTGGTGCGATGATCTCACGGTGATGGGGAGACCTTTTTTGGTGCAAGAGTGGATCGATGGGCGCTCGGTAACTGAGACACTCCCTAACGCCGATTGGAATCCAGTGACTGCGGCCAATGCACTCGGTGAAGACATGATGCGGCAACTCTCAGATGTCCATAGTATTGCGTGGCCTAATGAGTCTTTATCACTTTTGGGTCGACCCGATAATTTTGTTAGCCGCCAGATAGAGCGTTGGCTCGCGGTCCGTAAAGAGCAGGCTGTGAGAGAACTTCCTCTGCTGTTTGAACTAGGAGCGTGGCTTCAGGAGAATATGCCCGAGACGGAACGTCCGGGGTTGATTCACGGTGATTACCATCTCGATAACACGTTGGTGAGTGCTGAAACTCCAGAGATCACAGCCATTATTGACTGGGAACTTGCGACGGTCGGCGACCCAGCTATGGATGTGGCACTTGCCCTGTTATTTTGGGGTGATAAGCGCGTTTCCGAACCACCGGCATTTTCTCATTTGCAGGCGATATCCAGATTGCCGGGGGTTGTAGATCGGAGGCATTTGGCGGCCGTTTGGTCTGCCGAAACCGGCCTTTCTACCGATGCAATGGGCTACTACATTGCCCTGGCGGCCTGGCGACTCGCGGCCATCATCGAAGGTGCTTATGGCCTTTATCTTCAGGGCAAAGTAGATACACCCTACGCGGCAGGACTCGAACACGATGTCCCCGCATTATTGGCTGAGGCTGAACAAGCCGCAGCCGGAAACTGGTAACTACCCCTATGACGGTTAATGAGCCGAGTATGCTGAGCACTATGATGCATACCTCATTGGGGGTGCACCCTCTTTTCAAGTTTGGATCACGGCATTTTCCTACTAGCCGAGTCGCGGATTATGACGGTGAGCACCTTAATTGGTGGTCCTATCAAGAAATAGAGTCCTTGGCGGGTCGGTTGGCGAATGGGTTAACGGCACTGGGTATAGGCAATGGCGATCGGGTCGGGACATTCCTGTGGAACGGTGTCAACCACCTGGGTGTCTACCTTGCTGCTCCCAGTATGGGCGCAGTGCTGCACACGCTAAATTGTCGTCTCGCTGCAGATCAGGTTGCTTATATTATTAATCATGCGAACGATCGCTGCGTTTTTGTCGACGGACGCCTAGAGGCACAGTTTCGACCCGTGCTCGATCAAATTCCCGACGTGACGCATATTATTGTTTGTGATCCCCAAGGTGGGTTAGATGATGAGCGTGTCGTCAGCTTAGAAAGCCTGCTTGCCAATCAAGCATGCCACTACGATTGGCCGGAAATTCCAGAGACGCAGGCTGCGGGTATTTGCTATACCAGCGGCACTACGGGCAATCCGAAGGGCGTTGTGTACAGCCACAAAACGACTTACCTACATGCCTTGGCATCGAGGTCTGTTGACAGTTTTGGTGTTCAAGAGCGGGACACAATTTTAATGCTGCCGGCAATGTTTCATGCCAATGCTTGGGGCTTTCCTTATAGTGGGTGGATGTCGGGTGCCAACATGGTTATGCCCGGTCCGCACACTCAGTTAGCGCATTTAAAAACGATGATTTTGGCGTCGCAGCCTACATTAACGGCAATGGTGCCTACGATCTTGGGTGACCTTTTGCGAGATAAGTCGCTTACTCGAGAGCACATGGGTTCCTTTCGGGCTTTGGTGTGTGGTGGATCTGCCGTTCCGTCATCTATGATTGAAGAATCCCGCGACCGCTGGGGTGTGCCTGTGATTCAGGGCTGGGGAATGACCGAAACTAGCCCCATGTGTGTCTTGTCGCATCCGCCGAAGAACTTGGGGGATACGCCAGAAACACAGTGGCGCATGAAAAGTGGTCGACCTGTGCCGGGCATTTGTGTGCGTGTGGTTGACGAGTCTGATCAGGTGCTACCTGAAGATGGGCATACGGTGGGAGAGTTACAGTTGCGCGGAGCTTGGGTGACGGGCAGTTACCTCGATATCGAAAGTGATGCCTTTACCGCAGACGGGTGGTTGAGAACCGGCGATGTAGGTCATATTGATCCTCAAGGGTACGTGCAGCTTACTGACCGCATGAAGGATGTTATAAAGTCTGGTGGCGAGTGGATTTCTTCGGTTGATCTTGAGGATGCCATATTACAAACTCCGGGAGTGTCCGAAGTGGCAGTTATTGGAATTGCTGACGAACGTTGGCAGGAGCGCCCTCTAGCTGTTGTTGTGTGCAGTGCGGAGCAACCCGCAACTGCTGCCCAAATTAGGCTCGTTTTGCAGGATCTTGTGGCAAAGTTTTGGGTTCCCGAATATTGGTCGTTTGTCGCTGACTTACCCAAAACTACCGTGGGTAAGCTGGATAAAAAACAGCTTCGGTTAGAGCACAGTAACGGCCAATTATCTATTGAGATCTGTCGTGATTAAACGAATTAGCTACAAAAAATAAGGACAGCTTGTTCATGAATAAAGTTGTTGTAAAGGTTTCTTCAGGCGATCAATCCGTTGCCACAAACAAACAGGCAGAGCGCAGTGCCCAGTCTGACAAAAAAATGTTTGAAGCGGCCATCGAGTTGATTAATGAGCGCGGTACAGCAAAAACCACACTCAAAGATATCGGCGAGCACGCAGGCTATAGCCGGGGTCTAGCGAGTTATCGTTTCGGCTCCAAAGATGGTCTTTGGATGGAGTTATTCGATAAATTCGATGATATCTGGAAGCAGCACATCGCCGATTACATAAAAGATAAGTCTGGATTAGATGCCCTGCGTTGTGCCATTCACGCTCAGCGAGATATTTTTCGCGCCGAGTCAGGGTACCTGCGGGCTATGTACATTCTTTGGTATGAATCCCTCGGCGAAGCCTCGGACATTCGCGCCAGCCTTGCCCATCACCATAAAATATATCGACGTGATGTCGCCAAGTGGCTGGAACAAGGGGTTGAGGCGGGGGACTTCAGTGCAGACATCGATTGCCAACAGTTGGCGGGGATTTATTGTTCCATGATGTTTGGCGCGATCTATCAGTGGGTTGTGGCGGCGGATGCCCTGGATCTTGACGCATTCTTCACCTACCTAGAAAAAATGCTTACCTTTTATGTGATTAATGCGAGGCACTAACGATGGCTAGATTGAATGTGGATGGCGACAAGTCCATCTATTTTGAAGATGTGGGCTCAGGCGAAAAGGTACTGATATTAATTCATGGTTGGGGCATGAGTGGTCGAGCTTGGGATGGCGTGCTTATTCCTCTTTTAGACGCGGGGCTGCGTGTCATTACCGTCGACCATCGCGGTTGCGGTCGATCTGATCATGACTTCGCCGATTTAAGTATTGATGCGATTGCATCTGATGTAGTGGCGCTGGTCGACGCATTGTCCCTCCCGTCGGTTTACCTTAACGGCTGGTCTTTGGGCGGAGCGGTGGCTACACGCGCTGCGCATTCTCTAGGGTCGCGCTGTGCAGCATTGATATTAACGGCTGGAGCGAGCCCCATCTATACGCAGAAACCCGATTTGGCTTTGGGCGGGAACGCTGAGGATGTGGCGGGAATTGTTGAGGCCATGAATGCTGATCGGGTGACTTTCCTCGCAGGTCTCGCCCATGCGGTGACCGCGAAGCCGGTGTCTGACGCGTTACTAACCTGGATGGGGGACACGTTTATTGGCTCGGCAGCGCGGGCATCGTCAACTCTAGGTGAGCTGGCACACCTCGATCAACGCGACATCATGGCTGAACTGGACCTGCCAATCCTATCGTACATCTGCGGTCAGGATGGGTTTGTTGCGCCAGAGATATCGCGCTGGGTAGCGGAAAATCACCCTCGAGCTGAAGGCGTCGATTTTCCCGATAGTGGCCACGCACCATTTATAGAAGAACGTGAGGCCTATCTTGAAAGTTTGATTCGCTTCGTTGCATCCAACTAGATCAGGAAGTTCAAATGGCTAACCAAGTAGATTTCGGATTGTGGTACGACTTTCGTAACCCTAAACCCTGGCAGATTGATTTCGAGGTGTTTTACCAAGAGCGACTGGATCAGATTGTTGCCGCTGAGGGAATGGGCTTTGACTCGGTTTGGTTGACGGAGCACCATTTTTGCGACGACGGCTATACGCCCTCACCACTGATGATTCACGCCGCAATTGGTGCTCGAACTCAGCATATGAAGTTGGGTACTAATTTGATGTTATTACCCATTGCAGATCCAGTGCGCATCGCAGAAGACGCCGCGACGCTCTCACTGATGACAGGTGGTCGCTTTGATCTGGGTGTCGGGATTGGCTATCGACAGCTTGAGTTTGAGCAGTTTGGTCGCAAAATTTCCCATCGCCCCAGTCTGGTAGAGGAAGGCATCGAAATTTTGCGTCGCGCCTGGTCTGGTGAGCCCGTCAATTTTGAGGGCAAGCGCTTCAGTGTGGGTGATCTATGCATCACACCGACGCCTAAGCGAGCGCCTAAAATTTTATTGGGTGGTATGGCCCCTCCAGCGATTGATCGCGCTGCACGTATTGCAGATGGCTTTCTCTGTACCGGCGGTATTGGTATGGATGTCTATGTCGAGGCCCTTAAAAATAATGGCAAGTCTCCGGAGGAGGGTAATATTATTCTGGGCTGCTGGGCCATTATTGCTGAGGATCCCGAGGCTGAAGCCGCTAATGTCGGTGAGCACGTGCTCTACCAATCTAACGAGTACATCCGCTGGGGTGCCTTTGGTCCCCCGGATCAAACGCCACTTTTCCCCGATGCTCGAACAGCGATTGATAACGGCTTGTATGAGCTTTGGGATGCCGATATGGCGGTAGAAAAGCTCTCTGCGATGATCGATAAGTATCCTATGATCTCTGACATTCACTTTTGGGCTCAGTTTCCCGGGGAGAGTGTTGAATCTGGAAATCGTCGCCTAAATTACATTGCAGAGAAGGTACTTCCCAGATTGAAAAACTAATATCCCTCGTCCTACCTAATGACAAGCAGTCAACGAAAAAGCCGGCCTGTGCCGGCTTTTTTAATGCCGTCAATTTCAACATCACCCCGTGAAACAACCGCACTGTAACCTGGGGTCTCAAAGGCGAACGGCCGACACCTAGGCGAGGCGAAGTAGTCTCAACTATGGATTAGGGGCGTGGCGCTCAAATCCATAATCACGGTGTTCTTATCAGCAGTTTTGGCTGCGAGTCTGTGCTTACAGTTTGGCTCTAGCCCCGTGGCGCGCCGGTTTGAAAGTTACTCTTTAGTCGCTAGAGCTGGGTTATTGTCCACGGCAAACACCAACAGAGCGTTCCCGGGTTCATGGAAGTAGAGTCCATAGCCCGAGTTTACGACCAGGTGGCCTCGGGCAACGGTGACTCCCGCCCCGCTCATACCGCCTCCGGAAGCCGGGACACCATTGACCGTGTTAAAACTTTGCCCGGTGTCATAGTCCCAAACAACTTCGCCCGTTTCACCATCGTAGGCACGAAGATGACCATCAAGGTGTCCTGCAATGACCGCACCAGTGACGGCCGTTAGGGGAGCAGAGACCCCTGGGTCGCATAAGGGACGGTCGTCACCACAGATATTTTTTTGCACGTGACTCCACAGTACTGAGCCGTTTTGTGTATCGATAGCGTGAACGCCGGGACGCGCTAAATTCGGATCGAGAACCTCACCATTTCGCGTATCGTTCATGTCGTTGATCGGCGCGTACACGCGGGTTCCCTCAGCGGCCATACCGAAATGTACGCCACCTTGTATGCTGCCGCGACCAACTTTTGTTACCCACTGACGCTGTGCGCCGGTGGCGGCATCGTAGGCCACAACGCTGCCATCTTTGTGGCCGGCAACGATGATATCTTCGGCCCCTGGACGTTTGACCAGCAAAGGACTCGATCCTTGATCATAGTCTGGCCCGAGCTCTGGAGGACAGTTTGGATGGTTGATAGACATCATGCAGCCGACGTTCCAAGCATCACCTGCGAAAATCTGGCGGGTCCACAGTCTTTTACCATTGTCCATACGAACGGCAATAATCGCGTCGCTGTTGTCATCTGCAGGGGAGGAGTAATTTTCCCCCGAACCGAAAAAGAGACGATTGTTATCTGGATCTAGAGTTGGACTATTCCAGACCGGAGCTCCAGATGGGGCGAGACTGGCCGTTCCTGCGCTGGTCAATCCGTGTTTGCTTGCGGGCTCTGGTACCGTGTAGCTCACCCAATTGATGGCACCTGTTGCAGCGTCAATCGCCATCACTTTCCCTCTGAAGGTACAACAGGGATAGTTCGGATCTGCAGCCGCCGTGACTTCTAGGGATGAAACGGGCGTATAAAGAATACCCTCATGATAAGCGGGAGTGCCCGTGAGTGTTGCGCTGGGGTGATCATCAGCGCTAATTTTCCAAAGTAGCTCACCCGTCACTGCGTCAACAGCGTAAAGGTTGGCAATGATGTCGCCAAAAAAAGCGAGGGGGCGGGTGTCCCCGTGTTGGCCTAACACAACACCGGTGCGCACCTCAGCACTGGCTGTAAATGACCAGCGTACACAGCCAGTATCGAGGTCTAGGGCATAGACCGTACCGTCCTGGCTGCCGGTGTAGATGGCTCCCATTGCGATCGTTGGTTGCGAACGCGCTCTTAGGGACCCTGCGTAGCCAAAGCTCCACTTAAGTTGCAGTTTTGGAAGGTCAGTTTTGCTCAACCCTGCAACTGTGTCAGGAATAAAGCGAGAGGTGTCTCGGCCCCACCCGGTAATTTCCTCATTGTCCCATGCTGTAAAAGTTGAATGCTCCACGCTGCAAAGGCTGAGCGCTGGGGGCGTCTCGTCTTTACCGGTGTAGCGTTTCGAAGTGAGGTATTCAACGACGTCAATTTTTTGTTGCTCCGAAAGTGCGGAGGCTTGGGATGCCATGATCCCCTGTGTCATGGTCTTGTAGAGAGCCTTTTGCGACATCATTTCCAGCCAGGTTTGATGGGGCGCTTTATAGACTTGACCAAGGTGACAGGTAGCACAATGGCTGCTGTACAGCGCGGCTCCCGGCAGAGCACTTCGGTTGCTAAATTCGCTACCCGCCTGCAGATCATCAGTTGAGGCAAGAACGGCAGAAGCATCTGCAGCTTGGGCCTGAGTAACGCCCATGAAGAGAGTAAAAAGCATGGCTGTAGCCAGGGCGTTGAACCACAAACGATACCGATGGTGGCCCAGAGGGTTATCTTGATAACAGAGCATAAAAAATTCCTTGTCGCCGTTTGCTGTTATTGCCATAGATATTATTTTTAGGCTGATATCTTCAGTGGACCACTATAAAGTAATTCGTTGCTGCACTTGTAAATATCATTACAAAGACATAAGAGGTTTGTCATGGTCAATCGCCAAGTGGTGCTCGCCGCTCATCCCCAGGGTGTGCCAGTCGCCAGTGATTTTCGTTTAGTCGAGGCGGCAGTGCCGGTAGCGGGTCCCGGGCAGATGGTGGTTCGCAACCTGTATCTGTCCTTGGAGGCGGCGATTCGCGGTTGGCTTGATGGCACCGCCAATTACTTCGAGCCTATTGTCTTGGGAGGTGCAATACGTGGCCCCTCCATCGGCCGTGTTGAAAGCTCGCGGTTGGCAGGCTTCGAACCCGGTGATCTAATTTTTGGTTTACATCATTGGGAAGACTATTCGCTCAGTGACGCGAATACTGTTCTTCTGCGAAAGCTTACGCCCAATCCGTTGCTACCGCTAAGTTGGTATGCCGGGGCCTTGGGGGGGTCGGGACAAACAGCCTATGTGGGACTTCATCGAATCGGCGCGATTAAACCGGGCGATACCGTTCTGGTGAGTGCGGCTGCGGGTGCAACGGGCAGCATCGCTTGTCAAATTGCTGCCATCGAAGGTTGCCGCGTCGTGGGTATTGTTGGCGCCGATGAGAAGGCCGAGGTGGTTCGAGAAACCTTGGGTGCCGACACCGTTATCAATTATCGAAAAGAGCCCGATCTTGCAGGGGCCCTCGTCCAAGCTTGCCCTGAGGGGGTTAACGTGTATTTTGACAATGTGGGTGGGACGACCCTTGATGCCGCCTTAATGGCAATGGCTCAGGGTGGACGCATTGTGGGGTGTGGCATGATCTCTGACTACAATAATGCCGCAAGCCCGACACCGCTGTACAACTTGTGGCAGGTTGTGGAACGACAGCTGAGCCTGCAGGGATTTCTGCTTTACAGTTATCTCGATGAGGTGCCTGCTGCATCAGCTGCACTGGAGGCCTGGCTATCGGCAGGGAGGCTGACAGTGTTAGAGAATGTCACTGAGGGACTACCTGCCGCGGGAAGCGCTTACAGTGCCATGATGGCAGGTGCCACTATAGGCAAGAATATTGTCTGTGTTGACCAGACCTAGTAGCGAGGCACAGTTTGTGCGATTACCGGTGAAAGATTAGGCATCACCTGCCGCCCAGCGAATAGCGTTTTTTAAAAGCTGCCGATAATTGGCATCGTCGAAGGTTGGCGTGCCGTCACCGGGCTGCAGGTAAACGATGCGGCTGTTCCTGCATTGCCGGGTCCAACCTACTAGTGACGAGCCTTCACTAGGGTGCCAGCCCTCATTGCAATACATTTTTCCTGTCACGGCGTGATGAGCCGAATAAAAATTCTCAGGCGTAAACGCATAATTGCTGCGCAGTATAGGTTCTATCGAGTCCTCAAACACTTCACATAAATAAAGCTCGTCGGTTAGTTGAAAAGTTGTTGGCAACCCTTGTGTAATGGGGTGATTCGACGAAGCCACTGAGATGTTATGGGTGACCTCATGACGGTAGCCTGAATCGAGTGTTGATCGCCCGCGGCATTCTTGTGGGTTATAGAAAAACCTTCCGCCGATAATTTCTCCAAATTCGGGCCACAGTGGCCAAGAGGCTAAAGCGTGGTGCAGGAACACCATGCCCTTACCGGCCTCCAGAAGTTGATTCATGTTTTTCTTTAGGCTTTCTGGGGGCGGAGTGGCTGTCGGTGGTTGTGTGCTGAAGTCGATACCGGGCATGTCATAAAAGACCAGCGCATCATAGGGTGCGGCTAGAACGGGGTCTAAAAATTGCTGACTGGCGGGCTGCTCCACTACCGTACAGGTCACATCAGTGAGGCTGTCAAGACATTCACTAAAGGCATCTCTCGCGTAGGGGTGCCCTTTGGTCGCTACCAGCACGTTGAGGGTTGGGTGGTAATTGATAATGCCCATATTTTTCCCGCTCCTTTTGCTACTGTTAAGAACCGTCTAGCTGAGGGTGTTGACCCACCTTTTTGCTTGTCTTTTTTAGCGTCACCGTTACATTGGTGATAACGATTTATTAGACATTTATTAAGGTGCCCCAATGACCGCTCACGAGTCCGTTACCTTGCCACTAGACTTTGATCGACCGCCAAAGCAAGCAGAGCCAAAGCTTAGGGGAGACTCTATCACCGCTGATCGCTACATCTCTAATGACTATCTGCAGCGCGAGTTAGGGCAGGTATGGCGCAGGGTTTGGAATATTGGAGGGGTGTCGTACCAAATGACCGAGCCAGGGGATTATCTAACAGCTGAGGTGGGTCATGAGTCGGTGATTCTTGTGCGACAGGCAGATGGCACCGCCAAAGCGTTTCTTAACGTTTGTCCGCACAGGGGTACGCGGATCACCGAAACCGCTGAAGGTGCTGTAGAGCGATTTCACTGTCCTTATCACGGCTGGCAATTTGACTTGGAGGGAACGGTTGTCGCAGTGCCTGACGAAGAAGACTATCAGGAAAACCCCTGTGGTCGAGCACGACTTATGGAAGTCTTGTGCGAGGAGCGTTTTGGACTTGTTTGGTACAACCTCGACTTACAGGCAGGTTCCCTGGAGTCCTTTTTGGGGGGCCAAATAACTCAAGAGCTTGACTCTCATCGTATAGAAGAGATGGTTCGTGTTTTAGATATTACTGCAGAAGCTGACGCTAACTGGAAGATTATCACGGATAATTTTAACGAGGCTTATCACGTCAAAGTGCTTCATCCAGAGCTGATTCCCTACATCGCTGCTGATTATCAGGATTGTCAATTTGATCTTTTTCCTAATGGGCATAACCGAGGTTGGTTTCCGGCCTTTATGCCCTCCCAGCAATACGGGTCAGAAGTCATTGGCGAGCCACTTAAAAGTATGGCTCAGGCGTGGGAGGTTGATAGCGACGATTATCAGGGAAGGGCAACCTGGAGTGATCTGCGCCTCGCAATACAGCGGTCTAAGCGTGAGCACGGCGTAGATCGAGGCTACGTACATTACGCTTATCGATCAAATTACCAACTGACCGACTATGTGATTTACAACCTGTTTCCCAATAATGTTATCACCGTCGGCCCAGATGGCGTGCAGTTACTTAGGCCAAGACCTCATCCTAAAGAAGCAGGGCGCTGCTACTTTGATCACTGGTGGTTAGTGAATCGCGTTGCCGGACAGACTATGACGCCTTCCCCAGCCGGTGGTCCCGACCTACCCGTAGAAGATGCCGAGCATGAACATGTTGCCTATGGCGAGAAAACGCTTGGTACAACGGCAGATCAGGATTTGAGTATTGCCAGAGCTCAGCAGGCGGGCTTGGCTTCATCGGGATTTCAGGGTTTTTGGATGCCCGAGCAGGAGCGTCGTGTACAGGCGTTCCATGAGCACCTAAATGACCTGATGGCGACAGGTTGCGACGAGCTTTAGGCGGTGTGGCTTGAATCACCACACCGCGAAAGCATGTCCTAGAACTGCAGACGTTTGGTAAAGCCGCCATCGAGTACCATGTTCGTCCCCGTCGTGAAGCCTGAGCGTGGGCTCGCAAGGAAGGCTACGGCATCAGCAACTTCTGCCGCACTGCCCATCCGGCCCATGGGTATAGCGGCGACGGTTCCTTCATAAACTTCAGGCATTGCCTGCTTTATGTTGTCCCACGCACCGCCATCAATAAATACCGGTCCCGGGCTTACTGAGTTTACTCGGATACCTTTGGCAGCCATATCTTGTGCGAGGTTACCGGCATAGTTGAGCAGGGCGGCTTTCACGGCACTGTAAGGGACAGCACCGGCAAAGGCTTCAAGGGCGGCAGTCGAAGAAATAACAATAATGTTACCCGCTTCTGATTTTTCGAGGTGCGGTGTCACTTGCTGTACCCCGCGCCAAGTGGCGAGCATGTCGACCTCAAAGTTTGCGCGCCACCCATCTTCAGAAGCATCGGCACCGCCGGCGGAAACATTGGAGACAAAAACATCGACCCCACCTAAGGTGGCGACACAATGATCGACCCAAGCCTGCATCGAGTCAGCACTGGCAACGTCGACAGCAGCGCCCGCCACCTTAACGCCATGTGCTTGGAGTTCACTGACCGCCTGATTAACTTCCGACTCATTGCGGGCGCAGATGCCAA
>Ga0213863_10001245_pt1 | contig 18813 bp, 10 predicted proteins | sample PICome_8_FD_160128 | JGI IMG/M metagenome (GOLD analysis project Ga0213863, IMG submission 160128) | Coastal seawater microbial communities near Pivers Island, North Carolina, United States - PICO497 | ecosystem: Environmental > Aquatic > Marine > Coastal | place: USA: North Carolina... | reverse complement strand
TGGGCCGACCGTGACGCTGCGAAGATCGCCGAGGCCAAGGCAGAGGCCGCCCTGACGAGCCAGGCGATCGCCATCGAGCGCGCGGCGCTGCAGGTCAGCAAGGCCGAGCTCAACCGCTCGTTCGCATCCGTCGAGGCTCCCTTCGAGGGGGTCATCGCCAGCCGGACGGTTCGCGTGGGCGACCTCGCGTCGACTGCCTCGGCAGCGTTCACCCTCACCGACCCCGTCAACGTCCGCGCCGTGGTCTCTCGATCCCAGCGAGAGCTCGTCTTCTTCCGCCGCGCAGAACAGCGGGCGCGGCTCGCCAACAAGACCAACGAGGAGCCGGCGCTCGACATCGAGATCGCGCCCGAGGCGCTGCCCGGCCAGACCTACTCCGGGCGGATTCAGTTCGTAAGCCCGACCATCGACCCCGCGTCGGGCCAGTTTCGCGTCACCATCGGCGTGGACCAGCCCGAGAGCGGGGACGACCGCCCTCCGGTTCTACCGGGCATGCTGCTACGCATCCGCATCGTGACGGAGCGTCATGCAGACGCCTTGGTCATCCCCAAGCGCGGCCTGCTCCGCGAAGGGGATGCCCTCTGGATCTTCGTGGTGGACGGGACCACCGTCCGCCGCGTGGCGGTGAGCGAAGGGTTCGCCGAGGACGACCACGTCGAGGTGATCCCGGCGACCGGAGAGACGCTCTCGGCCGGTGACCAGATCGCCGTCGTCGGCAACCGTGACCTCGAGGATGGGGACACGGTGGATCCCTTCCCGTGGGCTGGATCTGGCGGCTCGACGGGCGCCGCCTCAGCCGCGAGCGACGGGGGCGAGCCGTCCGATGATGCCTGAGGACTCCACCGGATCCGAAGCCCGGACCGAGGGTGCGGCTCGGGCCACCGAGGGTGCCCTGGCCTTCGTGGCGACTCGGCCCGTGGCGATCTCCATGCTGATGATCGCGCTGGGCGTCTTCGGCGCCGTCTCGTTCGCGAAGCTCCCGGTGGACCTGCTGCCAGAGATCAGCTATCCGACGCTCACCGTGCGGACGTCGTATCCCGGCGCCGCACCGGAGGACATCGAAGACCGCCTCTCAACCCGCCTCCAGGAGGCGCTCGCCACGCTCCCGAACCTGGTGGAGACCACCTCCATCAGCCGCGCCGGGACGAGCGACGTGCTGCTGGAGTTCGACTGGGGCACGCAGATGACGTTCGCGGTCCAAGAGGTGCGCGACCGGCTCGACGGCGTGTTCCTGCCGGCCGAGGCCGAGAAGCCGCTCATCCTCCGCTACGACCCGAACCTCGACCCCATCCTACGCTTCGGCGTCGCGCCCCCCGAGGGCCGCGCGGGCTCCGATGAGGAGACGTTGATTCGCCTCCGCTGGCTCGCGGAGAACCGGATCAAGCGTGACCTCGAGGGGCTCCGCGGGGTCGCTGCGGTCCAGGTCCGCGGTGGCATGGAGGAAGAGATCCGCGTCCGGGTCGACCCCTTCCGAATGGCTGCCCTCGACCTGGACCCCGCGCTCATCGGCCAGCGCCTCGCCCAGGAGAATCTGAACGCCTCGGGAGGCCAGATCCGCGAGGGCTCCACCGTCTACCTCGTCCGGACGCTCAACGAGTTCCAGGACGTCGACGAGATCCGCGAGCTCGCGATCGCCCGCGTCGGGAACGCGGTGGTTCGCGTGCGCGACATCGCCACCGTGGACCGCACCCACGCGGAGCGCGAGGTGGTCACCCAGCTCAACGGGCGCGAGGCCGTCGAGGTGGCCATCTACCGCGAGGCCGGCGCCAACATCGTCGAGGTCTCGCGGCGCGTTCGCGAGGCGGTCCTTGGCACCGACGAGCAGGTCGAGGTCGCCAGCCGCAGCGCCGGGAAGCGCGTCGAGGACATCGCGTGGCTCGACCGCAGCAAGCTCAACTTCGTGGGCTGGAACCTCCGGGATGAGGCCGCCATCGAGCTGCTCTCCGACCAGTCCACCTTCATCGCTGATGCCGTCGACGAGGTGAAGCAGTCGGCGATCCTGGGCGCCCTCTTCGCCGTGATCGTGATGTGGCTCTTCCTGCGCAAGGTCACCCAGACCCTGATCATCGCCCTCGCGATCCCGATCTCGGTCCTCGTGACGTTCGCGCCGATGTTCCTGCTCGACGTGTCCTTGAACATCATGTCCCTCGGCGGCCTCGCCCTCGGCGTTGGCATGCTCGTGGATAACGCCATCGTGGTGATCGAGTCCATCGCGCGCTGCCGTGAGGAGGGCGACCCCCTCTCTCGCGCCGCGGTCCGCGGCGTCACGGAGGTCGCGGGGGCCATCACCGCGTCAACCCTGACCACCGTCTCGGTCTTCGCCCCCATCGTGTTCGTGAGCGGTATCGCAGGCCAGATCTTCGGTGACCAGGCGGTGACGGTGGTGTCGGCCCTGCTGGTGTCGCTCCTGGTCGCGCTGCTCTTCATCCCGATGCTGGCCTCACGCAAGGCCCTGGCGGGCGTCAAGGTCGAGCTCACCGATGCCGACCGGCGCCGCGGCCCGAGCACCCTACGTGAGTTCTTCCCGCGGCGGCCGGACGCGACGATCGGCGAACGCGCCGCGGGGGCGCTGGCCGGGCTGGTGCTCATGATCCTCTTCGTCACGCTCCGGGCCCTGCGCGGCCTGGGCGTCGCGGTCGGCGCGATCCTGTTCGTGGTGACGTTCCCGGTGCGCGTCACCTTTGACCTGGCCTGGCGCGCGGTCTCCTCGGTCTACCCGAGGGCGCTCAAGGCGGCGCTCGCCGCCCCGCTCCTGGTGCTCCTGGGCACCGGCGCTCTGGGCTGGTTCGCCACCGAGCGAGCCAAGTCCCTCGGGCTGGAGCTCCTCCCCGAGGTCCACCAGTCGGAGTTCACCGCGTTCCTGTCCCTGCCGATCGGCACCCCGATCGAGGACTCGGAGGCCGTCTACTCGCGGCTCGAGGGGCAGGTCCGACAGCTCGAGCAAGTCAACGTCACCTCGCTGACCGTCGGCGTCGAGGCCGACACGCTGACCCGTGAAATCGAAGGAGAGCACACCGCGAGGCTGACCGTCCGCCTGCACCCCGACCTCGGGCCGGCGGAGGAGGAGCGCATGATCTCAAGGGTGCGAGCCCTCGTCGGGGTCGAGCCCGAGATGGAGGTCGTCGACGTCCGCCGCCCCACTCCCTTCGCCCTCGACGCGCCGGTCTCGGTGGAGATCAAGGGGTGGGACCTCGGCGACCTGGAGGTGGCCGCCAACGAGGTGGCCGAACGACTCGAGCAGATCCCGGGACTCACCGACATCCGCACCACCGTCCGCCCCGGATACCCCGAGGCTCTGGTGACCTTCGACCGGGACAAGACCCTGGCCTACGATCTCGACCTCGCTCAGGTCTCGGGGTTCGTGCGTGACCAGGTGCTCGGGTCGGTCTCGACCCGCTTCATCGAGGGCGACGACCGCATCGACGTGCGCGTCCGCGGCGACGAGCGCATCCTCGCGTCCCTGGATGATGTCTCCGAGCTCATCGTGAACCCGACCGCGACGGAGCCCGTCCCCCTCTCGGCCGTGGCCTCCATCGAGCGCACCCAGGGCCCCGCCGAGATCCGCAGGATCGGTGGGCAGCGCGCGGTGGTCGTCACCGCTGCGAGCACCGGGGAGGACGTGGGCGGCCTGAACGCCCGCGTCCAGGAGGCGCTCAACCAGCTGACCCCGCCGCGGGAGGTCTCCATCGGGCTCGGCGGCCAGAAGCGGGAGCTCGACGAGGGGACCCGCAGCCTGGCGTTCGCCTTGCTGCTCGCGATCTTCCTCGTCTACGTGGTGATGGCCTGCCAGTTCGAGTCCCTGGTTCAGCCCTTTGTCATCCTCCTGAGTGTGCCCCTCGCCGGAGTCGGCGCGGTGCTGATGCTCCAGGCCCTCTCCGTACCGCTCTCTGTGGTCGTGTTCATCGGTCTCATCCTGCTGGCCGGGATCGTCGTGAACAACGCGATCGTGCTGGTGGATCGCATCAATCAGAAGCGCGCGGACGGGATGCCCGTGGCCGACGCGATCCTCGAGGCGGGGCGCGCCCGCCTGCGCCCGATCCTCATGACCACCGCCACCACCGTGCTGGGGCTCGTGCCCCTCACGGGATGGCTCGTCGGCCTCCCCGGGCTCGAACAGTTCATCGGGAGCGCCGGCGCAGAGCTCCGCGCGCCGATGGCCATCGCGGTCATTGGCGGCCTCGTGAGCTCCACCCTGCTGACGCTCTTCGTCATCCCCGTCATGTATCGCCTGCTCATCCGTGACCGCGCCGTGGACGCGACCCCCGCGAGCTGAGCCCCGCGCACCGAGCCATGACCCACCTCCAGCAGCCATGATTCGTCGTGAGCAGAAGGGCTTCTTTGGCCTCACCGTCTCGCGCCCCATCGCCATGGGGGTGCTCTTCGTCACCCTCGTGCTGATGGGCGTGATCGCTTACGGCCGGATCCCCCTGCAGCTGTTCCCCGGGGGCCTCTCGGGGACACGCTTCACGATCTTCGTGCCCAACCCCGGCGCCAACGCGCAGGAGAACGTGGACAAGGTGGCCCGGGTGCTCGAGGAGCAGTTCCGGACCCTGCCTGGCATCGACGAGATCTCGTCGAGCTCGTCCAACGATCAGGTGCGCTTCAGGGTCAAGTTCAACGGCGAGGCCGAGACCGAGCTCGCCAAGGCCGAGCTCCGTGACCGGATCGAGCGGGCGCGGCCCGACCTCCCCGAGACGGTCGAGCAGGTCTGGATCTGGGCGAGTGACGACGGCGACCTCCCGATCATGTGGTTCGCCGCCGTGGCCGAGGAGCGCTCCGACAACGCGGCGGTCCTCGTGGACAAGTACGTCCAGAAGGGCCTGGAGGCCGTGGACGGGGTGAGCCGCGTCAACATCTTCGGGCTCCTGGACGACTCGATCCGGGTCTTCCTCGACGAGGACAAGGTCGCCGCGGCGCGGCTCGACATCTCCGGGTTGATCAGCGGCCTCGCGTCCGACAACTTCGCCGAGCCCCTCGGCGAGGTCAGCGAGGGCGGGAAGGACTTTTTGCTGCGCTCTGACATGCGCTTCAAGGACCTCGATGACATCCGCGAGTACCCGGTCCGCCCGGGCCTGCGCATCAAGGACATCGCCACCGTCGAGCGCGTGAACTCCGTGCGTGACCAGATCACGCGGATCGACGGCGGCTACGCCTACTACGGCCTCGTCCAGAAGGAGGGCAACGCCAACGTGGTGGAGGTCGGGCGCGCCCTTGAGGCCAAGATGGCCGAGATCCAGGAAGACCCGCGGGTCTCGGGGAAGATCTCGACCACCGTCTTCTTCAACCAGGCGGACTTCATCGAGGGCTCCATCGAGCGCCTCGAGAGCACGGCCGTACAGGGGGGCGGGCTCGCGATCCTGGTCCTGTTCATGTTCCTCCGCCGGGCCCGCATGACCCTCTGCGTGGCCCTCTGCATCCCGGTCTCCGCGCTGCTCGCCATCGCCTTCGAGGCGGCGCGCGGGGGGTCCTTCAACGTCCTGTCCATGACGGGCCTGACCCTCGGGATCGGGATGCTCGTGGACAACGCGGTGGTGGTCATCGAGAGCATCGCCCGCCAGCGCGACCTTGGGAGGTCGCCGCACAGCGCCGCGGTCCTCGGCGCCCGGGACGTTGGCCTCGCCGTCGGCCTGGCGACCATGACCTCGGTGGTCGTGTTCCTCCCGCTGATCTTCATGGGCGGCCAGCGCATCAGCATCATGCTCCAGGCCATGGGCGTGCCCCTCTGCGCCTCGCTGATCTTCAGCCTGCTGATCGCCCTCGTCTTCATCCCCACGGCCTCGGCCCGCGCGCTCGGCGACCGACCGGCCTGGGCAGAGCGCCTCAGCGCCGTGGCGGCACCCGTCGCGGCCCTCCCCACCCGCCTCCTGGCCTTCGCGGTGGGCGCCGTGCGGGTGGTCTGGTATGGGGTCCTGCGCGCGCTCCACGCCGTCGAGCGGCCCGTGCTCCGGGTGGTGGCGAGCCCCCTGCGCTGGCCGCTGGCCGTGGGCGCCGCCTACCTCGCCTACCTCCGCTTCTCCGGCTCCAGCGACGCCGTCGCTGCCGGGGAGCGGCTCGCCGCCCTCGACGTCCCCGCGCGCATGAGCGGCACGCTCGTGGGCGCCGCGATCCCGGCGCTCGCCGCCTGCGGCCTGGCGCTGCTCCTGCTCCTCGCGGTCGTCCCCGCGCTCCAGCGGAGGGGTCAACGACCGCCCGCCCGGCCCGAGCGCTTCGTGCCAGGCGGCACCTCCATCGTCGCCTGGGCCCAGGCGGCCAACCGTTCCCTGCTCACCTGGACCCTCGCGCACCGCTGGCAGGCTGGCCTGCTCTCCCTCGCCGCGCTCATGTCGATCGTGATCCCCTGGGGGAACACGACGGTCACGGCCTTCGGAGAGGACGAGGACACGAGCAAGCTCTCCTTCTGGGTGGACCTCGAGGACAACTTCACCCTCCAGGAGGCCAGCGATGAGATCGCCTCCTACGAGGAGTTCGTCAATGGCTACAAGGACGAGTTCGGCTTCCGGAACGTCATCGCCCGCTTCGATCCGGGGGGCGGCGAGGTCGAGATGCGGTGGCCCGAGCGGATCGCGCCGGACCAGCTCGACCTCTACCGGGCGCAGATCCGACGGGAGCTGCCCCGACAAGCCGGACACCGCGTGTACTTCCGCGACAAGGCGGAGGTCAGTGACTCCTCGAAGCAGTTCGTGAGCTTCGAGCTCCGCGGGCCGGACCCGGACCGCCTGCGCGAGCTCTCGGCGGAGGCCATCGCCGTGCTCGAGCGCGTCCCGGGGCTGGAGGACGTCTCGGTGACGAGTGAGGACGCGCCCGACCAGCTCCTCCTGGACGTCGACGGCGACACCGCCTTCTCATACGGGGTCTCCTCGAGGTCCGCGCTGCAGAACGTCTCCTGGGCCCTGCGGGGAGCGCAGCTCCCCCGCTTCCAGGAACAGGATCGCGAGGTCCCGATGCTCATCGAGTACGACGACACGGTCTCCGCAGGCCTCGACACCCTGCGCGACCTGTCGATCTGGGGAAGCCAGGGGGAGGTCGCGCTCGCGACGTTCACCGACGTCCGCTTCCAGCCGGCTCCCTCGAGAATCTCTCGCAAGAACGGCCAGATCAACGAGGCCATCACCGCGCGGCTGTCGGACCCCGCGCGCCAGTCCGAGCTCGTCCGCGCCGGCTACGCGGCGCTGGAGGGCATGGACCTCCCCCGCGGCTACGAGCTCGGGCGAGACACCAGCGTGGTGGTGCAGGGCATGCAGGAGATGCGCGACCTGCAGAACGCCATGCTCCTCTCGATCGTGCTGGTCTTCCTGCTCATGGGGATCCTGTTCGAGTCGCTCTTGCTGCCCCTCAGCGTGCTCACCACGATCCCCTTCGCCGTCCTCGGCGCCTTCTGGACCCTGTTTGTCTCTGGTACCCCGATGGACTCCATCGGGTGGATCGGGATCATCATCTTGGTGGGCGTGGTCGTGAACAACGGCATCGTCCTCATCGACAAGATCCACCGCCTCCGGATCGACGAGCGCTACAGCCGGCAAGACGCGGTCATCGAGGGCGCAGGCGCTCGGGTCCGCCCCATCGTGATGACCGCCCTCACCACCGTGGTCGGCCTCATGCCCATGGCGCTTGGAGAGGCGCCGCCCCAGGGCATCGACTACAGAGCCCTGGCCACCTGCGTGGCAGGCGGCCTCGCGATCTGCACCTTCTTCACCCTCTGGGTCGTCCCCCTCGCCTATACGGTGATCGACGACCTCGCCCTCACCCTGGGCTGGCTGGGCCGACGGTCCTTCGCTCGGAAGCCAGGGCGCGCCGGCGGTGAGCCGCCGCGGCCGGCGCTGGCGAGCCCGCGGGATGCGTGAGGGGGTCCCGGGGCGCTTGAGCCGGGAGCGTGAGCGCCGCTGCCCCACCGACAAGTGAGGGACCCAGGTGCGGGAGGCCGCCGCCGCGCGTACACTCTCCGCCCGTCTCCCCCGGCTCTTTCTCTCCCCCACCCCGCCCCTCACGATGGCTCTCGATCCCAAGAGCGCTGCTCGCGACCTGATTCAGCGCCCCGGCGTGCGTATCGGCGTCGCGATCTCACGGTTCCACGAGGACCTCACCGGCGCCATGCTGCGGTCGGCCGAGGCCGAGCTGCGCGCGGCGGGCATGGAGGAGGACGGCCTGCGGGTCGTCTGGGTCCCAGGAGCCTTCGAGCTCCCCATCGTCGCCCGACGCCTCGCTCGACGAGAGGATGTCGACGCCGTGCTGTGCTTCGGTCTGGTGCTCACCGGAGAGACGACCCACGACCACTGGGTCGCGATGGGCGCCACCCAGGGCATCACCCAGGCTGCCCTGGAGACGGACACGCCGATCCACTTCGGCGTCCTAACCTGCCAGAACCTGGACCAGGCCAAGGCCAGGGCGCTCCCCTCCGAGGAGGGCGGCGTCGAGGACAAGGGGCGGGAGGTCGCGCGCGCCGCGCTCGTGACCCTCGCCGCCCTCGACCAGGCCAGCGCCGGAGCCGGCGATGGCCGCCCCGCGGGCTTCTGATCCCCTCCCGAATCCTCCATTGAAGAAACGCACTCGCTCCAGAGAGCTCGCGCTCCAGTTCCTCTACCAGGTCGACCTCCTCGGTCCCGAGAAGCTGAACGACCTGACCGGCTTCCTCCAGGAGCAGGCAGAGGGCAGCGACGCCGAGACCTCGCGCTACGCACGCCTGCTCGTCGAGGGCACCCTGGACGCGGCCCCGGAGCTGGACGCAGAGATCCAGTTCGTCGCCCAGAACTGGCAGGTGGATCGCATGGCCGTCATCGACCGCAACGTGCTCCGCATGGCGGCCTTCGAGATCCTGCACTGCGACGAGATCCCGCCGAAGGTCGCGATCAACGAGGGCATCGAGCTCGGCAAGCGCTTCTCCACCCAGAACTCGGGCGCCTTCATCAACGGCATCCTCGACAAGATCAAGAACCGCGCAGCCGAGGAGGAGCGCTGAGATGGGGCTGCTGGACCGATTCAAGCAGCGGCTCTCGAAGACCCGCGACGCCATCTCGGACGGGATCTCCGGCCTCTTCCGCGGCGGCCGAGCGATCGACCAGCAGCTCCTGGACGAGCTGGAAGAGCTGCTCTACACGAGCGACCTGGGCTCCATCGCCTCCGACCTCACCGCCGAGCTCGCCAGGCTCCACAAGCGCGGCGAGCTCAAGGGTGAAGAGGACGTCCGGACCGCGATGCGCGGCAAGCTCCTCGAGATCCTCGGGGACTGCGGCCGCCCGGAACCTGACTTTGCTCAATCGCCGACCGTGATCCTCATCGTGGGGGTCAACGGCTCGGGCAAGACGACCTCGATCGCCAAGCTGGCCCACCGCTTCCAGGGGCAGGGCAAGTCGGTCATCCTCGGCGCTGGAGACACCTTCCGAGCCGCCGCGGCGGACCAGCTTCAGATCTGGGCGGAGCGCAACGGCGCTGAGATCGTGCGGCAGCACAGCGACAACGCGGACCCCGCCGCGGTCGCCTTCGACACCTGCGCCGCGGCCGAGGCGCGGGGCGTGGACGTGGCCATCATCGACACCGCGGGGCGGCTGCACACCCAGTCCAACCTGATGCAGGAGCTGGAGAAGGTCCGGCGCGTGATCGGGAAGAAGGTCGAGGGCGCGCCCCACGAGACGTGGCTGGTGATCGACGGGACCAACGGCCAGAACGCCATCCGCCAGGCCAAGGAGTTCACCCGCTCTGTGGAGGTGACCGGGCTCATCGTCGCCAAGCTCGACGGCACCGCCCGCGGCGGCGCGATCTTCGGTATCCACCGCGAGCTCGGGCTCCCCGTGCGCTACATCGGCACCGGCGAGACCATGGACTTGCTCGAGCGCTTCGACCCCGAGACCTTTGTGGACGCGATCGTGACCCGGGCCGTGGGCTCCGCCTGAGCGAGCCCGCCTCGGCGGCCTGACGTCAGGGCCGAGCGCTACCGCGGGGAGCCCCGAAGAGGTCCCGCTGCGTCGCGACGAGGACGGCGAAGCCCATGGCTCCGATGACGGTGAAGACCACCCAGAGGGTCCGGCTGATGGCGCGCGCGGCGATGAAGTTCTTCGAGGGCTGACCGCTCAGGAAGGGCTCTGCCGGAGCCTCGTCGCCAACCCCCTCAAGGGCCTCGAAGTTGATGGTGAGCGGATGCACCCAGGACAGCCAGAGGTACCCGAAGCTCGCAAGTCCGTCCGGCCCCGCCGTGGCGACCACGCGCTCCCCGGCGACGAGCGCCTGCAGCAGAGGTGCATCCTCAGGCGAGCGGTACTCTGCACGGGCCGCCACCACGGCCCCCGGCACTGTCCGGAGAAAGAGGCGCGGCTGGCGCTGCGCCCCCGGCCAGGCGGATTCGACCCGAGAGTCCCCGAAATCCAGCGTCCAGGCGACCTCCTCGCCTCCCTTGAGCTGGACGGGAGCCCCGACGACCTGCCGCAGCGACTCCCGCTCGAGCCGAGCGTTGGACACGTTGAGCAGGAACACGAACGTGAGCAATGAGAGCCCCACGGTCAGAAGCGCGAGGAAGCGGAAGGCAACCATGGCGGGATCATGGGCTCGCCCCTTGCGATCGCCCAAACAGGATCCGTCGATTCCGGGGGCCCCGGGGAAGAACCCACGGCCGCCGGGGTCCAGGGGACCGGGTCATTGGTCGATCGCGGGTCCTGGGTCCAGCACGCTGCCGCCAGGGACTTGCAGACTCCATCAGGCGACGGACCCGGGCTTGATCTAACTACCCCTCGAGGGGAAGCTCTCCAAAGGCCGACGACGGCTGCTCACCATGGACCCCACCCAATCAGAGCCCCTCACCGCGGGCGAGGGCGCCAACGCAGCTTCCCTGGATCGCCTCCAGGCATGGCTCGTGCTGCTGCCCCTGGCCGTCCTCTGCTTCCCTGGCGAGCTTCTCTCCGCGGGCAGCGGCGCGCTGAGTCCGTTCATGGGGGCGCCGGACACCACCTCCATCGGAGTGGGGATCACGGCCCTCTCCGCCATCCCTGCGGCGCTGCTCGCGACGCTGCGCGGACGCGGCAGTCGCATGCTGGGGCTGCCCCTCTTCTACGTCCTCCTCGCCTTCGCGGCCTACCACCTGCCGCGCGCCACCGACGTGTTCGGAGCGTGGCGCTCCGTGGCCGCCCTCGCGGCCGCCGCGGGCTGGGCCATCGCGGGCACCGCCCTGGGCCCCGGCGGCCGCGCGGTGCTGGTCAAGGGCCTCCCCCTGATCACGCTGCTCCTCCTCGTTGCGGCCTTCACCACCGACGGCGGAGCCGCGCTTGGCAACTCCGGCGACTTCTCCGAGGCCGCCCTCGCCGGCGCAATCCTCGGCGCCGGCCTCTTCCTGCGCAGCAAGGGTCCCCTCGCCGTCATGGGGCTCCTCGCCCTGGGGCTGTACGCGTTCAAGGTCGGAACGATCCCCGTGTACGCGGGGCTCCTCGGCCTTGGCGCGGCCGCCCTGGCTGCGGTCGCCGCGCTCCAATTCGCACCCGCCGGTGGCGTCCAGCGACCGAGCTGCGCCCGTCGACTCCGGCTGCTGCTCCTCGCGCTCCTCATCGGCCTCGCCCCCACCGGCCTGCGCCTGGCGACCGGCGGCGCGGACGATCCGGCCCCCCGCGAGGCCGCCACCGCCCCCACGGGCAGCGCCACCAAGACCACCACCGGAGGCTTCGACTTCCGGCTGAAGACCTGGGCCCAGCTCCCGACCTTCCTGGGGGTCCACGCTCCGCTCGGGGCGGGCCCGGGCCAGTTCCAGGCCGCGTTCCCTCCATTCCGCGACCCCGCTGAGATCGAGGCCTCCTCGTTCGACCGCAGAGAGCCGACGCCCATTGAGGTGGAGCACGCACACAACGACCCGCTCACCGCGCTCGCGGAGCTCGGGTTCGTGGGCGGTGGCGCCTTCGCCCTGCTGCTCCTGCTCGCGCTGATTCGAGCCCTGAGGCTGATCTCCGCTGGAGACGATGATCGGCGGGACCTGGCGCTCGCCACGGTCGCGGTCCTCGCCAACTGCACGGTGAACTCGCCGCTGCTCTATGGCCCGGTGGCCCCGCTGATCGGCTTCGTCCTCATCGGTACGGTCCTCGGCCGCGATGGCCGAGCCGACCCCGAGCAAGCAGAGCCCCGACGCCCGAAGCTCATCAGCCAGCAAAGCTACGAGCGCCTCGCCCCTGGCCTCGCGCTCCTGGCTCTGCTGCTCCTCTCCCCCCGCGCCGTATCCCTCGTCCGGTACGGCCGGGCGATGGCCGAGATCCCAGGCGCGCGGATCGTCCTGGAGGACGGCCGGGAGAAGCTCGACGCTCAGCTCGTGGACGGCATCCTGAAACGGGCCGCCCTCCATGCCCCCGACAGCCCCATCGTCCTCGAGATGCGGCGGGCGCAGCTCGCTTCGACTGGCGCCCCCGCACAGCAGCAGCGCGCCGCGCTCGAGCGATGGCTGCGCCACATGCCGTACAGCTTCGCCGCGCTCATGAACCTCGGGGTCCTCGAAGCACGCGAGGGCGACTACGTGGCGGCCGAGGCGGCGCTCTACCGCGCGCTCCTGCTCGACCCCCGCTCCCCGGTCCTGATCCAGAACCTGGTGCGCCTCGCCTGCGATCGCCGCGAACCCTCGGATGTGACCGAGGCGCTCCAGATGCTCTCTCAGCTCGGCCGACTCGACACCGCCTTCGCCCGCCAGCTCGCCCTCGAGGAGACTCTCGAGGGGCACCTCGGGGTCGCGGCGCCCCTGATGGCCAGCTGGCGCGAGGCAGAGGGGCTCGACGAGGTCCGCCTCGACGACGCCAACTCGACCTATCGCGCTCAGTTGGACGCGGCGGCCCGGGGTGCGGAGCTCGAGAGAGACGCCTTCATGGTGGCGACCAAGGTGCTGTTCGGAGAGCAGGACCTGCGCAGCGGAAACGCCAAGCAGGCGGCGACCCAGTTTCGCCTCGCCTACCAGAGGGCCAGGGATGCCGGGGTGGACACCACGACCCTGCGGCTCCTCATGGCCGCGGCCTTCGCGGCGGCAGGGGACCTCCCGGTGGCGACCAGCTGGATCGAGACCGGCCCGTTCTCCGCGAGAGAGCTCTCCTTCCTGCCCGAAGAAGCCACGAAGGCGCTCTCCGATTCGGACCTGATCCAAGGCGCCGGCCCCAGAATCGACCCGGCTCCGGTGACCTCGACAGACCGTTGAGCCCCCCGAATCCCAGACCTGCGGCTTCCTCTGCCGGCGTGGGCTCGGTGCCCCCCCCCGGGAGCTTCCCTGAGAGCTCTTCTGAGGGCTCCTTTGGGCGTGAACGGACCAAAAAGGACCGATAGCGGTACCGAGCGGCGTATCCAGCGCCCGAAGACCTCTTATGGGACCGACCCCCTCCATTCTCCACGAAGGTGAGGCGCGCGATCCCCGCTCACCGCATGGGGTGGTTGACGTAAGAGGATGCGTCGCGCGATCACCTGACCCCAACGAGTACTGACGATGACCACCGCCCCCAACGCCCAAGCCAACCCGAAGGCCTCCCGCAAGATCCTCGTCGTGGAGGACGAGGAGGCGCTCGCCCTCGGCATCCGGGACGCCATCGAGCATGCCGGGCACACCGTCTCCCTGGCCCACGACGGGGACGCCGCCCTCGAGATCGCCCAGGGGGGCGACTTTGACCTCATCGTTCTCGACCTCATGCTCCCCGGCCAGAGCGGGCTCGACGTGCTCCGGAAGCTGCGCGAGAACCAGCACACGGTGCGGGTCCTCGTGCTCACGGCCCTGGCCGATGAGGAGGACCTCATCCGGGGCTTCGAGGCGGGCGCGGACGACTACATGAAGAAGCCGTTCTCGCCGCGCGAGCTCGTCGCGCGCATCGAGGCGCAGTTCCGCCGCGACAAGCTCGAGTCGGCCCCGCCGGCCATGCTCGAGCTCCCCGGCGACATCAAGGTGGACCTGGCGCGGCTGGAGGTTCACCGGGACGGAACAACCCTCCCCTTGACCCCCCGCGAGGGCGACATCCTGAGCTATCTGATCGAGCACCACGACCGCGTGGTGACCCGCGAAGACCTCCTGCTTGACGTCTGGCACTACCAGAGCGCCAACGTCGAGACCCGAACGGTGGACATTCACATCGTCGGGCTGCGCAGAAAGGTCGAGCCGGAGCCCAGCAAGCCGACGCTCATTCAAACCGTCCGCGGAAAGGGCTACCGCTGGTACGCCTGAGGACCCCCATGAGGCTCGCGCTCCGCCCGTCTCAACTCCGGGGCCCCTCGGGGCGGACCGCGCTCTTCCTCTACGTCCTGCTGGTGGTCCTGCCTGCCGTCGTGTTCGGCGGCCTCCTCTGGCGACAGCTGCAGCGCGAGCAGCAGCGGGTCCTCCTCGAGCTCCCAAGGGAGAGCGAGGACGCGGCGCGACGCCTGGCGGAGCAGTGCTTCCGCCGGGTGAACATCGAGCTCGAGCGGGAATTCATGCGGCCCTTCGAGGCCTATCGCGCCGAAGCCTACGTGGACGACCTCGGCCCGATCCGGACCGAGGACACCGCGCTGGTCTCGGAGCCGCGCCCGGATTCGGTGCTTGGGTGGTTCTCGTTCGCCGCGCCCGATCCGGCTCAGGATCGCTTCGGTGAGCCCGTGGCGGTCGATGTGCTCCGGGGGGCAGAGGACGCGACGGCGATCGACCCGATCCAGACGCTCCTCGAGGACCTCGTTCGGGCCGAGTTCCTAGAGGGACCGGAGCCCACCGAGTCGCTCGCAACAGCGGAGCTGGAGAGCGTCGGATTCGAGGGCTGGGGACAGACGCGCTCTCGGCGGCTGCGAGCCGTCCTGCTCAACATCGCGGACGCCGGAGTCGACGAGTGCCGGTCCGCCCTCGACGCGAACCAGGAGCTCTACGAGGGCGAGCAGCACGACGTCCACGTCAGCTTCTTCTCCTTCCGCACCACGCGGCTCGAGCCGTCCGGCCGGCCGCTGCTGATCGCCTATCGCCGGGTCGTGATGCCCCAGCTCGCGATCCCGCTGATCGAGAGCTGCTTCGAGCCCATCACCAGGGACCTGATGCTGATCCAGGGGGTGGCGTTTGACCCGGAGTGGCTCTTCTCGCGGCTCCCGGAGGAGGAGGCCGCGCAGGTCCTCGGCCCGTCGCTGCGCTTCCTGCCCCCTAGGACGCGCCTGGCCAAGGACCCCGACCCCGACGTCTACTTCGCCCTCGACAACCTCCTGCCGTTCTTCGAGATGGAGCAGGACACGCCGCCCGACATCATGTCACGGGGCACGATGTTCGTGGCGGCTGACGTGGGCGAGCGCCGCCGTGGGTTCCGCGTGCAGAACTCGTGGTTCGGGGCCGTGGCGCTCGTGCTCATCTTTTCGATGACCATCGGGATCCGGCTCCTGCTCAGCAGCGTCCGGCGGAGCCGCGAGGAGACGGAGCGCACGCGAAACTTCGTCGCCTCGGTCACCCACGAGCTCCGCACCCCCATCGCCGCGGTGAAGCTCTATGGCGAGATGCTCCGGGACGGCTGGTTCCAGGACGAGGCGCGACGCCTCGACTACCTGACCCGGATCGTCGCGGAATCCGACCGCCTCGATCAGCTCGTGGACCGCGTCCTGCTGAGGCGACGCCTCTCCGATCAGGCGCACGAGCCGACCAGCGGCTCCCTCAACGCAGAGATCGCGTCCGTGAGGCCGAGCCTCGAGCTCGTCGGCGGAACGGTCGCCAAGGACCTCGAGTTCGAGCTGGCCGAGCACCTCCCGCCGGTGCAACTGCTGCCCGACGGCATCCACGTCATCCTCACCAACCTCGTCGAGAACGCTCGCAAGTATGCGTCTCCTGCGGCGTCTTCCGCGGGACCCTCGACGGGGTCCTCGAGCCCAGTCGAACCGGAGGACCGCGAGCGCCCGAAGGAGCACGTCATCCTCGTGCGCACACTGCAGGACCGCAAGTCGAGGGTCGTCCTTGAGGTCCTCGACCGCGGCCCCGGGATCGCCGAAGAGGACCGCGGGCGGATCTTCGAGGCCTTCAGGCGGCTCGGCGACGAGGCGACCCGCAAGACCAAGGGCACCGGTCTGGGCCTCCACCTCGTCGCGCTCCAGGCCAAGGCCATGGGCGCCAGAGTCTCGGCCCACCCCCGAGAGGGCGGCGGCTCGATCTTCCGCGTCATCCTGGCCAACGCCTGAGCGCCGCGGGCCTGAGAGCGCCCGCGGGGCCTGCGCCGGCGAGCGACCGCTCCCTGCGCGGTCGCCAGCCGCCCCGGTGCCGGCGCCTGTCTTGTCGACCGCTGAGCCAGAGTGCCCGTCAGCCGAGCCCGTCAGCCGAGCCCTTCAGCCGAGCCCTTCAGCCGAGCCCCTCAGCCGTGCCCGCATGCCCAGCCGCCGAGCCCGCGTGATGGCGAGCCGAGCCTCGGCCTCCACGGGGGACGGCTCGGCCGTGCGCAGGCGACGCGCGCGAGGCAGGGAGAGCGCTCCAACGCCTCGAGTGGAACGAGGGAGGCCGAGTGGAACGAAGGAGGGGGAGCGCCTGAGCGCTCCCCCTCCCTGACTCCCCTAGGGTCGCACCTCGGCGTCCGCCGCGGCACGCGAGCGAGGGGCGCTACTCCCCGCCTTGCTCCTTGGCAGCCTCTCGGCGATCTCGCTCCGGGAACCGGACCTGGACGGTGTCTGTCATCCACTCGCCATCGCCGAGGAAGATCTTCGTGCCCATGGCCTGGAAGGCGTCGCTCTTCGCCATCTCTCGCGCCCTGAGCAGCCCCAGGGCCCCGATGTCCTCGATGGGCGGGCTCTTCTTGCCCTCCATGCGCACGAGGAAGACCTCGTCGCTGGTGGGGCTGGACACCGCAGGGGCGACCTGCCCGGCCTCGAGCGCGTGCATCTCGACGTTACCCCTGAGGAAGCGTTGGAGCGGTGTCGCTGCGGCGAAGTCATCGTTGGGGACGGAGTTCTGACCGAGCCAGTCCCGCTCGATGACCGAGTAGCCGGCCTCGGAGGTCAGCTTCTGGAGCTCAGCGAGGTCGATCTCGGGCCGCCAGTCTGCGGCCTCAATGTCCTCGGGCTTGGCCGCGAGGACCAGGCGCACCCCGTCGAGGGTCTCCACGGCGATCTCCGCCGAGCGGCTGGTCGCCCACATCTCCAGGACCTCATCCCGGATGTCAGCGAAGGGGGGCTCTTCCCGATCCTTCTTGGCCCGCGCGAGCGCGATGGCCATGGACTTGCTGCCGATCATGACGGACGGGAGGAAGGCCCCTTCCTGCGCGAAGGTGAGCATCCCCGCGATCATCGGCGTGCCCCAGGGAGCCTGCGCCTCGAGCTCGGAGCGTTCAAGACCTCCCTCTGGGCCGGCCATGAAGGTCAGGCCGTAGCTCGCGGCCTCGGCCGCGAAGTCCACCTCTTCGCCCTGGGTGCGTCGGTCCTGAAGGTCCGTGAGCCAGGCTCGCATCGCGGCGTAGATGGGCGCCTCGAAGTCGACCTGCTCCTGCACCTCCTCCAGCTCGTAGAACAGCTTCGGGGTCTCGGGGATGATCTTCTCCCCGTCCTCACCCACCGTGGCGACCAACTGCTGATCGGCCGGCACGGCGAACCGCGTGGCGCGGTTGACGGTGTAGTAGCTGCTCGCCTGCTCGGCGAGATCGGTTCCCTCTGGCGCCGGATACGCCGCGAGGAGCGCGGCCGCGTCGTAGGCGGCTCCCTCCCCGACAGGAACGTACGCTACATCCGCCGTGACGGTCTGGGCCGTGAAGAGACCCTGCTGCTCGAACAGAGGGCGCTCATGGAACCAGGCCGCGAGGGTCTCGTCGTCCGGGGCCTCGGAGCGAGCCTGATCGACGTACTGGTCGGTCTTGACGGTCACCACATTGAACTTGAAGAGAGGGTTCTCCTCGAGCCACTCAGCCTCGATCGCAGCCGCGTCGGGAGCCTCCACCGAGAGGAGGATCTGGGCGCAAACCTTCCCGACCCGTTCACAGCGGCGGATGATCTGTTCCAGCCGCTCCACGGGCATCCGGGCCAGCGTGGCGCCCCTCCTCAGCCCCTCGGCGTCGCCGAAGCTACCCCGAAGCCGGTCCTTGTGCTCCTCGTTGCTGACCTCGATCCCGATGCTGTTCGCGATCCCTTCGAACACGAAGAAAGAGGCGACGTCCTCCTCTTCGAGCCCCCCGCGGCCTCGGTCCGGCGACAGCGGGTCGCTGAAGGCGGCGCTGTAGGGCCTGAAGAAGCCGAAGTTCTCCATCATCCCCAGGTCACGAGCGGTGGCATTGAACTCCGCCCCCAGGACTTGCCGGGGCGCCTTCGAGATCGGGTCGGTCCAGGTGAGATAGACCGAATCCTGGTCCCCTCCACCGCCGGAGAGCGCGGACTGAAAGGTGTCCGCGACCACGAAGATGACCAGCAGGAAGACGACGAGACCGATCGTTGCGATGTAGCGGAGGCGGCTCTTGCCCTCCGGAACGACGATCAGGTCATCCTCGTGATGCTTCGGGGTCGTGGCGCCAGGCTTCTGCGGGGTTTGGGACATGGGATCGAGTCGGTGGACGGCCCTCGGGGCCGCTCGGAGCACGAGAGCGGGGAATCCGCTCCGCGCGCAGCGGGGTTCGACGAATGGTCGGCGCAAGAGTGTACGGGGCGCCGATGGAGCGAGGCAACCGCCGGAACCGAGCAGGGCTCATGGTCGAGCACCCCTTTGGGGGGCGAGCGAGGGCCGGGCGGCGAATGCGAGACCTCGGAGACGTCCCAGGCCTCTTCCAGCGAGGGGCACTCCAGACAGGCTCTCCATACGGGGCTCTCCAGCCGGGTTCTCCAGCCGGGTTCTCCAGCCGGGTTCTCCAGCCGGGGCTCTGAAGGGGCCATCCAGCCGGGGCCTCCTGAAGGGGCCCTCAAGCCGTGCCCTCAAGCCGTCCTCTCCTG
>Ga0213863_10001244_pt1 | contig 18833 bp, 16 predicted proteins | sample PICome_8_FD_160128 | JGI IMG/M metagenome (GOLD analysis project Ga0213863, IMG submission 160128) | Coastal seawater microbial communities near Pivers Island, North Carolina, United States - PICO497 | ecosystem: Environmental > Aquatic > Marine > Coastal | place: USA: North Carolina... | reverse complement strand
GAAAACATCAGTGAGCAACCTGACATCAGCAACAGTAACAAGAGCTGGCTGACCGAAGGCATAAACCTTATAACTCTGAACAAATTCATCCGCAGCATGACAACAAATATAACCTGCAAACCCAGTTTAGATCCAACGCAACGCGCTATCACCAACAGTCCGCTATCCGTTATTGCGCCTCCGCTGCAGTCCAAACAGCGTATTCGTTGCCATTGGGATCAGCAAAATGAAATCGACGGCCGCCGGGAAAAGAAAATATCGCTTTGACTATTGAGCCCCCAGCCGACACCACTGTCTTCCGAGTCTGCTCAAGATTATCACTGTACAGCACTACCAGAGCGCTGCCATTGTCCGTTGAAACAGTTTTATCTGAGAGAAAAAATCCACCCTCCAAGCCAGCATCACTAAAGGCCACATACTCCGGCCCGTAATCGGTGAAGCTCCAACCAAAGGCAGCGGTGAAAAATGCCTTGGTTAAACTAATATCTGTGGAGGGAAATTCAACATAGTCAATTTTGTGATGGTTGCTCATTCTTCAGGATTCCTTTAAGGCAGCTGGTACTGGCTAACAGTTAGCCTAACGCCTCTTAAAAGTAGCACAGAACTATCCATGTCTCGAACTTCGTCAATCTCGGCAGATGCCCAGGGCTGTTGGCTAGCTACCGAGGGCACCCGCAAGTTGACGCGCTGCATTCAATTTAACTCTGAAGTTGGGATTCTTAGCGGCGGAGGCGCCGGGCTGACTGGAGAACCAAACCATCACTGTATCCGACTTGCGGTTGATGTAGATTACCTGGCCGTGAATACCAACAGCGCAGTACTCTCCGTCTGCGGCATTCAGCACCCACCACATATTATGATAGGCGCTCCAGGACTCGTCCTGATATTTAGGATTGGCCGCCATATTTCCAAGTAAACCATCACTGATATCCAGCGTTGCATCCACCCAGTCAGCAGAGACAATCTGCTGACCGTTGTACTCCCCACGATCACGAACCATCATGCCAAAGCGCGCAGCATCTCGAGTGGTGCTATTCATTCCACCGGTCACTGCGGGCATGTAAGCGCGATCTACAGCAATAAAGCCATCGTGCTCAGCACCCAGCTTGGACCAAATTTTCTGTTGTATAAATGTCTCAAAAGGCAGGCCAATAATACGTGCGATCAACCAACCCAGCACATCCGCATTACTGGAATTGTAGTCAAAATTGTCCCCCGGCTCGCGGGTTAGATCGGGCTTGATAAAGCGCGCCAAAAAATCATGCACACCGTAGATCTCTGCTTGATCTGGCTGAACATCTGCAGCCCCCGGCATCCAACCCAAATTCAGAGCTGGTGCATAGTAGCGTGCAAAATTGGTGGTGAGATCTGTGTAAGTCTCATAAAAATCCAGCGATGTGCTGTGATCAAGCACTTGCTGAATAGTGACTCGCTCAAAGCCACTGCCCTTCAACTCGGGAATATATTTCGCCGGCGATGCCTGCAAGTCCACCCGGCCCTCATCAACCAAAATACCAAAGGCGGTGCTAGCCAGAGACTTGCTCATGGAAAACCAGATATGAGCGCTGTGCTCGGTAAATCCAGAAAAGTAATTTTCATGCAGCAACTTGTTTCCGCGCACAATCACCAGGCCATCGGTGTAATTATCTTTAAACAACTGATCAAAACCCACCGACTTGCCCTGTAAATCAGATACCTCAAAGGCACCCAGACCTGGGGCAATGGGCTTGGATAATTCTCGTATTTGGCCTTCTCGGGGAATCATTACCAAATGCAGAGGCGCACCGGCATTGCGAAAGGCCCAACGGCTGTAGGGATACTGTCGATAGTTGGCCATGGTGACCTGAGACTCGCGGACTGGGGGGACGCCCTGCATTACTTCCCCAGCCTGCTCTGAGGCGGACAATGGGCTTGAAGCAAAACTAAACGCCAAAAGCACTGTGACACTAATCAATGGGTAGACTGACTTCATAGTAGATAGCTCCGGCACTTTTGTGCTCTTGTTTGTCGTTTCCCTTTTTACTTTTTTAAGCCTTTCCTTTAATCCTTTATCTTGCCTTTCAATAAAGTATAAGGCAAAAATAAAGGCTCTTGGCCTGCCCTTTACGGCAACCAAGAACCTTTATCGGATCTTGCCAGAAAATTAGACTGCAAATACTACCCGTCTTTCCTGAGGTAGCTATCGCGAACTATTGCAGATTACGGCAGATCGTCAACCAACTCGCCTTCAACAGCTTCCAGCAAATCTTCACGGTCAATGTTCATCACCAACATAACAGTAGCCGCCACGTAGATAGAAGAATAAGTTCCAATTCCCACACCCACCATCAGGGCAATTGAGAAGTTATGGATCAACTCACCTCCAAAAAAGAACAATGCCAACAGCACCAGCATAGTGGTGGCCGACGTATTAATAGTGCGCCACAGAGTTTGTGACAAGGATTCATTGATCACCTCAACCGGAGAGGCCTTTCGAATCTTGCGAAAGTTTTCTCGAATGCGATCCGACACAACAATAGTATCGTTCAGGGAATAGCCCACTACCGCCAGCACGGCTGCCAGCACTGTAAGATCAAATTCCAGCCGTGACAGGGAGAAAACACCCAGAGTAATAATCACATCGTGGGCCAGAGCCAGCACAGCGCCCACAGAGAACTTAAACTGAAAACGTATGGCCACGTACAGCATCACTATGGCTAGCGCCAACAGCATGCCCAAGCCGCCATCATCCCGCAATTCTTCACCAATTTGCGGCCCAACAAAATCTACGCGACGCAGCTCAACCTCAACGCCATCGCTTTTCAATGCGCTGTAAACACGATCGGCCAGGCCTTCATCTGGTGTGCCCTGCATACGGATCAACACTTCAGTCTCGGCACCAAAATGCACGACCACAGGGCTATCAAAACCCGCAGACTCCAGCTTCTCACGCAGCTCAGCCACATCGACTGGCTGCTTATAACCCACTTCAATCTGAGTACCACCAGAAAAATCCAGCCCTAGAACCAAGCCCTGACTAAACAGCGACCAGCTGGATACCGTCAACATAATGGCAGACAATACCAACGCAATTTTGCGGAAGCTCATAAAGTTATATACTTTTAAATCTGTCATGACAGTCTCCCTAAATCCACAGCTTTTCAATTTTGCGACCACCAACGGTCAGATTAACCATGCCACGGGTCAGCACAATTGACGTGAACATCGAAGTTAAAATACCAATCGACAAAGTCACTGCAAAGCCTTTAACTGGCCCAGTGCCAATCAAGAACAAAATAACAGCGACAATCAAGGTAGTGATATTGGCATCAAGGATCGACACAAAAGCGCGATCATAGCCGGAGCTAATGGCCCCTTGGATGGAGGACCCGCTGGCTAATTCTTCACGAATCCGCGAGAAAATAAGCACATTGGCGTCCACCGCCATACCCACTGTCAGTACGATCCCAGCAATACCAGGTAGGGTCAATGTGGCGCCCATCAGCGACATAAACGCGACCAGCAGCACCAGATTCATACCCAGCGCAACATTGGCAAAGACGCCAAAGCCCCTGTAGATCACCAGCATAAACAGCAAAACCATACTCATGCCCAGAGTGACTGATTTGACACCTAGACGAATATTGTCCGCACCCAGTGAGGGGCCGATGGTGCGCTCTTCAACAATGTACATAGGTGCTGCCAGAGCGCCCGCGCGCAACAGCAATGCTAGTTCGGAAGATTCACGTTGACCATCGAGGCCAGTAATACGGAAGGACTTGCCCAACTGCGCCTGCACTGTGGCCAGACTAATAATGTTTTTCTCAACAAAGGGGACTGGGGTAATCACCAGCTCGCCGTTTTCATCGATCGATTTTTCAAGCTTGGTTTTGTACTCAATAAACAGCACCCCCAAACGACGACCAATATTGTCCCTGGTGGCATAACCCATCTGCCAACCACCGGTTGCATCCAAGGTAATATTCACTTGCGGGCGGCCATTTTCATCATAGCTGGCGCGAGCGTCAGTGACATTCTCACCAGTGATAACAGCTTTATTCTCCAGACGAGCATCTGGCCCCTGCCCTCTTGGATCGCGGAACTGAAATTTCTCACCACTGTTGCTTAAAGACTCCAAACGAAACTCAAGGTTGGCAGTTTTGCCAATAATACGCTTGGCTTCCGCGGTATCCTGCACACCGGGCAGTTCAACCACAATGCGGTTTTTACCCTGACGAGATACCAGCGGCTCAGAAACACCCAGCTCATTCACGCGATTGCGCAAAGAAGTCAGGTTTTGCTTGATGGCGTTATCTTCTATCTCACTGCTGGCAATCTGGCTCAGATTTAACACCAGCGACAGCGGATTTTGTCCCGGCATTGACTGAGGCCGTAGATCTCGATAATTGGCACGAATCAATGAAGTGGCCGCAGCAACCTGCTCAACATCGCGGAATTGACCAATAATCTGATGGCCCTTCAACTCGAAGGTTCGATAGCGGATTCGGTCCTCGCGCAGGGCCGTTTTAATATCTTGCAGATCGCCCTCAAGCCTAGTGGTCAACGCGGAATCCAGATCGACCTCAAGCAGAAAGTGCACACCACCGCTGAGATCCAGACCCAGTTTCATTGGCTTGCCACCCAGATTACTCAACCATTGATCCGTGGTAGGTGCCAGATTCAGAGCCACAATATAGTTGCCGCCCATCTCCGCTTGAATCACGTCCTTGGCCCGCAGCTGCAAATCGATATCACGCAGCCGAATCAGAGCACTCTCACCGTCGGCAACCCCATCAAAGTGCTCAATGCCCGCTTCCTCAAGTGCTTGCTCAGCCTTTTGCAAAACCACTTCATCAATCACCATTGCACCGCTCTGACCAGACAATTGAATTGCTGCGTCTGGTGGATAGAGATTAGGGGCTGCGTAAACAAAGCCGAAAGTAACAATGAAAAGAATCAACAGATTCTTCCAGAGGGGAAACGTGTTAGGCATGACTTGGGTGATCCTTTAATTCTAAGCGCGCATTATAGCGATATTACTTTATAAATAGGGGCACATTTAAGGATTTAAACCCCATGCCTGGTTTGCTTGAGAATTACGACTTGGTGGAAGCCTGTTTGGCGTAAAATTCCTCAGCAAAGTCATCCAGTCGACCCTCAGCAATGGCGCCACGCAGGCCTGCCATCAGTGTTTGGTAATAACGCAGGTTATGAATAGTATTGAGCTGGGCACCTAGAATTTCACCACACTTCTCTAGGTGGTGAAGATAGGCGCGGCTAAAATTGGTGCAGGTGTAACAATCACATTCTCCATCCAATGGCCCAGTGTCATGGCGGTGCACCGCATTGCGAATTTTGATCACCCCTGTGCTGGTAAACAAATGGCCATTGCGGGCATTTCTGGTGGGCATGACACAGTCAAACATATCAATGCCGCGGCGCACCCCTTCAACTAGGTCCGCTGGCTTGCCTACACCCATCAAATAGCGTGGTTTGTCCGCAGGCATATTGTCCGCTAGATGGTCGAGAATGCGCACCATATCCTCCTTGGGCTCACCCACCGAAAGACCGCCAATGGCATAGCCATCAAAACCAATCTTCTCAAGCCCGGCCAGAGATTCATCACGCAGACCCTCATACATACCGCCCTGCACAATACCAAACAGCGCCGACGGGCTATTGCCATGGGCGATTTTGCTTCGCTCGGCCCAGCGCATAGACAGCTCCATAGACTTGAGGGCTTCTTGCTCCGTAGCAGGGTACGGCGTGCACTCATCAAAAATCATCACCACATCAGCACCCAGATCGCGCTGCACCTCAATAGAGGTCTCTGGGTCAATAAAGACCGGGCTGCCATCAATTGGCGACTGAAACTTCACGCCCTCTTCAGTGATTTTGCGCATCTTGCCCAGACTAAACACCTGAAACCCGCCAGAGTCGGTCAAAATAGGCCCCTGCCACTGGATAAAGTCATGCAAATCGCCATGCTCTTTAACCACCTTGGTCCCAGGACGCAACATCAGATGGAAGGTGTTGCCCAGAATAATCTCAGCACCAATCTCCACAATATCTCGCGGCAACATGCCTTTCACTGTGCCATAGGTACCCACAGGCATAAATGCTGGCGTCTGCACCTTGCCCCGAGGGAATGTCATCTCACCCCGACGGGCCTTGCCATCAGTTGCAGAGACATTGAATTGCATAAAACATTCGCGGGAGCCTTGATCACTCATTAGCCGGTAATTCCTGTGCAGCACTGGGGTTGTGAATTAAAAACATAGCGTCACCATAGCTAAAAAAACGATAGCGCTCAGCAACCGCCTCTTTGTAGGCCGACATTATAGATTGATAGCCAGAAAATGCGCTCACTAACATCAACAGCGTTGACTCTGAGAGGTGGAAATTGGTGAGCAGTGCATCCACCACCTTAAATTGATAACCGGGGTAAATAAAAATATCCGTGTCCCCCTCAAACGGAGCAATTAGTGCGTCCTTTGCCGCAGTCTCCAAACAGCGCACGCTGGTGGTGCCCACCGCGATAACACGACCACCATTAGCCTTGATGTCTGCTACTTGCTGACACACCTCTTCTGTGACCTGAAGCCACTCGGAATGCATCTGGTGATCCTGAATATTATCCGCCCGCACCGGCTGAAAAGTTCCAGCACCCACATGCAATGTGACAAAAGCAATCTGTGCACCTTTGGCCACAATATCCGTCATCAACTGGTCATCAAAATGTAAACCTGCCGTTGGGGCCGCAACAGCGCCGAGTTTTTCTCCATATACCGTCTGATAGCGAGATTTATCTTCATCCGTGTCAGAGCGGTCAATATAAGGGGGCAATGGCATATGGCCAATCTTATCCAGCACAGCCAACACAGGCTCGGCAAATGTCACCTTAAACAGATCAGCCTCCCGCCCAATCATCTCTGCTCTGTAGCCTTGATCAAAAATCAGTTGATTGCCCGGCTTGGGCGACTTGCTGGCACGAATATGCGCGAGCACAGAATAGGCATCCAGCACCCGCTCCACCAGCACCTCAATCTTGCCGCCGCTCTCCTTCTGACCATAGAGCCGCGCCGGAATTACCTTGGTATTGTTAAACACCAATAAATCCCCCGCCTGCACATGCTCAAGAAAGTCACTAAACTGCTGGTGTTCTAATGTCTCAGCCGCCGAATCCAGGTGCAGCAGGCGGCTACCGCGGCGCTCCGCAGCAGGCTGTCGAGCGATTAACTCATCGGGAAGATCGAACTGAAAATGGTCACGGCGCATAGCTAAAAAACCAGAGTTTCTGATGTTTATTTGTCTGAGGCCGCAAGGGTATAGAAATTGCGCCTAAACACCAAACCATTTAAGGCCAAAACCCATCAAGATCAGTTGACCCGCCATTGATCACTGCTATAATCGCGCCCCTACCGGCCACAGTGCCAAAGAACAACGCCAGTGTGATGGAATTGGTAGACATAGGGGATTCAAAATCCCCCGCCCTTAAAAGCGTGCCGGTTCGAGTCCGGCCACTGGTACCAAACATACTTTGAAGCCCCTGTAATCATTAGACTGCAGGGGCTTTTTAGTTCTTAATCAGTCATTTGTAGTCACATTTGTAGTCACGCAGGGGCTTCTTTATACCCCACGGGGGGGGCTGCTGAGTGCTTGTGGTTGTTACTGTATCTGCGTAGATACAAAGTAGGCTGATTTCAAGAATTCTGCACAATACTCAAACATCTATTTTCTATTGCAAAGGTTCAGACCGCTGTGATAGCCTCATCTGATAAAAATGGAGAAGGTTATGAAAGTATTTCAAGGCGTTCTATTAACCTCTGTTCTGCTAATCACAGGCTGTTCAACCGCCCAACGATCATCTGAGGTTAATGCGGTTTACGTGCCAGCGGAACAGTATAAGAGTATGTCCTGCGAAGATTTGAGCGCTAGTGCTGAAGCTATCAGAAAGAAAACACCGGCCCTTGCTAAGGCGGTTGATGATGCAAGAAAGACTGACAAATTAGTGGAGGCCGGTGGATGGATTCTCTTTGCTCCTGCCCTATTATTCATGGATGGTAACGCTGAAGAGTCAGCAGCGCTTGCATCGGCGAAGGGACAGTTAGACGCTATAAGAACTGCCAGTATCACTGCAAATTGCGGCGAGACTAAGAGGAAGGATACTACTGAGGGTGGTGAAGAGCGATTATCTTTAGCTACAAATCAATGTGCAGATATAGGCTATGAAAAAGGCACAGAAAAGTTTGCTGATTGCGTGATGACTCTGATCACCGGTAGCGAATAAATTTTTTAATTAATGGGGTGTATGAGATGATTGCAAAATTTAGAGTCTTTATTGGAATCGCTTTGTTATCGTTTTTAGCTGGCTGTGCCTCTGTCGAAATGGCGAGTATTGAGCAGGATAATTTTAGAAAGTCTTTTTCGGATCCGTCTGATGAAAAAGCGGGTTTGTATCTTTACAGAAATGGGTTGCTTGGTACAGCTGTCAAAAGGAGTCTTAGCATTGATGGTATTCCCGTTGGTGCACCAGCGGTTAAGACCTTTTTCTACATTGAGGTCGAGCCGGGTTCGCGAGTAGTTGTTACTGAATCCGAATTCGGTAGCAACGAAGTGTCCCTTGATATGCTTCCTGGTCAAAATTACTTTGTGCGACAGTACCTTAAAATGGGCCTTCTTACTGCTGGGGCGAACTTAAAGTTAGTTAGTCCAGAGGAAGGGCAAAAAGGCGTGTTGGAATGTAAGCTGGCCAAAAGCGATTACGAGAACTGGCAGTAACTCAGTAACGCTAGCTTCTATCGTCCCATAGCAGTAATAGTGCAAATTGGGGTGTTTGTAATCATCTTACAATATGGAAGATGGCTCCGCTGTCACTATGCCTTTATACCGCTATAGCACCTGCACAGTCTATAACGCTTCGGCATCACTAATATCCTCTTCAGTTGCTTCAATGCTAGGAGAATAATTGACTCCCTCTCTCACCGCCAAGGATTAGAGCCCCAGTAACTACAGTGTTTCTGGGGCTTTTTTGTGCCTGCTTTGTAGCAATAATATCTTCTAATTATTCAGATTCAGTCAACTGAGTCGCTTTCTGTGCTGTTTTAGAGCAGGGGGCACTTCCACAGGGGGCGGAGGAGGTTGCAGAATGCTTGTGATTGTTACAGTATCTGGGGTCGTACATTAGATGATAGCTGTAAAAGACCTAAACAATAGTTTTTTGTAGCACTGCTTGAACCCACTGGTCTGACCTTTACAGTTATGCGTTTAGATACTACGATATTTTGGAATCAAATTATGGATATAAAATCTAAACTGATTTCAGGGCAGATTGCTCGACTTATTCCATCAATATCCGAATTTTTAAAGGAAAGACCATGATTACTCTAATAAATCGTTTCTCCAAGTACTCTATCGTTATCTTGGGCTTTTTAGCCATCACCCTTTCGCATGCTCAGGATGATAGGGCAGACGATATATCCATCCTTGATGTTGATGCGAATGGCAATGTCGATGCTTTAACAGATGGTCTTTTGATTTTGAGGTCAATGTTTGGCCTGACTGATGAAAGCTTGGCCACTGGCGTGATAGACCTTACTAATTGTACGGAATGTGATGCTGAAGGAATTGGTACCTATATCACTTCCATTAAGGGTGCGACATTCGGAGGATTAACTTCAGGCACTGGTCCTACTGGCCCTCAAGGAGAAAAAGGTGAAAAAGGTGAAAAAGGTGAAAAAGGTGAAAAAGGTGAAAAAGGTGAAAAAGGTGATAAGGGTGATGCAGGTGCTCAGGGTGTAGCTGGCTTTGATGGAGCCACAGGAGCTAAAGGTGATAAAGGGGCAATAGGCGTAACGGGAGCAATGGGCCCTCAAGGAGAAAAAGGTGATAAAGGTGATAAAGGTGATAAAGGGGCAATAGGCGTAACGGGAGCAATGGGCCCTCAAGGAGAAAAAGGTGAGAAGGGTGATAAAGGTGATGCAGGTGCTCAGGGTGTAGCTGGCGCTGATGGAGCCACAGGAGCTAAAGGTGATAAAGGGGCAATAGGCGTAACGGGAGCAATGGGCCCTCAAGGAGAAAAAGGTGAGAAGGGTGAGAAGGGTGATAGTGGGGCAACTGGCGCTACAGGTCCAGCCGGTGCCACAGGAGTGACCGGTGCTCAAGGTCCAACGGGAGCTGCGGGGATGGGCTTAACCTGGGTTTCGGCATCGAACAATGTTAACGGATACTGGTACTATCGTTGGGAGACTACTTTAATGGCAGTTCAGATTTCAGGGAGTGATTTAGTCTACACTTCCCCGTACGACCCTGAAGATGGAAGTGTTTTAGACCCCAGCCAGATCACGTGGTATGCCTCAAGTGACTGCCAAGGTATGGCTTACGTCGATGTTGCATCTTTGACTAAACTAGAATACTCCGGTTCTGGATATTTGTTAAAACGCACTTCCCAAAAAGGGGGGTTTAGTTTCAGTCCTAATTCTGCGTACGGGCAGCGCGGCGGAGTGTATATGTGTTACAGCGTTCAGGCCACGCTTTATGACGACCTCTACGAAACTGAACAGACATCACTATTAATGTCTACATATCAACAATCACATACCTTGCGGTGGTCTAATTAATTTTATGCGACAGCGGCACGTATAAGAGGCACCAGTTCTGTAGCTTACGTAGCCAACCTTGTAAGAAGACGAGAGATGTCAGGCGTGTCTTTGTTGTCTTGCATGGTGCAATTATATCTTCAGCTGTGATTGTTAGCGGGAAAGTGTACCTCAAACTGAAGGCATATCGACCTTTACCTTAATGCCCACACCATCCAAATGCTCCTGCCAGGTCTCTAGCATCATTTCCTTAATTCATTGTTTGAGGGACATTTTGAAACTAACAGGTGCAGCATCTAAATACTCATTGTATATAGCCAGAATCAGACTCACGAAAATCGTCAGGAACATGAGCATCTGTTCTCAGTTTACATTCATGTTGATAGCCGCATTTTTTACATTGCACATAGTTGCCCGTTACGTTGGAACTCAACGCCGTTTTTAAATTTAAATATATTTCAGAAAAAGTTCTGGGGATTTCTTATATAAATCTTTCTTTTGTTCGTTTGTTAATAAGATTGTAGTCTTTGTAATGGCTCTTGAAAGACCACATTTAGAACATACTTTGGACCTTATTTTGCGTCCAACCTCCTCAAATACAAATACGCGAATAATTGCGCATACAAAAATACCAACAAGCCCGTAATGCATGCTGTGAGGTTGTCCATATTCATCTGTCCAGTGAAGTTGCGGTAACGAGGTATAACACTGAAAGTTAAGCATCAACCAATCCAATGCTAAACAAGCAATCAAAATAGAGATGAAACCCTTAAATGCTTTAATGTTTCTTTTTATGAGAGTCTTTCTATATTTCATTGTTCCCTCAGTATTTTAATTAAGTATTGGTAATGTAAGATCAGATAACAACTATGGCAAATCCACCTTCACCCTAGTCCCCACACCATCCATATGCTCCTGCCAAGTCTGTAGCATAACTTCATCCCTCGTAGCAGGTTTTTTTGTTTGGTCCTAGCGGTCGGCGAGACTCGGCATCCCCGGTTCGACAAATTACGACAGCAATTTGGACGCAGAGCACAGCAAATGGCTACAGGAGTTTTTTAACTCAGATATAGCAATTTGTAATCACACAAAATAACCGCATTGCAAAAAAGCTACTCATTGAGGAGTAACCATTCGCATTTGAATAATTATATCTGCTCTATATAGTGGATCGATTAATCAACAAGAGTTAACCCTATATGAGACTCATTCTAATTCTTACTGGTCTACTGGCTTTTCAAAGTGCCGCTGCATCTGAGCTCGATGAGGCTTTTCAGCTTGCCAATAAAGATAGTACAGCAGGCACTCAGACCAAGCCCCAAATTTACGTCCTGGTCCATGGTGCCAGCGGTGGAGCATGGGATTGGAAATCAATGGATGTGCTGTTGACCAGCAGAGGTCATAAGGTCTACCGAACAACATTAACCGGACTTGGGGAAAGAGCACACCTAGCGAGTAAGGAAATTAACTTAACCACTCATATCACTGATGTGGTGAATACCATTACATATGAGCAGTTGGATCAGATCATTTTAGTGGGCCATAGCTACGGCGGAATGGTGATCACTGGGGTGATGAATCAGATTCCTGAAAAAATCAAACATGCTATTTTCCTAGATGCTGCCATCCCTAACCACGGTATGTCAGCAATGGATTTGTGGCCAGCTATGGCAGAACACCCAGTAGTCGATGGGCAAGTGTTCTTTCCATGGCTGATAAAAGGCTCTGAGGCTCCTCATGACGTGCCCCAATCATTGGCCACGCTCACAGAACCTGTCGTGTTCGACAACCCCGATGCTCACGCGTTGCCGGCTACCTATATACCCTTTATCAAGGACGAAACTGCAGCAGTGGTACGATCAGTCACTAACCCCTCATGGAAAAACGCCCTCTCACGAAACTGGCCTGTGCACAGTCTTATCAGTGATCACAATGCCCAGCGCTCCCACCGAAGAGAACTTGCTGATTTGCTTGAGTTGGTCATTCAACCAGCGAGTAAGTAGCATTTAATTAATGGCCCATATAACTACCCCCAAACAATAAAACCCCATCTCTGCAGAGAGGCGTTTTTTTGTTTGGTCTAAGATATCGGCCAGATCGGTCTCTTGGCTTGAGCCAGCATAGCTGGCGCTTCGTTAGTTACTTTTTTAGCATCTACCTCCTACTCCGATGGGGGGAATAACATAGACTCTATAATGCAGTAAGACTTCTAAAGCGCAACTAGCAGTAGTAGCCATAAGCATTGGCTTATGCTGCCTCTAGGTTGTGTGACGTCATCTGCTGTTTGAGCCTGTTAAATACCCAGCCAAGCAAGCACAGCGGTACTGCCCAGTAAATAGGCACCTGGCATTCTCAATAAAAACCTATGTCTGCCTAAGCCAAGAATAACAAATAAAAGTGCGCTTAAAAGGTTAACGCCAATGACTGGATAAGCGGCTAAGTAAAATGTTGGGTTATAAGCTATATAGATCAAGGTAGAGGCGCTTATAAAAAGAAAGATGGTGAATATATGCCATGAAACAAGGCTTAACGATTTCGTTAATGTCTCCACATTGCTTTCATCGACATTTGTCATATAGATTTTCCCGCCAATAAACCCGTGAAATACCATCCCTACTAATGAAATAATTGCACCAGCCATCAAAAACCAATAATCCATTGGTCACACCCTCTAAATATGAATCTCTGCGTTGAGAAATTCTTTAAATCTTTGAAATTAACAATGATCTACAAGTCCAGTCAGCAATAGTTCTCACATAGTAAACCACGTTTTTTAAAGCTATAAAAGAGGTAGATACAGCCTCAGTTAGAACACAATACAGGCGCGTAAGGGCAGCCTCACGAGTTCTATAGCTTGCCCTATAGGAGAGTTGCCTGGATAGGCTGAGGAGCAGATTAATAGTGCTATGCAACACCAGTATAGACACTCTCTTTTGCTGTTTTGGGCAAGGTAGAAATAACTAGCCAGACAGAAGTGCAATTTCCAGGACATAATTGTCTTAGACAATATTCATGATTCTCCCCCAAGAACATATTCGGTAATCTCTGACCGAAGAAGCCCCGTTAACGCTGTTTTTTTGGTTCTAGCGGTCAGCGGGACTCGGCATCCCGGCTAAACAAATTGCGACAGCAATTTGCACGCAGAGCAAAGCGAAGGCGCCCGCACCGCAGGGGCTAATAGCCTAAAAATAGTGAAACTAATTGCCTATAAACGCAGCACATTGACCAAATTGAGTTCTCAGCTTTATTTGTCCGTCTGGGCAATGATATTCACACTGACTGAACTCTTCAATTTCTTGAGGCATAAGTCCCCCGGATTGCGGGCTGCTATTTACCAGATGGCAGCTATTGATAGGCGCATCTACCGGCGCAAGATACTGACAGGCGCTTTGGGTTAATAAAATAAAAACAGAGACCAGTCTTAGCATCTAGATTCCCCTGAAATAACTGTTGCAGTCAAAGACACCGCCCCTATGACGCATAGTTATCACGCTTTAAACCACTTTTTGAATCATAAAACTTTTTCAACTGACCTATATCAGCATCAACATCATCGGTGGGCTCCATCAACCCCTCGATTCCAATCGTCTTTATGTTGCTGTCCACATAGACAACAAGAATTGGCACCTCAGCTGTTGTCGCCACATGGTGAAATCCCCGCTTCCAGTTAGGGTTGGCACTGCGGGTGCCCTCTGGCGTGATAATCAATACAAACTCATCGCGCTCTTCATAGATACTGGCAATATAATTAACCAATGAATTTGCCTGAGTGCGATTAACAGGGATAGCGCCGCAATAGCGTAAAAACCATCCCAAGGGGCCAACAAATAAAGTGCTTTTTATCAGCACACTGGGCTTGAGGCGCAACACTGATACGGCCAAAACAAACAGTATAAAATCCCAATTCGATGTGTGCGGTGCGACCACAAGCACATACTTGCGCTGCTTGTCCGGTAGCGATCCAACAACCCGCCATCTAATAATTTTTAAGATGATCTTGGATATCACACGCAATATAGAACTTAGAATAGGTGTGTTAAAAAGTGTGTATCGCATTATTGTCTCCGCCAAAGCCTAATCAAGCAGCGAATTGGATTTTCGCCCATCAACAAACTCTTATGCCCAGGTATTAGCGCTATTACTGTGTTTTGTCTGTTCCATTAACCGAAATCGGGCGCAGCCCGCGCCAGGTTATCTGATAAATCGGCGCTCCCATGGTTTCCATAATGGGCGAAACCTGATCGAACAGTTTCCGGTATTGATAAAAAGGCACCCAAGGAAAAAGATGATGTATGGAATGATAATTTTGATATCCCCAAAGCATTGTTAGCGGATAGGAAAAGGGCCCGGGAATTAGAATTGTCGAGGTATTGAGGTATCGATCCTGATCTTGATGAGGGTGATGGACTATGTAAGCAAAAAAATACACCAAAATAACCGTGCCGAAAAAACCAGCGGCAACAAATAACAATAAGGCTTGCCACCAACGCGCTATTTGTTCGGCATCTCCCAAAAGATAAACAACCACAAATGGCAGGGCACGAAGCAATATTCCAAAAGCGATTTCCAATATCAGGACAATATTCTGCCTCCTGGGTGCTGAGTCCCAGCGTTCACTCATATAAAAACTGTACTGCACGCTAATAGCCGCCCAAGTGGATCGCAGCAAATGGGAGGGAGACTTAACCATATCCGCAGAGTAGTTATCAGGATCACCAGCACCCTGGTTAGTATTTCGGTGGTGACGAAGATGCTCGTGACGATGCGCAGTTAGCGGAGTGAGCATTAGAGTAGCAGCAAGATAGCCAAGCCCATCATTAAGCCACTGTGATGATTTAATGTTGCCACTTATACACCCGTGCACTGAATCATGCAGAACCGTGTATCCCCCATAAGTCAGGATGGTCATTAAAGGGATCGCCACAAACAGTGACAGGCCGTTTAACATGACCAAGAATGGGAGCGTCCAATAGACAATAAACACTAGGATGCAGAGCACTATGGTGGGCCAAGCGACCTTCCCAGAGTAGCCCCGCGCAACGTCAATGGCCGACTTATTCAACACGCTTGCAGATTCCACAATAACCCCCAGCTTAACCAGTATTTTTATAATTTTATGTTTGTTAAAAAGGCTGTCTCTGTATCAACCGTTTAGCTGGTCTCATAATATACAAAAAATGGTCGCCTCAGCCAGCTATTTGGCTGCTGTTGATTGTCCTAAGGGATGACTTTCAGGCTGCTTTGAATCCATCACCAAATCACAGTGGCAATTGTGTATAGTCGTGCGAACCCATTAAAACAACAATAGGACCTCAAAATGATTCGTGTTCAAACCTTTATTGTTTTGTTCGTAGCTATCTTATTTACTCTGCCTGCTCAGGCCAGTGAAGCGCCAGGACAAGGGCCTGGTGTAAAGTCAATTTTAATAACTGGTGCAACCACAGGGATTGGTCGACATCTAGCGGAGACTCTCGCCAAAAATGGTCACCACGTTTATGCAGGTGCAAGAACAGACCAAGAAATAGCTGAGCTAAATGCCATTAAAAACATTACTGCGGTGCGGCTAGACGTCACAAAACAAGATGAGATTGATGCCGCCGCCGCATTAATTCGCAAAAATGGCACAGGCCTTTATGCCTTGGTCAATAATGCCGGTATAGGTGGGGGCGGGCCCGTGCTGGAAACCTCAGTAAAAGATCAGACTGCGGTCTACCAAGTCAATGTTGAGGGTGTTTACCGAGTGACTAAAGCCTTTGCCCCATTGGTTATTGAGTCAAAAGGACGAATCGCCACCACAGGATCTGTCGCTGGCACTATCAGCAACAGTGGCTATAACGCTTACAGTGGCAGCAAGCACTGGATTGAGGCCTTTACTGATGCTCTGGCCGATGAATTGGCTTCCACGGGGGTTTGGGTCACGGTTATCGAGCCAGGTGCCTATCAATCTCATATCCGCCGCAGCTCTCTTCTGCGCGCTTTTGCTAAATTCGAAGCGTCCGGTGGTAAAGTCACAGAGCAAATGAAAAAGCAGTACGAACAAACCGCCGCCTACGAATTGTCACTCAAAAAACCAGATGAAGTGTCTGCGGCCTACATGCATGCTCTATTCGACCCCAAGCCTCTGCGACGCTATGTTGTAGCGCCCAACAAACAGACCCAAGCACGAACAATCTCAACTAAGGTGCGTCAGCTGGCTGAATTAAATCAATGGGGGCCCTATTCCTACAGCCGTGATGAATTGGTACAAATGTTAGATAAAGCCTTAGCTGAATAAGCCAGTAAAAACCGCTAACTTTGTTTAAACATCAGCCTACTCCTATCCCTCTGTGATGCTCCTGAGCAGGAGCATCACAGATGCCTTGGCACACTCAGGACGGGCTAAAACCCTGATCAAACGCAACTGTTCAAAGGTTAAACCCTAATAAAGGTCTGGATGATCAACTCACCATCGAAAAGATGTGAGCGGATAAGCTGGTTACTACCATTGGTTTGCATTGTGACGCTGTTCTGGACCTCTCCATAACCTGGCTCGGAGCCCGTCATGCCAGTCTCTATGGCAGTCCCATCGGACTGAAACTGGATTTTTCCAAAACCGAATCCTGTGGAGCATTCAGCCCCGGCAGAGGCAACTTGAAGCCAAATAAAATGGCCGCCGCCAATCATTCTTGTCTCTCTATAGCCATCTGTATTCAGCTGCCAGAGGCCGTCATATTCGGAACTCTGGGTAGATGCTGTGTCCCAATGCTCAAGCATATCGACACAACGGCCATCCTCATAGGTAAACCCTTTGATGCTCTGATCAAAGCCATTGGCTGTAAGCTCTATCGCCACATCAAAACTAAGACCAGCCACGGGCCCATCATGATTAACTGTTGGCACTTCAATCATGACGCCATCGCGCCAAGTTGCAATACCAGCCCCCGCATCAATACTCTGGGTAAGGGCATTATTAAAGGCGTACATAAAGCGGCCTTGAGTAAAAATCTTAATTTGGTCGCGGTCATAATGTTTGATCTTGCCGTGCTCAGTTACCTTAACCTTGTCAATCAGATAGGCACCATCAGGCAGCGCATTGGCATATTGACTTGCTTCTTTACTCATAAATTAATTAGATAACTCGGCCTGGGTTTAAAATGCCTTTGGGGTCCATGGCAGTTTTGAGGGTTTTCATCAACGCTATTTCACTGGGGTTGCGAGACTGATCGAGAAAGTCCTTTTTTAACACACCCACGCCGTGCTCTGCGGTAATGGCACCTTGGTACTCACCAATCATCAGCATGATATCTCTATTGATATCGGCTTTATCTTCTTCGCGGCCGGTGTAGGCAACAACATGCAGATTGTTGTCGCCAATATGGCCAAACAGCAATACATCCATATTGGAATACTTGGCTTTAAGACGCTTTTCAAGGTCCGCCGAAAACACCCCAAGTTCGGTAATTGGCAGACTGATATCCTGATTCGATACCGGACCTAGCACCTGAAGTAACTCACCTATACCGTCTCTGATCTGCCAGAATTTCTCGGCATCCTGATGGGACTGAGCAAGCAGCGCATCAATTATCAAACCATTTTCTATTTGCGCAAACAACGCCGACTCAAACCGCTTTGCCCCAGCAGTCTCACTGCTGTCCTTGTATTCCACCAATAGATAAAAAGGATAGGCCTCAGTAAAAGGATTTTGCAGTTTGCTGTCCACTTCCAGCACTTTGTTGTAGTAGTTGTCCCACATCAGCTCAAAGCCGGTTAGGCCAGAGCCAAGACTGCGTTTTAGTTCAGCCAAAAGTTGGGTAACAGATGCATAGTCTGTCACCGCACAGAGGGCTGTATGCGAGCTGCGAGATCTTGGCTGCAACTGCACGACCACGCGAGTCACAATCCCCAAAGTACCCTCGGAGCCAATAAACAGGTGTTTTAAATCGTAGCCGGAATTATTTTTGACCATCTTGTTCATGGCATTGATCACAGTGCCATCCGCCAGCACAGCCTCCAATCCAAGTACCAGAGCCCTGGTCATGCCGTAGCGAATCACTTCGGTGCCGCCTGCGTTGGTGGCCACATTGCCGCCAATATTACAGCTACCTCTGGCCCCCAGATCCAATGGCATAAACAGATCATGCTCTATCGCTGCATCCTGAAGCACCTGTAGCGGCGTTCCTGCATGGGCCGTAAGGGTCATTGCCGTCGGATCTATATCCTCAATCCCCTGCATGCGCTCCAAAGAAATGGCCACTTCACCCGGCTGAGGCGTAGCAC
>Ga0213863_10001242_pt1 | contig 18846 bp, 22 predicted proteins | sample PICome_8_FD_160128 | JGI IMG/M metagenome (GOLD analysis project Ga0213863, IMG submission 160128) | Coastal seawater microbial communities near Pivers Island, North Carolina, United States - PICO497 | ecosystem: Environmental > Aquatic > Marine > Coastal | place: USA: North Carolina... | reverse complement strand
TTATTTTATTAAAAAAAAAATAAAAAAACTATTTAAAAATACTACCAAATATTGAGAATATTTTTTAAAAGACATTGGATGAGACTATGTTGACATTGAGTTTCAGGTATTTGAGCTTGTCAAGGATAGCAGTAAGAAATTTATCACATTAGGCTAGGAAGCCAGGTAGCAAGACTAGGAAAAAAAGCAATTAAAAAAACTAAAACTATAAGCAATATCCAATACGGTATTGATCCCAGAAATATTTTACCCAGTGTGGCCTCTGAATCAGAAACGCTTCCTTTCACAGTATAAACGCATAAACCTAGTGGAGGTGTTAGCAAACCAGCTTCAATAGCAACAATACCAATGATTGCAAATGCAATGGGGTCATATCCTAGATTGTTTGCTATTGGTGTGAAGAGTGGAACGGTTAAAAGGATAATAGAAACAGAATCTATAAACATGCCAAGCACAAACCAAGTTAAAACCATAATGATTAGTATTGTTAAAAAGTCATTTCCAAAGTAAGTAAAAAAATTTTGAACTACCTCTGTGATACCGCCCATCGCAAGCAATCGAGCATACATTTGCGCTGCTATAAGAAGAAATAATATTGGTGCTGATATTTTTCCTGTTTCCAAAACTGCAGAAGCAATTTCTTTCCAAGTTGTTTTTTTTAATTTGGCCAAAACCAGTGCAAATAATGCACCCATACCTGCAGATTCAGTGGGTGTAAAAAAACCAAACCATATTCCACCTAATACAAGAAAGATTAGTACAATAACACCAACAGATCCGACTAATTCAGACTTTGTGGATTCTGTTTTTATAAGAATTTGTTGTTTAGTTTCTCCAAAATATTCAGGCTTGATAATCGCAAAAACAATCAAAAATAGTGCAAACATTAAGGCTAAAATAATTCCAGGAATAATTCCTGCAACAAAAAGCTTTCCAATCGAGATTTCAGCGATTACACCCCATACAATTAGTAAAATACTTGGTGGGATAAGCATGCCTAATGAAGCGCTACCAGCTATTGAACCTAATGCTACAGCTTTATTATAATTTTGTGCTACCATCTCAGGATAAGCTATTCTGGAAAAGGCTGCAGCGGATGCAATGGAAACTCCCGTAACTGCACCAAAGATTGCATTTCCAATTACTGTGGCCAATGTTAATCTTGCAGGTATTTTTTTTAGAGACCTATTTATCAAAATATATAAATCTTTTGCAGCTCCAGATTTAGAAATTAATTCGCCCATTAAAACAAACAGCGGTATTACTGCAAATATATAGTTTCTTATTGATTCATAAGCTGTGTTGGCTAATAAGGAAACTGCAATATCAAAATTTCCAACAAGATAAGCCAAGCCAAAAAAACTAGCTGTTCCTAAAGCTATAACAATTGGAACACTCATTAATATTAAAATAAGTAAAGTTAAAATAATTGATAGAGCAAATTCTGGTCCTCCCATTTTATTCCTGAACCTCTCTTTTTTGCTTATCTATTTTAATATTCGAAAAAAAAATTAACATTCTTAGAAAGTAAGTGAATGCAGCAAATATAGAACCTGCAAAAATTGACAATCTAACAGGAAATGTTGGAAATCGAAAAGAAGCGTGTCCCTCAAATTCATTCCTTATATAAGAGTTAATCGTCGGCTCGAAAGATGAGTAAGCAATTAGACCAAAAAAAACTATTCCTAGAATACAAGAAAAAATTTCTAAAAAACAAGATAATTTATAAGAAGCTTTTTTTAAAAGATATTCAGACTTAACCATACTATCAATTGAAATTGTGTAAGCAATTTGAGAGAATGCAATGATAACAATTGAATTTGCAATTATTTCAGCAACACCAATCACAGGTTTATTGACAAATGTTCTCATTACTACATCAAACAAAATGAGCAGTCCTAAAACTATTAAGCCTGATGATGCAGTATACTTTAGGAATTTTATAAATTTATTATTTAGATTAATAGTTTTCTTTAGAAGCATTATTATACAGGGCTAATTAATAAATTAATTAGCCCCTAATTTTTTTCAAATTAATTAATTTGATATTTGTGAGGCCATTTATGACCTAATCTTTCCATTTCAGCCATATAGAATTTTAGAATTTCACTTCCTCTATAGCCTTTTTTATTTAACTCTTGTGCCATTTGATTAGGAAAGTCCTTAAGAGCAACAGCCCACTCTTTTTTTGCTTTTTTAGAGATAACATTCACGTCAACTCCTAGCTTTTTCAACTTATCTATTCCCATTTCGTCATTATTTGCGCAAACTTCAGCTGTTACCATTGCCCATTCCTTTCCCAACTCAATAACAATAGCTTGAACCTCTTTTGGTAACTTTTTAAAAGTATCCATGTTGATTGAAACAGAATTAAAGAACTGAGCACCAAAGTCAGTTTTTGTATAGTATGGAGCTACCTCATTAAGTTTAAATGCATACCACCATGGAGATGCAGATAAATAACCTTCATAAACTCCGGTTTGGATTGACTGATAAGCCTTGTTTAAATTAGAAGCAACTGGTGTAGCTCCACCTTTTATCCAATCCAAATTAATTCCAGCACCTGCAATCTTACGTCCTTTTAGATCGGAAAATTTTGACCATTTAAAATTAGTTCCAATTCCATAGTTGTTCAAACAAGAACCGCCTAAATATTTTTGATTAAAATCTTTTTCATAATATGCAGTTAGCTCAGGAAACTTCTCATAAGTTTTAAGTGCTGCCTTAGTCACAATTTTTGCATCTGGTGAACTAAATGGAACCATAAGAGTAAAGTTATTGACAAAACCATTTGAAGGTTCAAATATTAAACATGTAAAACCAATATCTAACAGTCCATCTCGTGTTGCCTCAAGAACTTCTGTAACTTTAGCGACTTGCCCAGCATGAAGCTCCTGAATTATTACAGTATGATTCGTTCTTGACTCAATCCTTTTTTTTAGTTCAGGCGCAAACCATTCGTGTGCTGTTTTCGTGTATCCTAAAAGTCCAGTTGGATGACCAGATCCAATTCTTAATTTTATCTCTTTAGAATTAACGTTTGTTGAAATGCTCAAGAAAGTAAAAGCAATCATCAAGCTAATTAATTTTTTCATTCTCACTCCTTTTTTTTTAATATTTTAAATTTTTGACCCTATCGTCAAATTATTTGTTAGATTGAAAAATAACATATAAATTAATAATAAAACTACCAATAACTATTGCTAAAATTTGGTAGGGTTTTTTAATATTTATTTTTGGTGGTTATTTAATCATATTACATTTTCAAAAAAATTGAAGGTATAAGCATCTTCATAATTTAATAATAATAAGGAGATAAATGAAAAAAATACTTACATTAATTATTGCAACTTTGTTTTTTAGCAATATTGCAGTAGCAAAAATAACAATGAAATATTCTGGCTCTTTGCCAGTTGGTCACCATTTAACAGGTGCTCAAAAGCTATTTGCTGAAAAAGTTGCAAGTAAAACAAATGGTGAAATTGAAATCAAAGTGTTTCCAGCTAAACAACTATATTCAACTAAGGCCGTACCATCAGCTGTGGTATCAGGTGCATTAGAAATAGGTTATAACTTATTTGGTGTTTGGACTAAAGATACTATTTCAGAAATCAATGATGTTCCATTTTTAATTCAGAATGTAGAACAAGCAGGTAAAGCATGGGATAATAATGAAAGACTGTTTAAATATTATACTAAAGTAATGGAAAAAAGAAAAATGAAACCACTAGGTGTAATTTTTTACGGATCATTATTTGATTTAACAAGTCCATCAAAAATTGTAAATCCATCTGACTTTAAAGGTAAAAAAATCAGAACATATAGTGCCCTTGCATCAGAAGGTATCAGAGCACTAGGAGGATCACCAGTAACTATGTCACCAGGTGAAATGTATCTAAGCTTGCAAAACGGAACTCTTGATGCGGCTATTACAGGACTAACATCAATTCATAAAAGAAAATTATGGGAAACTGGCAAATATGCAACGATTGCAGGTGCTGGTTTTGGTGTATTTGCTGTAAATATGAATTTAGATAAATTCAATAAGCTTTCAAAAAAAAATCAGAAAGCATTACTTGAAGCGTCTAATGAAGTAATGAAATGGTCTGTATCTAAAGCAGCTGAGGCAGATGTAAAAAGCATGAAGTTTTTAAAATCAAAAATAAATGTTACAGTTTTAAACTCTTCTCAAAAAAAAGTTTGGGCTGAGAAATTAGAACCTGTTAAACAAAGCTGGTTAAAAAAAGCTAATAGCAAAGAGAAGAAGCTTTTTGACTGGGTAGCTTCATTAAAATAGTAATCTATAAACGGGACACTTAAATGTTAAATTTTTTTGACACACAAGTGTCTCGTTTATCTTTATTTTTTCAAAATATAGCTATAGTAGCTTTTATTATTTTAACTGCATCTGTAATTTATGAAGTTATAGCTAGGTCTGTATTTAATAAGCCTACTATATGGTCTCTTGAAATAGTAACATATATGATCTCTTGTGTTGCTTTTTTTGGGTCTGCTTATGTTTTGCGCATAAATAAGCATTTAGAAATCAATCTTCTAACTCAATTATTTTCAAACAAATATAGACGAATAATGAAAATTTTTTCAGATACTATTGCGTTATTATTTTGTTTAATTGTTTTTTTTTATGGATGTAAATTAATTGAATTGTCTTATATTCTGGGAGTTGTTTCTGTTAGCGAACTTCGAATACCCCTTTGGATCCCGCAGCTAACAATACCTTTTGGTTTTTTTGCCCTTTCTTTAGAATTTTTTTTAAGAATTGTAAAAACAATAAAGAAAATTAATTAATGCTATTATTTATTTTATTCATTAGCATTCTCATGGTAATTGCCACTGGGATACCTGTTGGAATTGGACTTGGAGTTGTGGGCTTCTTGTTCTATCTGTTCTTTGAGGGTTCGAGTGCTTTTATTAGCTTGCCGCAAACGATATTTGAATCAAACAATTCCTTTCTTTTGACTGCAATTCCAATGTTTATATTGATGAGTGAAATTCTTCGAAAAGCAAATGTAACTGAATTATTATTTGAAACAGTTACAAAATGGGTTGGTCATTTACCTGGTGGTCTAGCGGTCTCTACAGTAATTACATGTGCTATTGGAGCAAGTATAACAGGTAGTTCAGTTGCAAATGCTGCAAGCATGTCAATCGTTGCTGGACCACCAATGATTAACAGGGGGTATGATAGTAAATTCACATATGGTCTCATAGCGGCATCGGGCACGTTGGGTATATTAATACCACCATCAATACCGATGTTGTTATTTGCTTCAATTACAGAAGTTTCTATAGGTAAGTTATTTATATCCGGTTTGATTCCAGGCTTAATTCTGGTTCTAATGCTATGTATTTATGTAATTTTAAAAGATGGACTTAATAACCAAAGAACAAAATTAGAAAAAGCATCATTTCAAATAAGATACCAATTAACAAAAAAAGCACTTCCAGCTTTATGCTTACCAATAATAGTTGTGGGGGGGATTTATGCAGGTTTTTTCACTCCCACAGAAGCTGCAGGTATTGGAGTTTTGCTTGCTTTTTTGCTCGGTTTTTTCTGGTATAGAACTTTAAAAATTACAGATATTTTGGCTATATTTAGAGAAAGTCTTCATTCAACATGTATGATTTTATTATTAATTGCGGGATCAATGGTTCTTGGACATGCGATTACAACAATGCAAATTAGCGATCAGTTAGTTAAAATTATTTCAGATTATGATGTAAGTCAATTTGTTTTCATAATTTTAATAATGCTTTTACTATTTATTTTAGGATGCATATTAGAAGTGGTGTCAGTCATCTATATAGTTGTACCAATCTTATTTCCTGTTGTTGAGGCTCTCGGTATTGATGCAATATGGTTTGCAATCATATTTATAGTGAATATGGAAATAGCTTTAATTACGCCGCCTTTGGGAATGAATCTTTACGTTATAAGTGGCATTGCAAAAAGACCAATAGCCGAAATAATGGTTGGTAGTATACCTTTTGTTTTAATTTTTTTATTTTTTTTATTTTTATTAATTTTATTTCCAGTTATAAGTACAATATTAGTTAAATAATATGAGAGATTATTTTAAAGATATACCTAAGCTTGCAACAGAATTAGAAGAACAAACATCTTTTGAAGATGTTATTAAATTAATTACAAAATTTTCATCTGAGAAATTAGGAAATAGATCTAGAGCATTAGAGTCCGGAAATTTAAAAAGTGGTGAAAAAAATCAATTTGCATGTGGATCATTTATTTTGATTGATGACAATAAACAAATTTTAATAGGTCCTCAAAATTATGCACCCGAACAGCACTATATGATACTGGATACAAACGTGGGTCATCCAGGCTGGGTAATTAAAAATAAAAAAAGATTGATCCTTCCAAATACAGATACACATAAATCTTTTGTTAAAATCTTAAAAACATTTCGTGCTGGCTCAGCAATATATGCTCCTATTATCATAAGTGACAAATTTATTGGTCAAATAATATGTGCTAGTCAGGCAAGAAATGTAATGGAAGAAATTGATCTTAGCACTTTATGCATTCTTTCAAATTTAGCGTCTTTATATTGGGTTAAATTAAATGGAATGTTTGAAATAAATAAAATATTTGAAGATCAACTCAAAAAGTAAGAATTTAATTTATAACAATAGAAGAATCTGTGGTTATCTAAGTTCGTAGTCTGAATAAATGAGGCTATTGGCACCACTAAGCCGATAAGTCCTCATTTTTTTTAGTTTATAACCTAATTTTCGATAGTTACGGATGGTTTCAGCGGCTTTTCTTCGATATTTGATATTTTTCCACCAAGAACTATTTCCAGTTTCAATGACAAATTTACTTTTCATGGTCTTAAATAAACATTACATTTGTCCTAAAAATTATACAAATATAAATTACAATATTTTATGAAAATATTAGATCTTAGGAAATTAAAAGACAATAAAGAAAATTTTTATTTCCATCCAGATACACCTATTAGTGAAATTGCTTTAGCTTTAAAAGAGCGAAGTATTGGTGCAGTACCCATAGTTGATTCTGCAAACAAGCTAGTGGGAATTGTCTCGGAGAGAGATATCGTAACTAAACTAGTGGTGGAGGCAAAGGATGCTGATTTAACCACTGCGAAGGCAATCATGACTAGTGAAATCATTGCCGCTAAATTAAATGACAGCATTGATTCCATTATTGCAATAATGAAAAATAAAAATATTCGTCATATGCCCGTGGTAGATGAAGATAATATTTTGACTGATTTCTTTTCCATACGAGATTTTTTAAGAGCAGAAATAGAAATGAGTACTGAAATCAAACAAAAACATAAAAATATTGTACGGTATCAAATTACCGTTTCTGTATTGCTAGTAACACTAACAGTTTTGGGTGCTTTTTTTGATTTCTTTGAAAAGAAAAACTTAATAATAATTTTTTCATCAGTTTTTTTAGTCATAGGTATTTCAGCCGTTATGACCATACGTAATAACAAAAATTACAATCCTGAAAATTACGACTCTAAACTTCAATAGAACAAGTCCTTAAATATGAAATTTTTTAATTCGATAAAAAGCACCTACGTGAAATATGCCACTTTTTCAGGCAGAGCAACCAGATCTGAATTTTGGTTCTTTGTACTGTTTTATTACACGACTATTTTTCTCTTAACTTTTTCTATGTTCTATTTCCAAATGAGTAACGTGTTGATGTGGATTATGTATGCCTTTTCTTTGGGAAGCTTACTTCCCTACCTTGGAGTAGCCATCAGAAGACTTCACGATTCTAACAAAAGTGCCTGGTATGTCTTACTACCTATTGTTCCTAGTATCGTGTCTCGATTAGAGGGTTTGGAGTGGTTTGGTATTGTATCTTTAGTGATTAGTATTTTATTATTTTCATTACCCGGTGATCTTAAAAAAAATAAGTATGGGCCTGTGATTACTGCTGAAAAGAAAAGCGTAAAGAAAAAAACGAAAGCTAAAACTAAAACAAAAAAAAAGAGTAAAAAAACTACTAAAAAGAAAAAAAGATAGTTTTAGTTAATTTTTCCTTTTACTGGAGAAGACGGGGAGGCAATATTAATTTTGTCCATTCTGCCTGATAGGTAAGATTGTCTTCCAGCAATCACTGCATTCTTCATAGAGGTTGCCATTAGAATGGGATTGTTAGCTTTAGCTATTGCAGAGTTTACTAACACTCCATCACAACCTAGTTCCATAGCAATCGCAGCATCAGATGCGGTACCAATTCCAGCATCGACAATAACGGGAACCTTGGATTGTTTTTTAATAATTTCTATATTTAATTTGTTAGGAATTCCTTGTCCCGACCCTATTAAAGAACCCAAAGGCATAATGGCTGCCACACCAATGTCTTCTAATTGTTTGCATGCAATAGGATCATCAGAGCAATAGACCATAACTTCAAAACCTTCTTTCACCAACACTTCAGCTGCTACTAATGTTTCTCTCATATTAGGATACAAGGTTTTTTCATCTCCCAAAACTTCTAGTTTAACTAAATTCCATCCTCCACTTTCTTTGGCCAATCTCAAAGTTCTCAAAGCATCTTCAGAATTAAAACATCCTGCCGTATTAGGAAGATAGGTAATTTTTTTAGGATCAATAAAATCCATTAACAAAGGTTCTTTCGTATCGGTGATGTTAACTCTTCTTACCGCAACTGTTACAATGTCAGCGCCCGATGCCTCCACTGCATCTGCAGTTTCTTGTAAATCTTTATATTTTCCCGTTCCCACAATTAAACGGGAATGAAAAGTTCGTTCACCAATTTTAAAAATATCTGACATTTAACCGCCTCCAATAAAGGTTACTATTTCTACAACATCCTTATTTGCTAATTTAGTCACAGAGTATTTGTCTTTAGGAACCACACTTTTGTTCAGTTCAATTGCAACTTTCGTCTTATCAATGGAAAGCTTACTCAAGAAATCATCAATATTACATTCTTTGTCTAATGGGTATGCTTTTCCATTTAATTGTATTTCCATAGTTTTTATTATAATTAATCCTCAAGCTATATGACCTTAAAAATACAAATTATCAACGGTCCAAATCTAAATTTATTAGGCAAAAGAGAGCCTGATATTTATGGACATTTGACTTTGGATGAAATTAAAAAAGAAGTAGATAATCACTGTCAGCCCAAAAAAATAACTGCTGACTTTTATCAATCGAATATTGAAGGAGAATTAGTTGGTAAAATTCAAGAAATTTCAGGAAGTGTTGATGGTTTAATAATTAATGCTGCTGCGTTTACTCATACTTCCGTTGCTATATTGGATGCTTTAAATACGCTGGCCATTCCTAAAATTGAAGTTCACATCTCCAATGTGTTTGCTAGAGAAGAATTTCGCCACAAATCTATGATTAGTAAATCGGTGAATGGAATTATTTGCGGATTTGGATTGAATAGTTATATTTTAGCTGTTGATGCAATAGAAAGAATTATTAAAGATGAAAATAAATAAAGATTTAATTAAAACCCTATCCGAGTACTTGGAAGAATTTAAACTAACGAGTCTTAGTTATAAAGATGGAGACATTTCTATTAAGGTTGGAAAAGAGACAAATGTAGCCGCGGTAGCTTCCGCACCATTACCAGCTGCTCCTAAAGCGACTGTTGCAGCCAACGAACCGGTAACAGATCCATCTCTTCACTTAATCAAAAGTCCTATGGTTGGAACTGCTTACCTTGCAGCAGAACCTGGTGCAAAACCATTCGTTACAGTGGGAAGTAAGATTAAAAAAGGAACGACTATTTTAATTATTGAAGCTATGAAAACCATGAACCATATTCAAGCAACTGCAGATGGTGAGTTAAAAGAACTTTGTGTTAAAGATGGTGAAGCAATAGAATTTGATCAAATTCTAGCAAAAATAAAATAACTCATGATTAAAAAAATTTTAATCGCCAATCGTGGTGAGATAGCAGTTAGAATTATTCGTGCATGTAAAGAATTGGGAATTAAGTCCGTTGCCATTCATTCTAATGTCGATAGTGAATCGATGCATGTCCAAATGGCGGATGAAAGTATTTGCGTAGGTCCTCATAAAGCACAAGACAGTTATCTAAATGTACAAGCCCTCATCTCTGCTTTTGAATTGTCTGGGGCTGATGCCATTCACCCTGGTTATGGATTTTTATCAGAAAATTATAATTTTGTTAAAATTCTAGAAGATCATAAAATCAAATTTATTGGACCCAGCTCTGCATTAATCAATAAGATGGGTGATAAAATTCAAGCTAAAAAAATTGCTAAAGAATTAGGACTACCCGTCATTAAAGGTTCTGAAAAAGGAGTTTCCGAAATTAATGAAGCCAAAGAAATTGCAAGCAAAATTGGTTACCCGGTTCTGATTAAAGCTGCTGGTGGTGGTGGTGGAAAAGGAATGAAGATTGTAGAAAAAGATTCTGAATTACTAGAGAATTTACAAATTGCTAAAAATGAAGCCAAAAAATTTTTTAATAATGATGAAGTGTTTATTGAAAAATATTTCAAAAATCCAAGACATATTGAAGTTCAAATACTTTCAGATGGAAAAGATAATACGGTTCATTTAGGAGAAAGAGACTGCACCATTCAAAGAAGACATCAAAAAGTAATCGAAGAGTCACCTAGTCCTGTCATCACAGCAAAACAAAGAGAAGATTTGTTAAATACCTGTGTTCAAAGTATTTCCAAACTTGGCTATGAAGGTGCAGGCACTTTGGAGTTTATTTATGAGGATGGGGAGTTCTTTTTCTTAGAAATGAACACGAGATTACAAGTAGAGCATCCTGTTACCGAAGCGGTAACGGGCATAGATATTGTAAAAAGACAAATCGAAATTGCATCTACTGGAAAACTAAGTTTAAAACAAGAGGATATAACATTTTCAGGTCATGCTATCGAATGCAGAATTAATGCAGAAGATTATCAAAAAAACTTTCAACCTAGTGCGGGTACGGTTACTACCTATCATCAACCCTCTGGTCTAGGCACAAGAGTAGATGGATGTATTTTTCAAGGCGGGAAAGTTCAACCCTATTACGATAGCTTAATTGCAAAATTAATCTGTCATGGGCGTGACCGAGAAGAATCAATAGCTATTTCTAAAAGAGCTTTAGATGAATTTGTGATAGCGGGAATAGAAAGTACCATCGGCCTTCATAAAAAAATCCTACAGCATGATGATTTTGTGAATTCTACATTTGATACGAACTGGTTAGCAAAATCAGATATTCTTAATTAAACACAACTCTCAATCCAAACATCATAATTAACGTGTTCCATAGGATTAATTGATGGGAATCCAGAAAACATCCATCCATTATAAATATAGACTTGGTCTTTATTTTTTTTATTTGAATCTTGGATTTGCATAAAAACAGAAGTTTTTAAAGAACCATCACTATTATCCAAGACGCATCTTTTAACTAGCACCTCTAAAGAATAAAACTTATATTTTTTATTGATTTGAATGGTGTGGGTATTTTTTTTGGAAGTAATTTTATCCAGAATAACAATATTCGCTGTGTTAGCATTGCTATCTAATATTGTTACATCTTTTAGTCCCTGACCAAGTGCATAGATAGGAGATAGAAAAATAAAAAAAAAGAAATAGGCTAAGATTCTGGTTGCCATTTTTTATAAGAATCTTTTTTTTCTTTTTTGGATTTGGATGGGCTATAGGCTAATTTTGAGCCAGTGTAATTACGCTGATGTTCTTTTATCCAATCGTGATTTTCGAATTTGATTTTGTCAGGAGTAGATAGTGAAGTTTTGTGAATCCACAAATGCCACTCAGGAGGTATCCTGGACGAATCAACATCGCCATTATAAATAACCCATCGTTTAGAATCATCTTTGTTTCTGTGATACCTATTCCCAAATTGATCTACTCCGACCAACTTTCCAGAAAAAAGTGTAAACAAAAATGTTCCAACGGTTTGGGTATTCCACCAAGTGAAAATTGATTTAAAAAAATTTATTAACATATACAAGCTTAAGTTGTTTTAATTTAAATAGACTTACCACACAATCTAAAATACAAACATTGTAAATTCAAATTGATTCTAATTTATAAAATATGAGCAAATACTTAGCAGAGAGTTTCTACACTTGTTTATTTAAAATTACCCACCAACTAGAGGAAGTAACCAACCAAAGCTTAAAAGATCTAGAGAATAGAAAAGATGGGAAGTTTGATTTAATTGATATTAAATTTAATAAAAGAAAAACCAAAGCTTTAAGCGATATTAAAAAGGGATTGTCTTCGGAATCTTCTACCCCTACTGAAAAACAAGAGATTATTAAAGATTTAATACATTCGGCAGCTCAATCAGATACTGCCACTGTTAAAGGCAATACAGCTGTAAAAGATGCTAAATCTTTCAATGGTAGAAAGAAAATGCCTGACCGAAGAAAAGGTTATATTCAGAAAGCTGAAATTGGTGGTCATAAAGTTTATTTACATATTGGAGAATATGATGATGGAAAAGTAGGAGAGATTTTTATTGATACCAATAAAGAAGGTGAACTAGTGAAAGCACTAATGAACAACTTTGCCATAGCTATATCATTGGGCTTGCAATACGGAGTTCCTCTAGAGGAATATGTAGATGCATTTATCGATACAAAATTTGAACCTTCTGGAAAAATTTCTGGAAACGACAGAATATTAAGTGCGACTTCTATTTTAGATTATATCTTTAGAGAATTGGCGATCTCCTATCTAAACAGAGAGGATCTAGCACATACACCGTCTATTAAAAAAGCAGATGTGGGTACGGAAGAAGAAAATGCAGAACAGAATAAGTTTTTAGATGTCTTAAAAAATATCACTAGTAAGGGCTTTGTCAGAAACCAATATAAAGAGAAGCTAGTAGATCTAAGTAACGTTAGACTTAATATTAAAAGTAAAAACGCTATTTAATCTTTTTTAAATTTAACTCTTTTAATTGCTGATCAGTTACGTCACTAGGAGCATTCATCATCAAGTCTTGAGCTCCTTGGTTCATAGGAAACATAGTTACTTCTCTAATATTTTTCTCATCTGCAAGTAGCATAACAATTCTATCTAATCCTGGCGCGATTCCTCCATGAGGTGGAGCACCATACGATAAAGCGTTAATCATACCGCTAAATTTATCATCTACTTGGTCTTTTGAATATCCAGCAATATCAAACAGCTTATACATCAGTTCTGGTTTGTGATTTCGAATTGCACCAGAGGATAACTCGATACCATTACAAACAATGTCATATTGATACGCTTTGATATTTAAAGGATTATCAAAATCAATATTTTCTGTCTTTCCTTGTGGCATAGAAAAAGGATTGTGACTAAAATCAATTTTGTTAGTAACTGGATCTTGTTCAAACATTGGGTAATCCACAATCCAACAAAAGGCAAAAGTATTTTCATCTATTAGTTTTAACTCATTGGCAATTTTATCTCTTGCGATTGCTGATAATTTTTCTACCTCTGATTTTTTTCCACAAGTAAAAAAGATACTGTCTCCCACTTCTGCTTCACAAAGCTTCATCAATTCTTTAATAGCTGCTTCAGAAAACAATTTTCCGATAGGTCCTTTACCAGAAAGAACATTGTTATTATTTTCAATAGTAAGATAAGCCAAACCCGACGCCCCCTGCTCTTTCGCCCACTTATCAATTCCATCAAAAAAACTTCTTGGTTGTTCAGATGTTTTAGTCGTTTTGATAGCTCTGACTAAAGAGCCTTGTTTGATTAGCTTTTTAAATATTTCAAATTTAACTTCCTCACTAAGAAATAGATCGGTGGTGTCATAAATTACTAATGGATTTCTAAGATCTGGCTTATCGGTCCCGTATTTTAACAATGCATCGTCATAGCTAATTCTAGGAAACACTTTGGAGATAACTTTTTTCTTTGAAAATTGCGAAAACACGTCATTCATGAGTTTTTCTAAAATAGTAAATATATCTTCCTGCTCCACAAAAGACATTTCAATATCTAATTGGTAAAATTCGCCTGGACTTCTGTCCGCTCTAGCATCTTCATCCCTAAAGCAGGGAGCTATTTGAAAATATTTGTCAAATCCTGCTACCATGATTAATTGCTTAAATTGTTGTGGTGCTTGCGGTAAGGCGTAAAATTTACCTGGGTTTAATCTGCTAGGAACTAAAAAATCTCTGGCTCCTTCTGGACTAGAAGCTGTTAAAATCGGTGTTTGAAATTCTAAAAATCCAAGCTGACTCATTTTATCTCTAATGAAAGAGATCACTTTAGATCTAAGAATAATATTTTGATGTATTTTTTTTCTTCTAAGATCTAAGAAACGATATTTTAATCTAATATCTTCTGAATATTCTTGATCACTAAACACAGGCATCGGAAGTTCACCACAAGTTCCTAATACCTCCATAGAATCAACTACTACTTCCATCTCACCAGTATCTAGTTCTGCATTAATCGCATCTGCTGCTCGTTTAATACAAGAGCCAGTGATCTTAATAACGGTTTCTAATTTTAATTTTTCTATCTCTTCAAAATGAGAGCTGTCCTTTTGAACTACACATTGAGTCATGCCATAATTGTCTCTAAGGTCTATAAATACTAGATTTCCATGATCTCGTTTTTTATGAATCCAGCCAGATAAGGTAATCTTTTCGTCACTATTCGACGCTCTTACTTCATTACAATTGTGTGTTCTATAAATATTCACTATGTATCTCCAAAAAATAAATACATTTAATAATTAAAAAAAACAATCAATTAAAAACTAATGATCATTCAATCCAACCAAGATCTTGAAAAATTTTGCAAACTAGCATCTAGGAAGAAAGTTTTGTTTATAGATACCGAGTTTGACAGGCGTAATACCTACTATTCAGAATTGTCATTTATAAGTGTCTATGATGGAACTAAGTTTTGGTTAATCGACTGCCTCTCTGGCATCAAGGTAGAGGCTTTATCCAAAGTGCTAAGTAATAAAAAAATTACCAAGGTATTGCATGGGTCCCAGCAAGATTTAGAAATTTTTAAACACCTCCAACTACCTCTCAACTCTTTATTTGACACACAAACAGCAGCTCAATTTTGTGGATTTGAACAGCCTATTTCTTACGCCAATGCCGTATTAAAAATTTGCAAAGTAAGCTTGGATAAGCAACTACAAAATAGTGATTGGTTAAAAAGACCAATCAATAAAAAAACTATCGAATATTTAAAAAATGATGTGAAATATTTAAAGCCGCTGTACGCTTTCTTTTTAAAAGAATTAAAAAAAAATAAAAACTTTTCCTATTTTAAGGAAGAAATGTCTATCATCGATCAATCAAGTGACACCATTACTAGCAGTCTAATAAGAAAAAAAATGAACAGTAACACAATCAACAATAAAAGCTTTCAAAGCTTGCTGCATACCAGAGAGCAGTTAGCACAGAAAAAAAATCTACCTAAAAATTGGATTTTCCCGGACTCAGGCATTTTAACGATCATAAAAAACAAAGAGTACAAAGACATTAAAGAGAATAAGAATTTAACTTTTCAAGAAAAGAAAATGTTCATAAACAAATTTAAAAAAATTAAGGTACAGAAAAATAATAATAAAATTACTAATGACAATATTATCAAGCTGATTAATATAATCCGTTCAGAAGTTTCCAAGAATAAAAATATCTCAGAACAATTAATATCTAATAAAAATGACACCATTGCTTACCTGGAAGATGGTCTTAAAAAAAATAGCAAATGGAGAGAAAAAATATTTTACAAAATTACTGATCAGCTAGTTAAAAAAAATCTAAAAATTAAAATTAAGAAAAATACGATAGCTTTTTAAATTTTAGATAAAACTAAATTAATTAATTTAAGGTCAATTTTTTTTTTGTTCTTTAAACTTTCCTCATCAATCATAGCAGCAAATTTATTTACGGAATCATACGATCGTTCTATTCTTTTGATGGTATGCGTAATCAGTTCTTTCTTGATGGTAATTTGTTTTTCTGAAAGTTGTTTCATTAACACAGAACAAAGAAGCGTATCTGAAGGATTGGAAATTTCTAAATTTAATATTGATTTAAAACGAGAGGAGAGATCCTGTAATTGAAAAGAAATGCAAGAGGTGTCTTGGGTGGAGGAAAATATTAAATATTTGTTATTATTTTTAAATTCATTAAACAACAAAAAAAGAAGCTCTTCATCCATATTCTCTTCGACGTCTTCAATAATTAGACGCTCTTGAGATAAGACAGAAGAGACGGTTTCTTTATTTAATGTGTTTGCTGAAATTCTAAGAAAAGAATTTTTTCTCTCAAATACAGTTAATAAAAAAGTTTTTCCTGATTTTTTAGGTCCAAAAATATTGATAATATTGTCATCCCAATTGGGCCATTTTCTAAGATAATTACAAACATCTTGATTGCTTTGTGAGATACAAAAATCTTCTTCAAAAAAATATTCCTCCGTGCTTAGATTGAAAATTTGTTGCTCACTCATTGTAACTAATGACCCATGAGTTAAAATTTTCTTTTAAAAAAATACTTTGGTCTTCCAGTCCTTCTTGGAGATTCTTAAGGCTACCTGTGTAGTATATTCTTCCTTTCAGTACTTTGGATGAGATTTCTAAGGTCTTAATTTTTTTAATAGATGCATTGGCTAACAATTCATTTCTTAGCTTGTTTAATTGCTTTAAGTTTTTAAGTGGAGCGGTAAACTCTAGCGACAGTTCGCTATCTGAAAAAGCGGTATTTTTATTTTTCCATAAATTTTCTACCGAATATTTGACTTCATCTATTAATTCTAAAAACTGAGATTCTTTATTTTCATCATTTTTAAACTCTTTGTTAATCTTTTTGTAATAAGAAACGCCAGACAAATTAAGCTCATATTGTACGTTATTTTTTTTGGTATCTAGGTCTATTAACACTATCAGTGAATTGCTTAAGTTGTATTTTTGAAGTATCTGTTTTTCATCGATATCTCTAATGTTATCTGTATTTAATATTAGATTTTTTTGATCAAAAATATCCCCTTCTGGAACCAAAAAAGAAACAAAGTAATTAGAATAATTGGATTTATCCCAATTTGCTGAAAAAAAATTATTCTCCCAAATAGTGATCGTGTCATTCTCTTTAATAATAGGAAATAACATAATGGGCTGACTAACCGTTTCCGTATAAGCAATATTTCTTGAATTATAAAAATTCTTAACTTTGTTTTGGTCATAAACAACTGATAAATTAATTTCATAATTATTATCTATTTTTCGTTCTCCTTGCAGGCTAACTGTTCTGGTCATTTCTTTGGCTAATTTTGAGTCGATATTCTTGATTTTCCAAAATTGAGATTCTAATAAAATTCTTTTGGAGAGGATTTGAAAGGAACTAATAATTCCCTTATTTATTAAATTTTGTCTAAAATTTTTTGTATTTTGAAAGCTTTCTTGAATAATTACATTTTCAACTCTATAAGCATCGCTATAACTGTAAGTTGCAGTGAATAAAAAAGATAACAACAACAAAATAATTTTGATGCTTTTACCAAAACTTTTAATAAAATAAAATTTAGTCATATTTATTATGTCAAAAAAAAAATTTACTTACAAAACAAGTGGCGTTGATATCAACACTACTAGTAGACTTGTAAAATATATTTCAAATTTATCAAACAAAACAAAAATCAAAGGTAGCACTATTAAATCATTTAAAAATATAGGTGGTTTTGGCTCTTTATTTGATCTTTCCCAGTACAAAATAAAAAACCCCGTATTGGTATCCGCTACCGATGGTGTTGGAACAAAATTAGAATTGGCTAATATCACGAAAAAATATGATACAATTGGAATTGACCTGGTGGCTATGTGTGTCAATGACCTGATCGTTCAAGGAGCCAAACCTTTATTTTTTCTAGACTATATAGCTATTGGTAAAGTGGTTCCCTCTAAATATAAATCGATTTTAAAAGGCATTGCTAAGGGATGTGAAATTTCTAAATGCTACTTAGCAGGTGGTGAGACTGCAGAAATGCCTGGGATCTATTCTAAAGATGGTTTTGATTTAGCTGGATTTTCTGTGGGTGTTACAGATAAAAAAAGAATTTTAAATAGCCAACAAATTAAAAAGGGAGACGCTATTCTTGCGATCCCCTCTTCAGGTGTCCACTCAAATGGATTTTCATTAGTTAGAAAAATTTTAAAAGAAAAAAAAATACTTTACTCTGCAAAAAATAAAAAGTTATACCAAAATCTCCTAACCCCTACTAAAATTTATACTAAAGAAATTCAAAAACTATTTGAGCAAAATTTAATTCATGGAGCTTGTAACATTACTGGCGGTGGACTAACAGAAAATATTCCTAGAGTGTTACCAAAAAATGTTTCGGCTAAAATAAATCTTGCTAAAGTTAAAGTGAAAAAGATATTTTCTTGGATTAGCAAGCAAGGAGTAGATCAAGGTGAGATGTTAAAGACTTTTAATTGCGGTGTTGGATTTGTCGTATTTGCCAAAACTAACAATATAGCTAAAATTACCAAAGTATTTAAATCTCCATATAAGCCTTATGTAATTGGAACTGTCACTGGTCCCTCTTCCTCCAACATTATCTTTGATGGCAATCTCAAATTTTAAAAAGAAAATTGCTGTTTTTTTATCAGGCAGAGGTTCGAACTTAAAAAATCTTTATAAATTTTCAAAAACCAAACCATCCAAATTTACAATCCATCTAGTTATTTCAAATAAAAAACATGCTAAGGGCATTTTGTTTTCTAAGTCTAAAAAAATTAAGTCTCATTCCATTGATAAAACAATGAGTGAGTTTGAACAAAAGAGCTTATCCTTAATT
>Ga0213863_10001240_pt1 | contig 18865 bp, 20 predicted proteins | sample PICome_8_FD_160128 | JGI IMG/M metagenome (GOLD analysis project Ga0213863, IMG submission 160128) | Coastal seawater microbial communities near Pivers Island, North Carolina, United States - PICO497 | ecosystem: Environmental > Aquatic > Marine > Coastal | place: USA: North Carolina... | reverse complement strand
AAAGCACCTTCTTCAGTATTCTCATATCCAAACATTAACCAGATACCTGAAACAATTTGAATAATTAAAACCACTGATGCCAAAGCACCAAACATGTACCAGAAATTTACCTTTTTAGGGACAGGATGTTTTGATAAATGGCGTTCATATGTATTTACAATAGGTAAACGAGCGTTAATCCAATTAAAAAATCCAGATGATTTTTGGGTCATTATGCAGTGCCTCTTTCTTCCCCTATTGTTAATATACTTCCGTCAAAATAATGTGGCGGGACTTTTAAATTAGTTGGAGCAGGAACTCCTTTGAATACTCTTCCAACAATATCAAACATTGATCCGTGGCAAGGACAGAAAAATCCGCCAACCCAAGACTCATCCCAAGGTTGAGATTCCATTTCAGGATAATATTTTGGAGCGCACCCCAAATGGGTACAAACTCCTGCAATTACAGTGTATTCGTTTGAAGTAGACCTTGTTGGATTAACATCTCTATAGGGTTCATCAATCTTCAGAGAGCTTGGATCATCTAATTTTGATTCAACTTTTGAAAGGCTGTCTAATGCTTCTTTACTATGTCGGATAACAAAAACTGGTTGTTTTCTCCAGGCAACTTGAATTTTTTGCCCAACTTGCATTTTTGAAACATCAACTTTTACTGGACCACCAACTGCTTTAGCTTTTGCACTTGGATTCCAGGAAGCAACAAATGGGACAACTGCAAATGATGCACCGACTGCGCCGACAGCTGAGGTCATGCCTATAAGTACTTTTCTTCGCGTGGTAATTTTTTCTTCCATTAAAACCTATATTGGGATGAACGGTAAAATTTAAATATAAGAAATTAACGCTTGGAGAATTGAGAGCTTTTTCTTGCTTTCTTTAATCCTGGTTTCTTTCTCTCTACTTTTCTGTCATCTCGTGTCAAAAACCCTGCAGATTTTAGCTGAGGTCTTAGACTTTCATCGAATTCTAGTAAGGCTCTAGAAATACCATGTCTAATTGCTCCAGCTTGACCAAAGCTTCCTCCACCTTTAACCATGGCTTTGATATCTACCTGCTCATCAAGCTCGGTTAATTTCAATGGTTGCATGACTAACATTTGTGCGACTTGTCTGCCGAAATAGTGAGCTAATTCTTTATTATTAACCAGTATTTTTCCCTTGCCTTTTGATAGATATACTCTAGCTGATGAAGTTTTCCTTCTTCCGGTTGCGTAATGGATTGCTGCGCTCATAGTTTTGGTTCCCAGATTTGAGGTTCTTGTGATTCATGAGGGTGATTTTCACCCTTGTAGACTTTAAGTTTTTTGAACATTTGCTTTCCAAGTTTATTTTTAGGAAGCATGCCCTTAACAGCCTCTTCTATAATGTATTCAGGCTTATCTTCAATAATATCCTTAAACACTTTAGTCTTTAGCCCACCAGGATAAAGTGAATGAGTATAATATTTTTTATCGTCAAACTTTTTTCCAGTGACCTGAACTTTTTCTGCATTAATGACTACAACATAGTCCCCCCCATCGGTGTGGGGCGTGAACGTAGGCTTGTCTTTGCCTCTGATACGATCAGCTATTTTTGTGGCTAGACGCCCTAGGATTTTGTCAGAAGCATCCACAACATACCAATCATGCTGAGCGTCTTCTTTTCTGAGTGAAAGAGTTTTCATTACTTTTTATGTTTAAAGAAAAAAATTAGATGCGAATGTTAATGTTTACACGCTATTTAATCAATATTTTAATTCATTTAGTTTGGTTTTTCTCTAAATTTTGAAGATATTTTGTAGTTGTCATCTGATGAAGCCTACTTTCAGTTCGAACCCATAAATGAAGCAGCTGATTACCAGAATATAGGGTATTAATTAAATTTGGGTCATAAAAGAATTTTAATTTTTGTTTTTCTTGATACGCAATATCAATAAAACTAATAAATCTTCTTAATTTATCGAGATGATCATCGGTGCATGAATGAAAATTATTGATAAAAACCCATTCAAATGTTTTCACAATTTCAATAAAATCTTTACTAGCGCATGGCGAAGAAAAAAAATCATCAAAAGAAAGCCATAAAATTTTATCTGAACAACCTAAGCAATCAAATGCTCTATTGCTGACAGTGAATTCAGTTATATTGATAATTTCTGAGTTAAATGTTCTTTGTAAAAAATCCCTAACACTTTTATCACTATTTCTATCATTAGCAGAACTATCAAAATGCGCAATTTCTCTTAACCTGTAATCTTCAGTACCTAAAAGATGATGTACAAAAAAATTATTATTTATAAAATTAATAGTTTTTATAAATTTTGCTCTCTGAAGGCCATTTTTATATAGATCATCTGGATGTGAATTAGATGAAATCATTAATCTAGTTCCTTTGTTTGTTAATGATTCTATTATTGTCCCGATGATCATTGCATCTGCAATGTCCTCAATCTGAAATTCATCTAAAAAAATTATTTTATAATCTTTAGAAAAGCTTTTAACAACCATGAGCAATGGGTCGCTATTTCCAGAAAAATCAGATAATTTTTTATGCACAAGTTGCATAAATTCTACAAAGTGAAATTTGCCTGAATCTGAAAAGTAACAATCATTGATGGCTTGAAGCAACATTGTTTTACCTCTGCCAACTGGACCGTAAAGATATAAATTACCAATTAGATTATTTTTAGAAAAAAATAATTTTGGTTTAAGTGTTGAGTCAATAGAAATAAATTCTTTTAAAAATGATGCTTGGGAATTATCAAGGACTATGCCTTGGTTAGATAAATTCTCTATTACAACTTCTATATCCTTCATATTATTGATTTAATGGGCATATGAGACTTTTTAATAATAAGCTTTCGAGGATAAATTTTTTAATCTTGATAGGTATTCTGACATATCTTTTTGCAAATATGTCGAATGAGGATGCTTATGTAGAGGCAATTTTAAAGGCATCTCCTTCTGTCATCAACATAAGCTCTAAAAAAAATAATGGATCCAGATTATATAACGGTGCATCTAAAAACGAAGTCATTGGTTCTGGAATCATTATTTCAAATGAAGGGTATATTATTACCAACCTTCATGTAATCGAAGGCACAAAAATCGTTGAAGTAGAGATGGATAATGGGCAAATTTATCCAGCATCTCTGATTGGTTTTGATCGACGATCTGATCTCGCGGTAATTAAAATTAATCCAATGGATGCTTTAAAGCCTATTGAGGTATCAAATAGTGAATCGGTTCGAGTGGGGGATCAGGTGATTGCAATTGGAAATGCATTCGGGCTTGGTAAAACTTTTACTAGTGGGATTATTAGTGCCACTGGGAGAGATTATGGGAATCCATATCTTGAATTAATTCAGACTGATGCTGCTATTAATCCGGGTAATTCTGGTGGTGCTTTAATTAATCACAAAGGTAATCTTATTGGAATGAATACAAAAATTTTTTCAAAAACTGGATCTTATGCAGGGATTGGTTTTGCCCTTCCAGCCAATAAAATGATAGAGGTTGCCTCAGAGATCATTCAATTTGGCTCTGTCAAGAAGTCATGGGTTGGGGATTTTAGAGTCAAAACTAAAAGATTTCTATTGAATAATAAGATAACCTTCGGCCTAGAAATATTAGAACTTAAAAATTATGGGCCTCTTTTCAATGATGGGCAAATAAAACCAGGCGCAATAATCTTATCTGTTAATGAGAAGCTCCCTTCATGGGAAAATTTAACTTATGCGCTGAATAATTCTTTTCCTGGAGATCAGATTAGCTTTAAAATTTTACAGGATTCTAATGTAAAGAATTTCACAGTTACAACTGAAGGCATTCCTGATCAGTAAACCTAAATAAAAAGCGGAAGATACTAACTAGAAAATTAATCGTCTTTCCAAAATGGCTGGCGTTTTTCTATGAAGGAGGCAATGCCCTCCTTTGCGTCATCTGCAAGAGAGTTTTCAGTCATTACATGTGAAGTGTAATTGTAAGCATCTGATAAAGTCATCTCATTTTGTTTGTAAAAAGCCTCCTTGCCAGCTTTTATTGTCGCAAGAGATTTAGTTGAAATCTGATTAGCAAGTGACATTATCTCAGCACGAAGACTTTGTTGAGGCACATGATCATTAATGAGAGATATTCTTTTTGCTTCAGCAGCATCGATCATGTCTCCTGTAAGAAGCATTTTCATAGCATCTTTTTTGCTTACATTTCTAGAAAGCGCAACCATTGGAGTTGAGCAAAATAAACCTATATTTACTCCTGGTGTTGCAAATTTTGATGAATCCGAGGCTATTGCCAAGTCACAACTAGCCACTAATTGACAGCCAGCAGCAGTAGCAATTCCATCAATTTCAGCTATCACTGGTTTTGGAAAATTTACGATCATTTGCATTAATGAGGAGCATAAATTAAAAAGCTCTAAAAAGTATGCCCTTCCCTCATCTTCATTTTTTCTAGCTACGGTTATATCTTTCAGATTGTGTCCTGAACAAAAAACATCACCAACCGCTGTAATGATAATGACTTTAATTGAATCATCTGATGATGCCTTGAATAAAAGCTTTTTAAGCTGGTTCATCATATCTTTTGAGAGAGCATTTTTGTTGTCAGGGTCATCTAGTACCAATCGAAGAATGCTTGAATGAGTTTGATCAATCTTTAGAATATTTTTTATATTTTCACTCATTATTTATTCAATTTTTTTCAAGAATTTTTTTTGGGCATTTATTCATCACCACTTTTAAGCCAGCATTTTTAGCAAGAGATTCTGCCTCTTCGCTATAAAGACCTTCTTGCATCCACAAAACTTTAGCTTTAATTTTTATTGTTTCGTTTGCAATGCTTGGAATATATTCTATTGCGCGAAATACATCCACCATATCAATTTTTTCTTCTATAACTTCAAGGTTTGCATAACATTTTTGACCTAGAATTCTAGTATTAGGTAAATTTGGGTTAACTGGAAAAATATCAAAACCATTGTCTTGAAGAAATTTCATCACTTTGTAGCTATCTCTCTCTGGATTAGAGCTAGCTCCAACTATTGCTATTGATTGAACCTCATCGAATATTGATCTTAAAGTATGATGATTCAATTCTTCTATTTAAAGCGTGAGATTATTCTAGCCGCGCTCTTTTCACAACTAGGGCCCATTAAATGAACTCCATCAATACATGGCAGATCCATAATTTTTTCTATCAAATCTTGGCAGATTTGTTCACCGGTTTCTGAAGGCGAGTCACTTGAATCTAATTGATTAAGTATCTCATCAGAGATGTTTACGCCCCATAAATTTTTTCTCATCCAATCGCCTTGTTTAGCTGATTTTAATGGTCCCATTCCAATTATTACTTTGCAAGCATCAAAGGAACCTTGAGCATTTAATTTATCTGAATATTGTTTGATAACATCATAATCAAAACAATATTGAGTTTGAACAAAACAAGCTCCCTTCTTTATCTTTGCAACTAATTTTTCTAGCGCATCTGACTTTGAGATTTGAGTGTATAAATCATCTGCCGCACCAGAAAATATTTGCAAAGGGTTTTTTATAGAAGTTCCGTCAGATAAAGTTCCTGTTGATATAACCTCACACAATTCAATTAATCCATTTCCATTAAATTCATTCACAACTGCTGGTCCATTTTCGTCAGGCTGGTCTCCACTTAAACAGAGAACTTTGTTAATTCCAACAGACAAAGCTCCAAGCAACACAGACTCCAAAGCAATTTGATTTCTATCCCTGCCAGTGAGCTGCAAAATAACATCTAATCCTCTTCTTTTGATCTCTGATGCAACTAACAAGCTATTTAAACGGCTCTTACAATTAGGAGAGTCTGTGACATTTACAGCATCAGCAATACCAATGAGCTCATTAACTTGGTCTACACATTCTGCTAAATCTGTAGTGACATGAGGAGTTGTTTCAGATGTGAATATGAACTCAGTGGTATTAAACATTTTTTTCTCCTGCAAAATAGTAAAAACAGAAAATTCCTACTATATGAACGATGATGATGTATTTTGATATGATAATTGTTTTTGCAAAAATCGCTACTAATGAGGCAGTCTTGTGATATCGGCGCCGAGATATGATAGCTTTTCTTCAATTCTTTCATACCCCCTATCTATATGATAAATGCGGTCTACAATCGTCTCTCCCTTGGCACAAAGCCCAGCCAAAATTAAGCTTGCAGATGCACGCAAGTCTGTTGCCATAACTGGAGCCCCATTAAGACAGTCAACTCCTTTAATAAATGCATTGCTACCTTTAACGGTGATATCACAACCCATTCTGTTTAGTTCTTGCACATGCATAAACCTATTTTCAAATACATTTTCTGTTACCACCGAAGAGCCATTAGACAATGCGTTCAATACGGTAAATTGTGCCTGCATATCTGTTGGAAATCCTGGAAATGGAGCTGTAGAAATATCTACCGGCAAAATAGAATTTTCTTTCATGATCAGCTGAATATAGTCATCCCCAATATTTATCGAAGCCCCACTTAATTTTAATTTGTCTAAAATATTATTCATGCGGGGAGCTTGAACATTTGAAATGGTTACGTCACCGCAAGTAATAGCGGCAGCAATTAGATAAGTTCCAGCTTCTATTCTGTCGGCTGGAATTGAAAATTCTGATCCATTCAGATTATCAACACCATCAATAACAATCTCATCAGTACCTGCTCCAATGACTTTGGCTCCCATAGAATTAAGAAAATTTGCTAAATCTTGAACCTCAGGCTCTTTTGCAACATTTCTTAAAACTGTTTGGCCTTTAGCAAGAACTGCAGCCATCATAATATTTTCGGTTCCGGTCACAGAAATTCCAGGAAAGTTAATTTCGCATCCAATTAATTTTTTTGCAGTTGCTTCAATATAACCATTTTTTAGTTCAATCTTAGCTCCAAGTTTTTCCAAAGCATCTAGATGAAAATCAACTGGCCTTGTTCCAATCGCACAGCCGCCTGGAAGTGCAATTCTTGCAAAGCCATGACGAGCTACAAGAGAACCAAGAACCAAAATAGAAGCCCTCATGGTCTTAACCAGTTCATATCTAGCCTCAAAGTCATGCAGTTTAGATGTCGAAATCGTGAAATCCATACTCTCATTCAGAGTTATATCAGCTCCCATTGAACCTAAGATTTCAAACATAGTTGTAATGTCTTGAAGGTAGGGTAAATTTTTAAAAGTAATAGGCTGGTCGCTTAAAATTGTTGCTGCTAGCATTGGCAAAGCAGCATTTTTTGCCCCTGAGCAAGAAATAGATCCAGAAAGTTTATTTCCGCCTATAATCTTCAATTTTTCCATAACTATCCTATCTCTGATGGGGATTTTGTATTTAAACTCAAAGCATGCAACTCACCCGATTTAAAATGCTCTTTTAAAACACTTAAAACTAACTTGTGCCGTTGCAGGGAACTCAAACCTTCAAATTGTTCACTCACAATCAAGACCTTTGAATTACAATCCTCTCCATCAAATGATATCTCAGCTTCAGGAAATTGTAATTTGAGAAAATGAGTAATATCCATTAGATTGATTTTGGAGGAAGATTAATCGAGATTGGCATCAGAAGTCCAATGCTTTATTATTTCATCGATATTTTCATTATGCTCTTTTGCAAGAACCTGAAATTGATTTCTAAAAGTAAGGCCTAAGTTTACTCCGTTCACAATTATGTTAATGATTAACCAGTTTCCATTTTTATCTTTTCTGACTTTGTAGGTTATGGGATAGATATTGCTAGAAGTTATTAAATTCTGCTGAACATCCTCGGTTTTTTTTAGTTCTGATACCTCTGGAAAAATAGTAACAATTTTTTGATCGCCCCATTGTGCCAAAGTTGAAGAATAGGTATCGAGCAGCGAAGTTTTGAAAGATTCGATAAATTGCAGTCTTTGTGATTTTGAGGCAGCAAGATAATATTTTTTACCCATTACACTTGCACCAACTCTTCTAAAATCGACCATTGGTTCAAAAACAGTGTTTATCTTTTCTTTAAATAATTCAGGATCATTGGTGTAGAGTGCTTGGTTGTTTCTTATGATAGAAACCATTTCTTGAGCTTGGGAATCAATAAATTGATGTGGGTTAGATTCAGCGATCGCATCAACGTGAAAGCAAAAGATCGCAAGAACATAGGTAAGTGATTTAAAAGTACAATTCATAAAGGTATTATATCATTAGTAAAAAATATCAATAAAAATGAAAGATAAGGATTTTATCAGCTCAGCTCTAAAAGTTATCGAAATAGAGTCAAATGCTGTGAAGAGTTTAAGCAATCAAATAAAACCTGATTTTATGGATCTCTGCTCAAATATTCTTAATACTCAAGGAAAATTAATTTTAATGGGTATTGGTAAATCTGGTCACATAGCTCAAAAAATTTCAGCAACACTATCAAGCACTGGCACTGCATCCTTTTTTATACACCCAACTGAGGCTGCTCATGGTGATTTGGGGATGATTAATAAGAAAGATTCAATCTTGATTTTGTCTAATTCAGGAGAAACAAAAGAGATAATTGAGATTTTGCCTGCTTTAAAGCGCTCAACTTCTAATATTTTTACTCTTACTAATAGCAACCAATCAACTATTGCAAAAGCTGGAAAAATTAATTTAGTGATCAATGCTGATGAGGAAGCTTGCCCATTAGATCTGGCCCCAACTTCTTCAACCACAATTGCTTTAGTATTTGGAGATGCTCTAGCAATTGCTTTATTAGAAGCACGCGGCTTTAGTAAAGATGATTTTGCAAAATCTCATCCAGCTGGACAGCTTGGAAAAAAACTTACAACACTCGTTCAAGATTTAGCAGTCATGAATGAAAAAGCTCCAATGGTTGATCAAACCACCTCTTTAAAAGAAGCATTGATGGAAATAACTGGAAAAAAGCTTGGGTTAACCTTGGTTACGAATGAAAAAAAAATTGTTGGAGTTTTTACAGATGGCGATTTGAGAAGATGTTTGAATGATGAAGTAGACATAAATAATACGCCCATCAAAGATGTAATGACAATTACATTTAAGAGCATTAAGAGCAATGCCCTTGCTATTGATGCTGCTGAAATTATGGAAAAAAATAAAATTTTTAGCTTAGTCGTTAGTTCCTCAACACAAAAAGAAAATGCCATTGGCATTATTACAATGCATCAACTTCTTGAAGCGGGAATCATTTAATTTAAAGAAATGTCTCAGAACTATAAAATTTTATTGATTATATGCGGATTTTTATATCTACCTTTTGTAGTTTCAGAAGAAAATTTAAGCTTTCAAAATATTTCAATTCAATCAGATCAAGTCACAATTGATAGAAAGAACGAGAAATTAGTTTTCAAAAATAATGTTGAGATTAAAATTGATGGCTATTTAATCAAAGGCTCCAATGCCATGTTAAGCAGTAAAGATGAAAAATTAGAAATATATGGTAAGCCTGCATCAATCCAATCTAAGGAGATAGATGGGCAAGCAGAAAAATTTGAAATATATCCAAACAAATCTATGAATTTAATTCGAAACGCAAGGCTTCTAAACAAAGGAAACTCAATTACATCCAATTTTATTACCTATCAAATTATTTCAAATGAATAGTGATTGCCTAATCCTGACTAATATAGAAAAAGCTTTTGGCTCAAAAAAAATTCTTACAAACATTAGTTTTTCAATTGAGGTAAACGAAATTGTAGGTTTGCTTGGTCCAAATGGGGCTGGTAAAACAACAGCTTTTTATATAGCTGCTGGTTTAATTTTCCCAAATGAAGGAAAGATATTTATTAATAATGAAGATGTGACTAATGCTCCGATGCATGCTCGCGCAAAATTGGGATTAGGCTATTTACCTCAAGAAGCATCAATATTTCCAGATCTTAGTGTGGAGAGCAATCTCTTAGGAATCGCAGAATTAACTGATAGAAAAAAAGAGGAAAAAATCAGTGTAGTAGAAAAAGTGGTAGATGAGTTTGACTTAAAAAAAATCCTACAGATCAAAGGAAGAATGTTATCAGGGGGACAAAGAAGAAAAATTGAAATAGCTCGAACATTGATTTGCCAACCTAGCATCATGCTTTTAGATGAACCTTTTGCAGGCATTGATCCAATTGCTGTTGAAGAAATAAAAGAATTGCTTCTAGAGATTTCAAAAAAAAATATTTCTATTTTGATCACTGATCATAATATTAGAGAAACTTTAAGCTTATGTGATAGAGCTATTATCCTCAGTGAAGGCAGCATAATTGCAGAAGGTGATGAAAATACCTTGAAAGAAAACAAGCATGTTCAACAAAAATATTTTGGTAAAATGTTCTCCTAAAAAATGGTCATTAAGCTTGTAAGAGAACTCAGACAAAATCAGCAGCTATCAATAACTCCACAACTAAAAAAATCAATAGATCTTCTCCAACTGTCAAGATTAGAAATTATTAATAAAATTAACAATGAGATAGATGAAAATCCCTTCTTAAAAAAAGATTTTGAGGGTGAGTCAGTTGGAAGCTTTGATAATACAGACCTGCTTGATAATCTATCAAATGAATTGAGCTTACAGGATCATCTTGAGACTCAATTGGAAGATATCAAGCTGAGTCATGCTGAAAAAAAAATTGCATTGGCAATCATTCAATCCCTTGAAGAAAATGGTTTGCTTCAATTAGATTTGGATGAAATAGAAGCACTCATGGATTACAGTTTTTCCATCCAAGAGATTAAAAGCGTCCTAAAGAATGTAGTTCAAGATTTAGATCCCGCCGGAGTTGGAGCAAGAAATTTTAAAGAAACAATTTATATACAGTTGAGAAAAAAAGATATTCCCACTGAAGAATTAGAAATCGCAAACAAAATTCTATTTAATCCTAAATTTATTTCATTTGAGGATGCCCAATCAGATTTAGCAAAACATTACTCTAAAGATTCGATTGAGTCTGTGCTCGAAAAAATAAAAAAATGTGATCTTTCACCTGGTTTAGAATTTGAATCTACATATTTGATCCAACCAGACTTAGAGGTAATTCCGGATAGCAATCAAAATTTTAATGTCCGATTTAGGCAAGATAACTTTCCTTTGATTAGCCTTGATCAAGATTTAGAAGAACAAGTGAAAAATAAAGCAAATAAAGCAAATAAAAAGCTAAAAGAAAAAATAGGTGAAGCAAAGTGGCTGATAAGAGCTATTAACAAAAGAAATGAGACTGTACAAAATGTTGGCACTCTCATATGCAGAATACAAGCTGATTTTTTATCCGACAGATCTGCAGACCTAAAGCCACTTTCAAATTTAGAGCTTGCTAAGAAATTAAAGATTAGTCCGTCAACTGTTTCAAGGATATTACGCTCTAAATATATACAAACGCCTAAAGGCGCTGTATCAATGAAATCACTCTTAGCAAGCTCCGTATCGAAAACAAGAAAAGTTACACCTATGCAATTAATGGAAGAAATTCAAAATATAGTTGAGAGTGAGAAAAAAAAATTAAGCGACCAGAAAATTTCAGATTTATTAAATAAGCGAGGGTTCAACCTGGCTCGACGAACAATCTCAAAATATCGAAAAAAAATCAATTTACCAAATTCCAGAAATAGATAATTCATAATTTAGTGAGTTAGAATTGAAATTATGAATGAGATAAACCCTCGATACTTTTCGTCTGAAGATCTACTGAAAAAAATTCAGGGACAAGAGGTTGAGCCATCCATTAATCAAATAAAAAGAATTTTATCTGGCATGCACCCTTCTGAGGTAGCACACAGCATAGAGTCCCTTCCGCCTAAAGAAAGAAAATTTCTGTGGTCGCTGATTGAAACTCAAGATGAGGGTGAAATCATTTCAGAACTACATGATGAAATTCAACAAGAGCTTATCTCTGAAATTTCACCTGAAGAACTTATTACTATTATTGGTGATTTAGAGCTTGATGAAATTGTTGATATTCTTCAAGTTCTTCCAGATCAAAAAACAGAAAACATTTTATCGGCCATGTCTCAAAGAGACAGGCAAAGAATTCAGGAAGCCCTAGAATATCCTGAGGATTCTGCTGGCGGGTTAATGAACACCGACATTATAAGTGTTAGGCCAAAACATAATCTTGAGGTAGTGATGAGATATCTAAGGGCCCAGCGAGAATTGCCAAAGAATACTGATCAAATATTTGTTGTTTCAAGAGAAAATAAATATTTAGGATCCTTGCCAATTTCTTCAATTGTTGTCTCAGATCCAAGTTTAAATGTAAGAGAGCTAATGGAAAGTGAAATACAACCATTGGAAGCAAACATGAATGATAAGGATGTATCAAGGTTGTTTGAACAAAATGATTGGGTATCAGCACCAGTTGTAGATAGTGAATCAAGATTAATTGGAAGGATCACTATTGATGATGTTGTTGATGTCATTATGGAAGATGCGGATCAGAATTTCCTTGGGATGGCTGGAGTTGCTGAGGATACATTTGCTGCCCCAGCAAGAGCAGCAAGAAGTAGAATTTTGTGGCTATCAATTAATCTTATGACTGCATTTATAGCATCTATGACAATTAGCCTTTTTCAAGCCACAATTGATCAAATAGTGTATTTAGCTGTTTTGATGCCCATAGTTGCAAGCATGGGTGGTGTTGCCGGAACACAAACTTTAACAATTATGATACGAGGATTAACTCTTCAACAAATCAATAAATCTAATTTACGATGGCTTTATAAAAGGGAATTAGCCGTATCAATTGTAAATGGAATTTTGTTATCCATTTTGGTTGGGGGAATAACATATTTCTGGTTTGGCGATTTGATCATTGCAACGCTTATTTGTATTGCTATGGTTGTAAATTTAATATCTTCGGCGATTGCTGGTATTTTTATTCCTATCATTCTTCAAAAATTTAACCAAGATCCAGCAATTGCTGGGAGCGTTGTTGTGACAACTGTTACTGATGTAATAGGTTTCTTTTCTTTCCTTGGTCTTGCAACTTTATTTCTTATTTGACTGTTCCAAATATGGGGTCTGAGACAGTTCCCAGAATCTCATATTGATAATTGGTAAGATTATTTATATCTTCTTTAAAGACTTCATTTAATACTGCGGAACCTGCAACCGCAGGAAGCCCTCCAAGAATAGCCGCATACCATGGAAGATTCTCCCCAAATCTAATTCTTAAGTCTAAATTAAGATCTAAGCCCTCAAGAATATTGTTAGAGTCTTTGTTGATTTGGCCAACCCATTTCATTTTTGCAGCATTTGTTTCTATATATAGAGGCGATGCAAGTCGGAGTCTTGATTTGCTAAACAATAGATCGCCCTCAACCCTGCCTAATTGTGTAGAGGTAAACTCATCAATTGAAAGATCTAAGTTTGCTAATTTGCTGAGGATATTTCTTAAATTCAACACTCCAAGCAAGTTGAAGGCAAGCGAATTAGAGAAAGAGTCCTGTATTACCAAATCTTTCATAATAAAAGTGCTTCCTCCTTCAATATGACTCAATTTTGAAAGCTCTCTCCATTGCAAATTTATAGATCCATTAAAATAAGAAAAATCTGCAAAATCTCCTAAATACGGAATCTTATTTGAATCTTTAATTAAATATTCTCCTCTCAATTTATACAGAGGCTGCATCTTATCGATAGAAAAATATGCGGCCGAGGAATTTTTTAATGGTTTAATTGATATTAAATTAGAGTTTAATTTAATATTATTGGCAGTAAAATTATTTTTATTATTTAAAAGATATACATCAAGGTCTTTAATTTTAATTTTTCCAAAAGAAGAGTTGCTTACGATCAGTCTAGAGTTTAGAGGCCCATCAAGTGGTGATTGTGTTGAATTTATAAATTTTGTATTAGAGATAGCTGAATCCTTCATTTCCAATCTAATAAATCCAGTCTGATCAATCCTGAGATTTAAATTCAGTTTATCTCCAGTTAAATTTCCTGAAATTTCTGAACCATTTAAATCAAATAGACCAGAGACATTAAAAAAATTATTATTAAAAAATTTAAAGTTTGCAGCATCAAAAGCTAGCTTATTAAGCTTTACGGATACTGATTTTGAATTTCCAGAAAATACTGAGCTTAATAAGTCCTCGTTAACAACTTCTGAATAAAAATATATATTTAATCCAGGCTCTTGCATAAAACTCTTTAAGAAGTGATCGGGAATTTTTTTACCTATTGAGATATAGCCATCATAGTTATTGACATCCCTAATATGCATATCGATCTTTTGATTGCGGAGTTTGATAGATGGATTTGAGAAATTGGAAATCAAAATTTCTGTAGGTAATCTTACTAACTTATTCTTCGAAAGTGAATTTAAAGGAGAATCAAGCTCAACATGCTTTAGGTCTGAATACATCTTTAGCATCAATGGTGAGTTTTTTTTAATATTAAGATCTATTTTAAAAAGCTCATTTCCAGAAACCTGAAGATATATTGAATTCTCGATGAATTGTTCTAAATCTAAATTGATATTCGTTGAGAGTGTTAAATCATATGTTTCAGTTAAACCGTTGCCCGAAAGAAAAATAGATATCTTATCTTTCATAAAAGAAGAGGGTAATAATCCATATACTTTATCTAAATTAACAATAAACATACTCGAATTTTCAAAATTAATTTTGTAAGACTCCGTCATTGGCAAAGAAAAATTTTTTGTTTTTAGCGAAATAGCATTGCTTAAGTTCAAACTCGAGAGTTGAATCTCGCCTTTATTCTCTGCTTTTATATCAGGCGGTTTAATGCTTACTCCCTCTAGATCTAATGCACTTTTTAGCTCGATTGAAGAAATATCATGAAGAGAATAAAAATTAATTTTTGCATTCTTATAATTCAACAAGCCATAAGCTCCAGCAAATGAGAAATTAGCTACTTTTCCAGATGGAGAAAACACATATAAATTTTTGCTATCCCCCTCAATGATTGGCTCGGAGAAATCAATGATTAAATCTTCGTCAGTGGTTAGCTTAGATTCATTACTAGATATTTTTACTTTTAAATTAGGATTCAAGTTTGAACTATTAGTAGAGTAATTAAAATAAACAGAATTTTTGCCAAGGAGATCTATACTTCTATCAATATAAGAGCTTACTCCATTCAATGATTTTTGAAGAGAGAATGTAATCAAATTTTTAGAAATATCAGATCCTTTAAGCTCCAAAGACAATGGATTCAATAACTCTGAATCGATTTGCAAAGATAAATCGATCTGAGAAGATTGATTTAAAATACGAGCATTAAAATCAAAAGCTAAACCAGAAACATTTCCAGCGCCTAAAATTGCCACTGGAATAAAATCTTTCTTATGATTTTTTAGTATTGAGGCATCTGAATCTACTAGGAATTTCATATGATTTCCATTCCCAGAAAAATTACCGCTAAGATTTTTGATTTCATCAAAATATAAATCATTTAGATCAAGATCTTTAATAAATCCAGAATATTTTGGAATGATGCTATCAAATGATATAAAAAAATTTTCAACAATTAAGTTACTGACTTTAAATTTCTTGATTTCAAAAATTTCAGGTGAAAGAATAAATCTAGGAGCTTCTATAGATTTTTTTTGAAGATTGATTTGAATTGGGTGCTCTTCGTCTACAAATGGATTCAAAAATTCAGTTAATTTCAATGTGCCAATATTTTTTCTAGACTGGTAATAAAAAGATCCTTGATTTGGCTTAATTGATATTGAGCGAAAAAATAAACTTTTAGAGTTAAAAGAGCCACTCACAATTGATTGATCATTCTGCAGTTCTCCAAGAGCATTAATTTGAAATTCTAAGTCTTTTATAGGTGAGTCACTGAAAGCAGGAATCAAGTTTAACCATTGAAAGGAATAAAGATTTATTGAAAAGCGATAAGATTCTTCAGCAATATCTAAGGCAATGGTGCTTAATTGATTATCATGTAAAAAACTAAGCTGTCCAGAAAATGATCTTGATAATTGCCCAAAAAGATCCCCATTTATTTTAAGCATTGAATCATCTCTACGATATTCAAAATCTTTGAATGAGAGGGAAATTTGTTCATCGAAATTTAGTAAAAAGCTTAAGTATGAATTGGTGGTTTGTGTATTTGAATGATCAAGGTAACCACCACTTATAGCAATATTATTAATATGAAAAAAGTAAAAAAATTTCTGCGGCTTAAGAGATAATCCTATATCTAATTCTTTGACCTTAAAAAGCGTCTTATCATTATGAAAAATATTTAAATTAAAGAACTTTAAATTTCTATTTAAGATCTTTCCGGTGCTTTCAAGTTCTGAAAAATCTATTGAGTAAGAAGGAAAGAGATATTGATCTATAGTTTTGATTAAGGTCCAAGGGTAAAAGGTAAAAACAGTAAGAAATAGAAAAAATAGCCAACTTAAAATACCTCCACTAATGAGGGAAAGGAAAAATAATTTCTTCATGATCTATAAGTTTGAAAAAAAACGCCTTCTGAAAGCTCTCATAATAAAATAAATTCCTATCCATAAAACTAATGTTATTAAAAAACTAACCATCAATACAATATAAGAATAATTATTAGGAGAAAGCAAAAGAAATTTACTTGCTATGTAGAAAGTGGATGACCCTGAAAAGAAAACAGATAGTTGAAAATAAGAAAAAATTCTAAATCGAAAAACATATAAATGAATAATGTAAGAAGTTACAACAAAAAAAAGCATGTTCAACCCAATCACATTTGAGAAAAATAAGTCAATTATCAGACCATAAATCAATGCAGCAAAGCTTTGAATTTTATCTGGTAATGCAAAAACCCAATATGCAAAAATTAAAAAACCAAAATTTAATTCCAAAAATAATTTAATACTTAGAGGGTTCAGAAATTCATCAAGCCAAAAACCCAACATAATTGTTAAAAGAATAATGAAATGATTGCTAAATTTCATCAGCCTCTCTGCCTATAATTCCAAAGAAGTTTTCTTCCAGGGGATTTGTTTTTAGTGTTATTACAACTTCAATTTCATTGATTGAAATTGAATTAATAGCTGAGATAATTCCAATTTCAATATCTTTTAAAAAAACACCGCCTAAACCGGATGTAAAGATACTATCGCCAATCTTATTTTGAAGATCATTAATATTTTGATTTAGTTTGCATGAAATTAACATTGGTCTACCCTTACCTCTAGCATCGCAATAGAAAAAATTCGATTTGATAGGCAATAAATGCTTGGTATCTGAAAAAAGTATGACTTCAGTAAAGTTTAAATAGGTATTTTTAGTTTGACCAATAAATGATCTCCCTGCGAAGACTGGGGTATTTTCTGCCACTTGAACCTGATTTGAATTCTGCAAGAAGATTCTATGTGTTGAGCAACAAAAATAGCCTCTTAAATCTATCGAAGCTATCTTGAATATATTAATATTTTTAGTTTTAAGCGAGTCAATCAATGTCCCTTGAAGATTAATAATTTGGAGTGACTCTTCTGCACCTTTGCTTTGAATAAAATCCTGAGTCCTCATTTTATGAATTTGTTCTTTTAGCTCTTTATTTTCTACAATGAGGTCTTTATTTTGCTCAAAAGAAGATAATGAATTATTAATATTTTCAAAAATACTGCTGGCAACCAGCTGCACATAGAGATTAGAAGCATGAACAAAACCTCTCAAGGGGGCAAAAGTTCCATAGCTAATGTCACTAAATAATAAAAATGCTGATAAAAAAAAGCCAAGTGCGTAATTTCTTAATGGAGTATATGAAGGCGTAGATCTCGCCATATTTAGTTAATTATTCTGTTGAAAGAAGATCAATATTATACTTATCGATAATTTCAAGAGCCTTGCCTCCCCCTCTTGCGACACAAGTTAATGGATCTTCGGCAACGATAACTGGAATGCCCGTAGATGAAGAAATTAATACATCCAGGTCTCGCATTAAAGCTCCTCCCCCAGTCAGCACAATCCCTCTTTCAGCAATATCTGCAGCAAGCTCAGGCGGAGATAGTTCCAAAGCATTTCTTATAGCACGCACCATCCCAGATAATGGGTCTCTCATGGCCTCATAAATTTGCGAACTTTTTAATGTGAAAGTTTCTGGAATTCCCTCAGCTAAATTTCGTCCAGTTACATTCATTTCAAGATCTTCAGAATCAGGAGATGCGCATCCTATAGTATATTTAATTTTTTCAGCTGTAGATTCTCCAATAACACAACCATAGTTCCTTCTAACCCATGAAGTAATTGAGCTATCCATAAGATCGCCGCCAATTTTTACTGACTCAGCGTAAACCACTCCATTTAAAGAAAGAATTGCAATTTCCGAAGTTCCTCCTCCAATATCTACAACCATATTTCCATTAGCTTCCTCAACTGGAAGGCCAGCTCCAATAGCAGCCGCCATTGGTTCTTCGATTAGTTTTACGTCTCTAGCTCCTGCGCCTAAAACAGATTCCCTAATAGCTCTTCTTTCAACTTGAGTTGATCTACAAGGTACACATACAAGAACTCTTGGGCTGGGTTTAATAAACCTTTGCTCATGAACCTTTGCTATAAAGTGCTGAAGCATTTTTTCTGTAACCTGAAAGTCAGCAATAACTCCTTCTGATAATGGTCTAATAGCTTTGATATTACCTGGAGTTCTTCCAAGCATTTTTTTGGCTTCGTGTCCTACCGCTACAACTGTTTTTTGACCTCTACTTTCACGAATAGCTACAACAGAGGGTTCATTAAGTACTATTCCTATATCTTTTGTATAAATTAATGTATTGGCTGTGCCTAAATCTATTGATAAATCGTTAGAAAATAAGCCTCGAACAGTTTTAAATAGGTTGAAATCCACTATGATATTCCCTGTAAATTCATTTTAAGATGCTTTTAGTTTAATATTGCGCATCAGAAATAAAATAATATCATATGGATCAAGAAACCGTCAGAACTATTTGCTATCTAGCCAGA
>Ga0213863_10001239_pt1 | contig 18871 bp, 17 predicted proteins | sample PICome_8_FD_160128 | JGI IMG/M metagenome (GOLD analysis project Ga0213863, IMG submission 160128) | Coastal seawater microbial communities near Pivers Island, North Carolina, United States - PICO497 | ecosystem: Environmental > Aquatic > Marine > Coastal | place: USA: North Carolina... | reverse complement strand
GCATGGCATTGGGATGAGGTTTGCCAATAACTCTTTGTACTTTTTTTGGCATATGTTCGATGATAAATGGATATTTGGGAATAGATTCCATAATAAAATGATTGTCTATGTAACTAATTTCATCGGCTTTAAAAAAATCAAGATTAAAGAAAGTTTTACTAAATGAATTCCAAAAATAAGACTCGTCTTTAGCATTTTTAAATCCTCTAATTTCAACAAATAGCTTTGGATCAAAGCGTTGCTGATGAGCAGACATAAAAATGAATCTAGAAAAAGAAAGAAGTGAGCCTCGACCCTTCCCTCTGAAAGCTGGCTTGAGAAATAAAGTTCCTAGCTCGGAATATGGCTGCTTGCAAAGGTGAAGAGAAAGCACATCTAAGTCCTTAGTGAAATTGAGAGATTTAGATTCAAGCTGTGAAATAGACTTCTTAAAAAAAACTGAAGGCTTCTTCAATGAAACAGAGGTATATATAGCTGATAACCCAACTATGCGACCATTGTCTTCTAGCACGAATAAATAGCTATCTTGATTTGGTTTCTTAATTTTCTTGTTTCTAGATTTCTCTGACCAAGCAATTCTTTCTTTAATCTCTTTAGTTGTTTTTGGCATGGTGGTCATGCCTTTGCCAGAATGCTTAACTAAATGCTCAACACTTTTAAAATCTGAGTTTTTTACCAGCCTTACAACTTTCATAAAGTCATTATAGCAACTATAGGCTCTTGGAAGTGGTGATTAGTATCGGATAAATTGCTATTTCAATTTACAAATAATTTCATTATAAAATTTTTCCATGCCTTCGATCTTTTGCTCTAGAGGCGCATCATTCATTGTTCCATACAGCATCCATGGATATGTGGTCATGGTCGTAACACCTAAATCTTTCATTTGCCCAAAACCTTCAAGGCTAAAAGCATCCCAGCAACTAAAGCAAATAAATTCATAATTTTCTTTGGGAGGTAGCTCTTGTCTTTTTTCATTTAATTTTGCCATCAAGGCTTCGAGCTCACTCAAGCTGTGCATATCTGAAATCCAGCCATCATGCCTTGCTGCCCTGTTGAGAGCTGGCTCTGAAAAGCCGCCAACATAGATAGGAATACTTTTTTTTGGTGCAGGCAGCATCTCTAATTTTTTGAAATTAAAAAATTGGCCTTTGAACTCAACCATCTCTCCAGACCAAAGCAATTTCATAATTTCAAGCATTTCATCAGCTCGGGCTCCTCTGCGTCGAAACTCTTGACCGCCTGCTTCAAATTCTTCTGGCATCCATCCCATGCCTATTCCCAAGTCAAACCTTCCATTGGAAACTGCATCGAGAGTAGATACTTCTTTGGCCACTCTAAGTGGATTTCTAGCCGGAAGAACATAGACGCTAGTATAGAATCTAATATTTTTTGTAGCTCCAGCAAGAAAAGATAATGAATTTATGGGGTCTGGCCAATCGGTGCCCTGTTCCCACCTCACACTTCCATCATCAGTATATGGGTAAGGAACTGAAAAATTTTCTGGATGAATTAAATGATCTGAGACAGCAAGGAAATCGTACCCAATCTCATCAGCAGCTATACCCAATGGTTTTATTTCATCCATTGGTAACATTGATAGAGGTATTGCAAATTTCATATTCCCATAGCCCTGGTAACAAACCAAAAAGTTCCCATAGAGAATACTACAGCACCCGTAATATTATGAATAGAACTGAAATAAGACTGAGAAAAATAACGTTTTGCTAATGCGAATAAGCCGAGTATTCCAAAAGCTACTGCTAGCTGACCCAACTCAACTCCAAGATTAAAACTTAAGATTATCTGCCACAATCGATCTTGGGGAATGCCTACTTCTGCAATTGATGAGGCAAATCCTAGTCCATGAATTAATCCAAAAAATACAGTAATCATCAAGGGGATCCATGGCGAAGAATAATGATACGTCAGACTTAAATAAATGGTTAAAAATAATGCTAAGCCTAATGTTAGTAAAGGCTCTAGCACTCCAAATATTGCTAATGGAAATAATGCAATAGATGTAAATATCAAATGTTTCATTCCCTTATCAAATTCATAATGATGCTTGAAAAACTTTTCAACAGCTAAAAGTAAGATTGAAAATCCTATTAAAATCTCAACCATCTCTGAATGCACTCTTAAAACATTCATAGCACCAAGACCAAGGGTTAAGCTATGCCCAATAGTAAACCCTGTAATGGCAATAACGAGGTTTCTACCTTGATATAGCAGAATGAGGCCGAGCAAAAATGCTAGATGATCCCAGCCACTTAGAATATGCTCGATACCTGAAATTAAATAGCCCCAATAGGAGCTTTGATTTCTGTTGGATTGAGATAAAGAATTGATCTGCCAAGTATCGGTTTGACTTGCGAACATAAATTCAGGAATGGTTTCACCATCTATGACTCCCCTAGCAATATGGGTATGAGTAACGCCTAGGTCTTGAAATAAAGAAATTGAGACATTGGATGGTAATGTTGAGCACTGAAAATCCCAATAAAATTTTAAAACACCAGCCGCATTATTTTCATTGAACTCTACTGGTTGTTTTAACTTGCATGTATCTCCAAGAATAATTGCATCGCCCAAATAATTTATAAAATCTTCATATGATTGAAATTTTATGCTTGGATTTAAAGCTTCAAAAATACCCCTCTTAATTGTTCCAGTGATCTTTACCTCGACTCCACTTTCAAGATTGAGGAACTGAAACTTTGAATAAGATTCGCTGCGATTATGAGCTTCCAGCGGCAACAAAAGCTGAAAGATAAATAAAAGTAAAAGTTTTTTAGAGGTCATTTGCCTTAACAACGTCATACCAATTTCTTAGGTCCTCTAAATATTCGTCTAACAGCTCCTCTCCTTTGAATCGAATAAATTCAGACTCCACTTGTTGATAGACATCATTAAATTCAGGCGCGCTGGATATAATTTTTTGTAATGGTACTAATAAATGAAAATTTCCATCAAGCTCTATCAGCTCGCTTACCTCGCCTTCCTCAAGACTTAATGCAATCTGAGTGAGAGAAGGCCCAATGTATTCCCTAATTTTCATTGCCGGCAGTAAAACATTAGGGAGGCTAATAACTTCATTTTCAGCAAGCTGTTTTGCAGCAGCAAGATCACCTTCAATAAGTAAGTCTCTAGCTTGATTGCCAGCAATCGTTTGATCGCTATTAAAGCTTAACTTTAAAAGTTGCAGCTTAGGGCTCGGCGTAAACAAGTCCTTGTTAGCAGAATAGAAGTCTTCAAGATCTTGTCTTGAAATGCGTAAATCATTTGTCTCAGCAATAATTGAGCCAATCATTTTTTGAATAATTGTGCTTCTAATCTCGGTATCATTCTCAATCATCCCAAGATCAATCCCTCGCTGAATCAATAACTCCTCATCGATCATTCTTTCGAGGATATTATCTGGATCTGAGTCTATTAATCCGGTTTTTCTTGATTGAGCAATTGATTCTAAATAAATCTCATACTTTTCTTTTGAAATTGCCCTTTCATCAATTTTAGCAACCCAATTTAACTGAGAGACATCAATCTCTTTTACAAAACTTGAGCCTATAATTCCAATGGAGATGACTCCACCTAAAATTAGCAATGGATTAATTCCGAGCCTCCATTGAAAAATATTTTTGTGATTTGATGTTGGAGTCAAGGTCATCTTGATATGTTCTATATCATCCTCTAGATATACCTCTCCCTGTGGCACAAAACCAAAACCCTGATAGAAATTTAGAAGCCTATATTGTGCAGATAAACCTATCTCATAGTTTGCGTATTTAGATGCACAAAACTCAATGGCCTCCTGAGTTAAAATCTTTCCAGCGCCTTCTCTTCTAATCTTTTCAGCAGTTAATACTCTGCCAATTTCTGGTCCCTCGTAACGTTTTCCAGGCTTTGCAACTCTCAGGTAACCCACCAGCTCATTGTTTTGATAGGCGAGCAAATGATCGCAATCTTGATCTTTAAAATCAGCATCAATAAATGGGCAATCCTGCTCAACAACAAAGACTTGCTGACGTAGATTGAGCAATGCATATAATTCGTCTTTTGTTAGCGCAGAGTAAGATTTCCATTTAATTTCCATCCGATGATTATATTTGTTTTATTCCGTATAATCTAAACTCTAAGTTAGGAGTTCTACATGAGTGAGTTATACAAAATAAGCGTTAAGGACATTGAATTAAATTCAGTGGATTTGAGCAACTATCAAGGAAAAACACTACTAATTGTAAATGTAGCCAGTAAATGTGGATTTACTCCTCAATACAAAGATCTTCAAAGTCTCTATGAAAAATATAAAGATCAAGGCTTGGAAGTGCTAGGCTTTCCATGCAATCAATTTGGCGCCCAAGAAGCCGGAACTAATGAAGAGATTCAATCATTCTGCGATCTCACATTCAATGTCTCATTTAAGATGTTTGATAAAATTGAGGTTAATGGTTCAAATGCCAGCCCTTTATTTAAATATCTTAAGCATGAGTCTCCTGGAATTCTCGGCACAGAGGCAGTCAAATGGAATTTCACTAAGTTTCTTGTCAACAAAGAAGGTCAAGTTGTTAAAAGATTTGCTCCCAAAGATGGGGAGTCAGCAATTGAATCTGAGTTACAAAAAATTCTCTAACCTAAATCTTTAAACTCATTAGCAAAGCATCCTCTTTTGGAGAGCCACTATAATAATCTGGTCGAATGGCATCTTTATGGAATCCTCTTTTTTCATATAAATTTATTGCTGGCAAATTAGAAACTCTCACCTCAAGGGAAATCATCTTCACTCCGATTGTTTTATTTTGCAGGATGATTTGTTGTAGCAGTTTATCTCCAAGACCCTTGCCTTGATGAACTGGATCGATAGCAATGTTTAGTAAATGTGATTCAGGAATTATTGGGGAATAGATAGCGAATCCTAAAATATCGTTCTCTTTGTGCATAACTGCTGAATAATGGCCAACTTCCATTGAGGATAGAAATTGTGCTTTTGACCATGGCATTTGATTCGTCTTATTTTCTATTTCTACAATAGCTGAAACATCATCTATGCTGGCAGGCCTGATCAAAGCACTCATTTAGGTTGATTTCAAAGGCTTGAGTTTACTCCAAAGCTCCTTCTTTAGGTCTGGATTTAATAGCATGTCCTCTAGGGTCGGTGAAACAATTAAGTCTAGCCCATCAAACAAGTTCTCTAACTCACCAAATGCTAATGTAGCCTTAAGATCAGAAGATCCTTGAAAATCATTTTTATCAAAGGGTTCTTGTGAGGAAGCAGTTACAACACCTTGAGAGGCTGGCTTGTTAGGGCCACGAATTGCTCCAATAATAGCTTCAAGTAACTTTATCTCTTTTTCTGGGTATTCATCTACAGAATTAGCATGTAATGTTAGAATATTGTCCTTTTGAAAGAAGTAGATGTTAATTTCATCATTTATAGAAGGATTTTTTGCATCATCAAATAGAGGGATGCCAATTTTAGAAAGAATATACTGAGATTTATTTGATAGCATCACAAAAGCAATCATGAAAGATTTAATAAAAAAATACAAACCTTTTGAGCCTATTCTCCTAAAGGAAAGAAATTGGCCAAATAAAGTTATTCAATCAGCCCCCAGATGGTGCTCTGTTGATCTGCGCGATGGAAATCAAGCTCTCATTGAACCAATGGGTCATGAAAGAAAAAAACGAATGTTTAAACTTCTTTGCGATCTTGGGTTTAAAGAAATTGAAGTGGGTTTCCCAGCAGCCTCTGAAACAGATTTTGAATTTGTTCGATGGCTAATAGAGGAGAAAAAAATACCTTCAGATGTCACAATCCAAGTCCTAACTCAGGCACGCGATCATATAATTGAAAGGACTTTTGAGTCTCTTAAAGGGGCCTCTCAAGCTATTGTTCATTTTTATAATTCAACATCTACCCTACAAAGAAAAGTTGTCTTTGATCAAGATAAAGAAGGCATAAAAAAAATAGCAACCGACGGCGCATTGCTGGTCAAAACACTAGCATTAGCTAGTCCAGAAACAAAATGGTCTTTTGAATACTCTCCCGAGAGTTTTACTGGCACAGAACTGGATTATGCAGCTGAAGTTTGTGATGCTGTGGTAGACATTTTAAAAGATGCTTCATCTGAAAGAATCATCATCAATCTTCCCGCAACTGTTGAGATGGCAACGCCAAATATCTACGGTGATCAGATAGAGTGGATGAATGAAAACTTAAAAAATCGCGAGAGCATTTCTCTATCATTGCATCCCCATAATGATCGTGGAACGGCAGTTGCAGCCTCTGAGTTTGGCCTTATGGCTGGCGCTGATAGAGTTGAAGGTACTTTATTTGGGAATGGTGAGAGAACTGGTAATGTTGACATAGTAACAATCGCACTCAATTTACTCACTCAGGGAATAGATCCAGAACTTAATTTCTCAGATATTAACGCGGTCATAAGAGAGGTGGAATATTGTAATCAACTTCCGGTTCACCCAAGGCATCCTTATGCAGGAGATCTTGTGTTCACGGCTTTTTCTGGATCTCATCAAGATGCGATCAAAAAAGGTTTAAATGCTCTTGAGAAATCAAACAAGCCAGAATGGGAAGTCCCCTATTTACCAATTGATCCAGCAGATCTTGGAAGATCCTATGAGGCAGTTGTAAGAATAAATTCACAATCAGGTAAAGGGGGAATAGCATTTATTCTTGAAAAAGATCACGGGGTATCTCTTCCTCGAAGACTGCAAATCAATCTGAGTGAAAAAGTTCAAAAAGTTGCAGATGAGACTGGTAAAGAGGTCATGTCTAGAGATATATGGAAGGTGTTTGAAAAAAACTACATTGCTTTTCCAGGAAAGCTCGAGCTAATTAATTACGCTCTTTCCTCAACAGAGGATTCCTCAGGAATTACTTCAGATAAAGTAGAAATTACATTAAAAGTTGAGAAAGATGAAGTTAATCTTGTAGGCGTTGGTGGAGGCCCTATTGAAGCTTTTGTATCTGCAGTCAATAATCATTTTTCAACATCAATTACTGTGTCTGATTACCATCAACATTCAGTGACCTCGGGCGCTGACGCAAAAGCTGCCGCATTCATTGAGTTAACTCTTGAAGGCAAAAATGAGTGGGGAGCCGGCATTGATGGCAATACTGTGAAGGCCTCTTTTCAGGCCATTATATCGGGATTAAATAAACTGATTACTTAAAGTCAGGCTCACGCTTTTCCAGGAAAGCTGTAACTCCTTCCATATTTTCTGCAGACCCAAAAATATTATTTTGTGCCTCTGCCTCTGCCTTAAAGGTTTCATCGTATGTTTGAGTTAATGCGTCGTTCATCAGTTTTTTTGTTAATGATAGCGCTTGTGGGGACCTCTTGGCTAAATGTTCAGCCCATTTTTTTGTTTCAGCTGTCAAATCATCTAATTCCACTACTTTGTTAGCTATGCCCATGGTCAAACAGTCAGCAGAAGATATTTTCTTTGCTTCAATTGCATATTCTAAAGCGCGCGCATAACCAATGGCTCTTGTAAGAAGGAAGCTGAGCCCGCCATCGGGAACTAAAGCAATATTGCTAAACACAGACATAATGTATGCATCTTTAGCCATAATTCTTAAATCACAGGCCATAGCCAATGCAGCCCCAATACCAGCAGCGGCTCCATTAACTGAGCCAATGACTGGTTTTGGCATTTCAATAATATTCTTTAAAAATGGGTGGTAACCTCTTAACAAAGCATCCTTTGTATCTGACCAGGATGCCTCTCTTTCAGTTAAATCGGCGCCAGCAGAAAAGCCTCTACCCTCTCCAGTTATGACCAATACTCTAATCTGAGAATCATTTTTTACTTTTTCAGTTGCATCTCCCATATCCCAAATAAGCTGCTCATTGAATGCATTCATCATTTTTGGACGATTAATTGTTATAGTTGCAACCCTATTTTCAACATCTAAACTTATAGTTTGATAACTCATGTTTCTCTCCGAATTGATTGATTATTTCTTATTTAAGACCAAATCTCCATCACAAAAAGTTAAAAAGGCACTTTTTTGATCATTGTCAGCTCTTGACCAATGAACCTGAGTTTTTGAGCTGGGATTGGAATAAATAAAAGCTTTTAAGATTTCGCGAATGATTTTTTTATTGGGCATAGCCACATTATTGGCTTTGATCCAATATCTAATAACTTCTGTGCAAGTATCTTCCTCAAGATCAAGCAAAAACATCCTCTCCAATTTGTACCCATTAATCTTTCCACTAAACTGCTGATCAAGTAAAAAATCATGAGCTTTTTTGTGCCTTGAAACTAGTTCAGCTGTTTGTTGAATTTGCAAACTTGCATTAGGCCATCGATTTGAAACCATCTTGAGAACTTCATTGCGGATATAGTTACGATCTTGATTATCTTCAAAATTAGTGTCATCAGTAATAAATTCAATATTGTTAAGAGATAAATATTGTGAGAGATCGGCTTTAGCATAACCAAGCCATGGTCTTAAAATTACGCCCTCTCCCAAGCTGCGTTTTTTCATAGGCCCTTGAAGGCCATCTAAGCCTGTGCCTCGAAAAAGTCTAAATAAAATTGTTTCGGCTACATCATCTGCATGATGAGCCATTAATAACTGATCATTGGGTTGAAGAGTTTCTTTAAAAATTTTATATCTTGCATTTCTTGCGGCTGATTCAAGGCCTGATTTTTTTCTGTTTATATTCACAACATAACTCTGATAAGCAATATTTCTTTCCTTGCAAAATATCTTGCAATGATCTTCCCATAAATCTGAATATTTATTTAATGAGTGATTTATATGAATAGCAGACAGGCTTCCTTGCAGCAATCCTTGTTGATTGAGCTCATGACAAAAATGCAGAAGTGCAGAAGAATCTCCGCCGCCACTGAAGGCTACAATGATATTTTTATTAGGATCAACTAAATCAAAAAAAATTTTTGGATCAAACAAAATCAGGCACCAATTTTAAGCAAGCGCTGATAACGTCTTTGAAGTAACTCCTCTTGAGAGAATTTTGATAGCTCTGCTATGTTTGTTAATAAAGATGATTTAATGTTTGCTGAAACCGCATCATAATCTTGATGCGCTCCACCAATTGGTTCCACAATAATCTCATCAACGATGCCTATATTTTTTAAATCGCTTGCTCCAACTTTCATTGCTTCCGCAGCTTCCGGAGCTTTTTCTGAGTCTCGCCAAACTATTGAAGCGCATGCTTCAGGAGAAGCAACAGAATAAGTGCCATATTCTAATATAGCAATATGATCACCCACACCCAGTGCCAAGGCTCCCCCTGAGCCTCCCTCGCCAGAAACTACAACTAAGATTTTAGTTTTTAGGCTAGACATTACGGCAAGATTTCTAGCAATTGCTTCACTCTGCCCTCTTTCTTCACCTTCTACGCCAGGGTATGCCCCGGCTGTATCAATGAAGGTAATAACAGGCATATTAAATCGCTCCGCAAGCTGCATCAATCGTTTGGCTTTTCTATAACCTTCAGGCTGAGGCATCCCAAAGTTTCTTTTGACTTTTTCATCCGTATCTCGACCTTTTTCATGACCAATGATCATGACTGGCATGCCTTCTAATTTTGCAATACCTCCAACCAATGAGGCGTCATCACCAAATTGACGATCTCCATGCAACTCCTCAAATTCATCAAAAATTCTTTCAATAAAATCTAGTGTATGCGGCCTGTTAGGATGTCTTGCAACCTGAACTTTTTGCCAAGTAGATAACTTAGAATAAATTTTCTTCGTTAATGCAGATTGTTCAGACTTTAACTTATCAATCTGAGGCAATAGCTCAGGATTATTTGAGGCAGCTAATTGCAATGCTTCAATCTTCTCAGCAACTTCTGCTATTGGTTTTTCAAAATCTAAAATATTAATGCTCATTTATTTAATTTAATTGCCTCATCGCCAAACATATCCTTTAGTATTTTGATATTTTCTGATGAAGGCATAAGTTTAAATTCATCGCCAAGCTCTATTATAGCCTCAGAGTCCTCATGTAGAATTTTTAAATGTATTTTACAATTCCCATGCTTCCAAAAGTCTCCATTCAAATTTTTTAAATCTGTCATATTTGATTGAATCGAATCATTGGGTAGATTTCTTACGTCTATCATTATAGATTTATTGCCCTGGCTCATTTGTGATTCTAACGAAGACACCGATCCCACTTTCATCTTGTACATTCTTCGATTTAATTCCTTGGACTTATAGTCATCAACCTCAACTGAACCAGCAAAAATAAGAATAGAGTTGGCTTTCAATAATAAATGATGTTTCTCAAGAATATCTGTGCTGATGGTTCCTTCCATGGTTCCTGTGCCGTCGTCAAAACTAATAAAAGCAATTTGTTTATTTGAACGATCCCTGATCTGTCTATATGAATTTAATAAGCCAACTATTTTTACTCTGTTCATATCGTCTGTTACTTGACTGATCGTATGAGATCTTAAATTTTCAACCATGCCCTCAATTGCAATAACTGGATGACCTGAAAAATAATATCCAAGCGCATCTCTCTCATGATTTAGCAAATCCTCTTTTGATAAATCTTTCACATTTACATATTTCTCATAGGGATCAAATGTTTCGTCCATTGAGGTAAATAGATCTGACGTTCCTGCCATTTGGGCGCTATTTTTTTGCCCTTCTCTGAGCATATCTTCCATGCAAGCCAATGCGATAGACCTAGATGGTGCTAATTCATCAAAAGCTCCTGCTTTGGTTAAAGCTTCAATAGATTTTTTTCCACCCAATCGAATATTTACTTTTTTTGTAAGATCAAAAAGATCTTTAAAAGAATGATTTTTTCTTACTTCAATTACATGATCAATGAAAGAATCTGCTACTCCTTTAATTGCTCCCAAGCCATATTTAATATTAAGATCTGCATTAACATTAAAGTGCTTGTTGCTAGTCTTAATATTAGGAGTTAATACCTTAATTTTCATCTCCTTACACTCGTTAACAAGAGTATTGATCTTATCGGTGTTGCCTAATTCTGTTGATAGAACTGCCGCCATAAAGTGCTCAGGAAAATATGTCTTCAAGTATGCAGTTTGATATGAAAGCATTGCATAAGCGGCTGAATGAGACTTGTTGAAACCATAACCAGCAAACTTTTCAATAAGGTCAAATATTTTCTCAGCAGTAGCTTTTTTAATATCATTTTGAGAGCAGCCATCAACAAATATTTGCCTTTGCTGCTCCATCTCCTCCACTTTTTTCTTGCCCATTGCTCTTCGAAGAATATCAGCCTGACCAAGAGAATAGCCAGCCAAAACCTGAGCAGCTTGCATAACCTGCTCCTGATACAAGATTACTCCATATGTCTCTGATAATACTGGTGCAAGTAATTCATGGGGAAAGGTAACCTTGCTCTTACCATGTTTTCTATCAACAAATTCATCATGCATTCCTGATTCCAAGGGGCCAGGTCTGTATAAAGCAAGCAAAGCAACAATCTCTTCAAATTTAGTTGGCTTCAATCGACGAATCAGCTCCCTCATACCGGTTGACTCGAGCTGGAAAACAGCTGTTGTTCTTCCCGAAGCAAGCAAATCAAAAACCTTAGGATCATCTAAGGTAAGAGAATCAAGGTCTAGAATTTTTTCACTTTTTTCTTTTAATGACTCATTGATTGTTTTTACAGCTCTATCTATAACTGTAAGAGTTCTTAGGCCGAGAAAGTCAAACTTAACCAGCCCAATAGTCTCAACATCATCTTTATCAAATTGGGTCATGAGTGAATTCGATTGAGGATCAAAATAAGTTGGGCAAAAATCTGCAATAGATCCAGGAGCTATTACTATTCCACCAGCATGCTTGCCAACGTTCCTAGCTATACCTTCAAGTTTATACGCTAGGTCTATGATCTCTGAGACCTCTTCTTCGTCCTGAATCATCTTTTTAAAAATAGGTTGAGAGCTAATAGCTTTTTCCAGAGTCATTCCTGGGATGAAAGGAATCATCTTAGAAATTCGATCCCCCAATGCATAAGGTTTACCTAGAGCCCTTGCCACATCTCTTACAACGGCTCGAGCTGCCATAGTACCGAATGTTGCAATCTGAGATACGGCAGATTTTCCATATTTCTGCCCAACATAATCAATAACCATATCTCTTTTATCCATACAAAAATCGATATCAAAATCTGGCATTGATATTCTTTCTGGATTGATGAATCTTTCAAATAGAAGATTATGTTCAATTGGATCAAGTGCTGTTATTCCAAGTGCATATGCAACCAAGGAACCAGCCCCTGATCCTCTTCCCGGTCCAACGGGAACATCATTGTCTTTAGACCATTGGATAAAATCTGCAACGATTAAAAAATAACTAGAAAATCCAGTTGCATGAATCTGCGTTAATTCATAATCCAAACGTTTTTGATATATCTCCTTTTTATCTTTAGCATAAGATTCTATGATTTCGTCTAACTTAGTCTTGGAAAGCTCTGATAAAAAAGAGTTAAAATCATGTTCCTTGGGTACTGGATATTCTGGGAGGAAATATTGATCTGTTGTTAGGGTTACATTACATTTTTGCGCTATTGCCAGAGTATTAGTTATTAAAGTATCAGGATCACAATCACTAAATAGATTAAACATATCCTTTGTAGATTTAAAAAATTGCTCAGGAGTAAAAAGTTTTTCTCGATTTGAATCATTTAAAGTCTTACCAGTATTAATACACACTTTAGTTTCATGAATATCAAAATCTTCTTTTTGAGAGAACATAGCATCATTAGATACAATCACAGGAATAAGAAATTCTGATGCCAATGGCACAATACATTGAATAAATTCTTCCTCAAAATTTCTGCCCACCCTTTGAAGTTCAATGCAAAAATCATCCTTAAAAATCTCTTTAAAAGACAGCAGTTCAGTTTTTAAATCTTGATTTTTATTGTGTTTAGCTAGATTAAAAATATTTGATGAGGGGCCTCCAGCAATCACAATAATATTTCCAGCACAATTACTTAAATCTTCAAAAGTTATAGAGATATAACCATTTTCTTGCTGCAGCTGAGATTTTGAAATAATACCCATCAAAGACTTTAGCCCAGCATTATTTTTTGCAAGACATACAATCTCACCAGATTCTCCAGAATGTGATTTTAAATTAAGAGTGGTCCCTGCAATAGGTTTAATACCTGCAGTCTCTGCCTTCTTGAAAAATTTGACCATGCCAAACATATTGTTGAGATCAGTCAAGGCAACTGCTGGCATATTTAACTTCTGTGAGTTTTCAATGATCTCATTGATTCTTAGCAACCCTCTAGAAATACTAAATTCCGAGGAGACCCTGAGATGAATAAAGGAGGGTTGCGTCATCAAACAATAACTCCCTTGAATGATTGACGATGAAAGGATGTATATCCTGATTTTCTAAGTGCAGCTAAGTGATAAGCAGTTCCATAACCTTTATTTTTTGCAAAATCATAAATTGGAAATTTTTTATCAAGCTCTTTCATGAAATCATCTCTATGTACTTTGGCAATAATTGAGGCTGCTGAAATCTCTGAAATTAGCTTATCACCTCCAATGACTGCCTTACAATTTACTTCAATATTTGGAGTAAATTTTCCATCAACATAAACTAAATCTGGCGTGATGGGTAAATTCATTATAGCTTCTTGCATAGCGAGCAATGTTGCTTGATGAATATTTATCTCGTCGATTTTAGCATTTGAGATGCTAGCAAAACTATAAAAAGATTGTTCTTTAATTATTTCAGATAAAATTTCTCTTCTTGGAGGAGAAATCTCCTTTGAATCTTTTAATTCTGAAATAGGATTCTTTAAAATCACTGCTGCAGCTGTAACTGGACCAGCTAGGGACCCTCTTCCAACCTCATCGACTCCAGCAATGATCACAATAGATTATCTATTGCACCAGCGGCAACTTCAAAACCTTCTCCAAGCATAGAATCATTAATCTGAGAAAGATAAGACTGATATTTTTGAGCTTCAGATGATATTTCAGAAAAACTGTTAACAATGGCTTCAGGTGTTAAGTCCTGCTGAATTAATTCAGGGAAAATATGGTCCTGCAAGAGTAAATTTGGCAATCCAACAAATGGGGTTCTAACCAATCTACTCAAAATAGCATAATTTAGCTTATTAGTTTTGTAGCAAATAATAGGCACAGATCCTAGAACCGCTGCTTCCAGCGAAGCTGTACCAGATGTAACAATAGAAATTGAAGACAATGAAAGAAAGTCTTGAGCAGAATCAATAGATAGTCTGTGTGGGATTTCATTCATGCCGTTTGTTGATTGAATCATCTCTGCTAATTTTTTATTTGCAGCAGGTATTAAAAAAAATCTATTAGCATTCTTATTTAGCAATTTTTTTGCTGCATCGAGATAAACTGGCATCAACTGAGAAATTTCACTGGCTCTACTTCCAGGCAAAATACTAACAAAATCTCTTGAAGCATCTAAGCTATGTTTTTTGATTACCTCATCATTGTTTTTTGGTTTGAGCTGACTAAAGGGATGGCCTAAAAAAAAGCTTTGCATGTTTTTTTGATCATAAAAATCACATTCAAACTTAAATAGGCACATGATTAAATCTACATAAGCCTTAATAGATTTAATTCTATTTTCTCTCCATCCCCATACGGATGGGCTGACTACCTGAATTGTTTTGACGCTCCTTGATTTAAGCTTTTTATGAAAAAACATATTGAAATCGGGTGAGTCAACTCCAATAAAAATATCAATATCATTAGAAATAAAAAGATTTAGTAGCTTTTTTCTAATAGAAAGAATTTTTGGAAGATGAATTAATGGATCAATAAGACCCATTACATGGAGATCTTGATAGTCAATTTCTGAAGGTGAAATAATATTTTGAGAAGCAACTTCAGGTCCTCCTAGGCCATACAAGTCTATATCAAAGATATCTTGCAAAGCTTCAACAAGCTTGAAGCCCAGCCTATCTCCTGAGTGCTCAGCAGCAATGATACCTACTTTTATCTTTCTTTTTGACACCTATCGAAGTAGGCCTCTTTTGGATCTTTCAACCGAGGAAATAAAAGCTGCAAGCGCCGGATTATTATCTTCATTTAAAACATATAATTTTTTAAGCGCATCTTCAAGAGAGTAGCCCTTTCTATAGATAATTCGATAGGCTTTTTTAACTAAGTTGATGGAATCATTATCAAAATTATTTCGCTGCATTCCAACTGTATTCAGGCCTATTGGTCTAGCTGGATTGGCTGCAACTTTAACAAATGCCGGTACATCCATAGTAATTAATGTATTCAGGCCCGTGAATGAATGGTCTCCCAAAGAGCAGAATTGATGAACTAAAGTGACTGCGCCAAGAATAACATTATTTCCAACTGTGACATGTCCAGCCAATCCAGCAGTATTTGCAAATATATTTTCATTGCCAACCACGCAATCATGGGCAATATGAGAGTAAGCCATAAATAAATTTCTATCGCCGATAACTGTCCTGGAGTTGTCCTGAACTGTCCCGCGGTGCACAGTAACACCTTCTCGAAAAATATTATTTCTACCAATTTCTAGAGTAGTTGGTTCACCATTATATTTTTTATCAGGAGTATCTTCTCCAATAGTGGAAAATTGATAAAAAATATTACCTGCACTGATCTTGGTTGGACCCTTGATCACAACGTGAGAATGAAGGATGCAATTAGGGCCTATTTCAACATCAGGTCCAATGAGGCAAAAAGGACCAATTTTGACCGATGGATCAATTTTTGCAGATGGATCAATAACAGAATCATTCATATTTACTTAGGTCGGTCTGCACAAAGTATGGATGCCTCGCAAACATTTTTTCTATCTACTTCAGCCTTGCAATCAAATTTCCAAATTCCTCTTTTTTCAGATCTAATACTTGCATATAAATTAATGATTTCGCCAGGACTTACAGGATTTTTAAATCTTACTTTATCAGCACCTGCAAAATAATAGATGCTACCCTCTTCAGGAGTCTTTTCCATGGTCATAAACCCTAAAATACCTGCAGCTTGTGCAAGAGCTTCAATAATTAAAACACCGGGCATGACTGGTTTATTAGGAAAATGGCCGTTAAAAAAATCTTCATTAATTGAAACATTTTTTTGAGCGTGGATAGTTTTGCCCAATTCAACTGAAACAATTTTATCTACAAACAAAAAAGGGTATCTATGCGGTAAATGTTTTAGTATGTCTGAAAATTCATAGCTCATTTTGACTTCCTTTGCTTGATAAAGACCGAAGACTTGGCCCAATCTTTTTGTTCTTGTGCAGGCATTATACCGACATAATTTCCGGCCTTAACAATACTTTTAGTAATAAGAGTATGAGCGCCAATTAAAACATTGTCAGCAATCTTTAAATGACCAAGAATCCCAGACAAGCCTCCCATTTGTAGGTTTTTTCCTATGATAGTTGAGCCAGCTATAGCACAAGACGCTGCAATTGCTGAATTCTCACCCAAAATCACATTGTGAGCAATATGGACTTGATTATCGAGCTTCACACCATTATGAATTTCAGTATTATCTATGGCTCCTCTGTCAATGGTGCATCCTGCTCCAATCTCAACATCATCGCCAACTATCAATTTCCCTAATTGCTCAATTTTAATATATCCATCATTCTGAGGAGCATATCCAAAACCATCGGAACCTAATATCGAATTAAAATGAACAATAACATTTTCTCCAATTTCAACATTCATTACCAAAGAAGAATTCGCATGTATTATTGAATTTTTACCTATTTTGCATTCGGGGCCTATGTAAACATTGGGGCCAATTACAGCAGTCTCATGCACTTCAGCAGTTTCATGAATAAAATAAGAAATTGATTTGTCTGTATAGGGATTACTATGTTTTACAAACAACGATGAAATTATTGCGTAGGCAGCATATGGATCATCTGTAATGATCCCTGGAGTTCGAAGCTCATTGGAAAGTTCAGGGCTAACAATTACTGCAGAGGCAGATGAGTCAATTAAAAATTTGTTATATTTTGGGTTTGCTAAAAAAGAAATGCATCCAGGGGATGCATTTTGAATCGTGGCTATTGAATTAATGACGACCTCGGGATCGCCTACAAGCTCGCCTTTAACTTTGTTAGCTAGATCTTTAAGGCTATACGATGGCCCAGACAAGCTTATTCGTTGTCTTCGCCATTGGCAGCAGCAACATCAAGCATTGATGTCACATCATCAGTAAGATCAAGAGCAGTGTCAGCAAATAAGACATTTTCTCTTCCAAGAAGTAACTTAACTTCTTTGGCAGCGATTAATTCAGAAAGGATTTTCTGAAGAGAGGGATTTAAATCTCTGAAAACCTTATCAGCAGTTTCACTTTGTTTTGCTTGAACTTTACCAACGATAAATTCTATATCTTTACCTTTTTCTTGAATATCTCTTTGCATGTCAGCGATTTCTTCTTGTGATAGAGTCTCTGCGTCTTTTTGAAGCTTTTCAGCTAGGGCTTGTCGCTCAGTTTGCAACAACGTGGCTCTCTCTATATTAGCTGCATATTCAGTTTCTTCTTCTAGAGCTTTAAAAGCATCTTGAGCAACTTGTGTTGCTAGAACTGCATTACGCATATCAATCACAGCAATACCCTCTGCAGCAAAAGCTGGGATAGCTGCAAGCAACGATGCAACTAATAATGGTACAAATAATAATTTTTTCATCTTAAACCCCTTGTATATGGTTGTTACATTTTATATCAATTGAAATAAAAAACACTAACTAATCTCTAAAACACTTGACCAATAGTGAACTGGAATTCTTCAGTTTTATCAAAAGGTCCATCATTAAATGGCTGTGAAAAACTAAAGCTCATTGGGCCAAATCCTGTAATCCAAGTAACACCTACTCCAATTGAGTATCGTAACTCATCGACTGATGGCTTAAAGCAATTAATCTGATATTCCTCACAGTCTGTTGAGAAAACGTTACCAAAGTCAAAAAAGAATGCGGATCTCATGGACCTTTGATCTTCAATCATTGGAAGTCTAAAGATAAGTTGAAGACTCCCTTCAACCAAAAAGTTCCCGCCAATTGGGTCTTTGAGCTGCTGAAAACCATAAGGATTTGGAGCAATAGAGTCTGGCACTTCATCTCCATCAGTATCAATGATTAATGGACACTCACCAGTTTTTGCATCAAATTCATAGCATGGAGCTGGGGTTACTCTTGGGCCCAAAGTATTTGATTCAAAACCTCTTAATGAACGAGGGCCGCCTGAATAAAAATTTTCGAAGAAAGGAGTTTTTTTTGTGTCACCATATGCTTCCGTATACCCAAGCTGTCCATCAAACCCAAATATAAGATTAGCAAAGCCTATAGGGCGATAGAATTTTTGTCGAATGTTTGTTTTAAAGTAATTGAGATCGCTGCCAGGAATGGTGGCTTGCAGCATAATATCTGTGGAGGACCCATATGTAGGGAACATACCTCTATTTAAAGTAATTCTTGACCAAACAGCTTGCGCTTTGAATACATCAAACTCTGTTCCCTCCGATGCAAGAAAGTCTGAAATCTCTCTTGAAGGGAGCGAGCCTGGATCAATATCTGTATTATCAAAATTAAGATTTAAGCCTACTCTTTGAGTATCGCTTATAGGATAGCCAAACTGAACACCGCCCCCTATGGAATTTGTAAGATAATTTGCAACTTTGTATTCACCGTAATCCGTCTCCCTAAGATACAGACTATAGCCTCGACTGACACCATCCATAGTAAAATAAGGATCAAAAAATGATATGTTATAAGCTTCTTGATAAATGCTTTTATTGATGCCTAAATTGAACCTATTGCCTGAACCAAGAAAATTATTATCGGATAAATTTAAACCTAAATTCATTCCAAAATCAC
>Ga0213863_10001237_pt1 | contig 18896 bp, 25 predicted proteins | sample PICome_8_FD_160128 | JGI IMG/M metagenome (GOLD analysis project Ga0213863, IMG submission 160128) | Coastal seawater microbial communities near Pivers Island, North Carolina, United States - PICO497 | ecosystem: Environmental > Aquatic > Marine > Coastal | place: USA: North Carolina... | reverse complement strand
GCACCAGCCGATCAAATAGCAATGTTTTCTAAACGGAAGGAAGAAGTGCAAAATGACTGAATATGACAACACCAATCGCGGCGCGATCTTTAAGAACAACGACAAGACCGCCGAAAATCAGCCAGACTACACCGGCAAGATCAATGTCGATGGCGTTGAAAAACGCATTGCGTTGTGGATACGCGAAAGCGCAGCGGGCAATAAATATATGTCAGCTTCGATCAGCGATCCAATGCCACCAAAAGAACAGGACGCGCCACGCGCCGAAAAAATGCAGCCTTTAGAAGATGCGATCCCGTTCTAAAAAGAAAATAACCTATGCACCGGCCTCTAATGCTTTGGGTCGGTGCGTATGGTGCGACAAGACCCTGCGCCTTAGTGATCCCGATTGGATCGTGGACGGGGCAAAACAAATTCTGCATCTTGGATGCTTTAGGGAAAGATTGGATATATTAAATGCAAATCGAAAAGAACGTGCCGATCCCACCAGCGGGTCGCAGCAAGATTGAAATCATCAATGATATGGAAATTGGCGATAGCGTGCTTTGCGACACCTATGAAAAGGCAATGTCGCTGCGCGATGCGCTGCGCTATCGTGGCTTAAAATACACCACCCGCAAAATGAATGACGGGTGGCGGGTTTGGCGGCTTGATTGATGGTGCCAACAAAACAGGAAATTCTTGACGCGCTAAAAATATTAACCGTTGAAAAAGAAAGCGATGCTTTAGGCCGCAAATATAGCAATCGCAGCCTTCGCACCAGCGTCATCAGACCAGTCGTCAAAGGTCAGTTCAAGAAACGTGGCCGCAGATATTAAGTTTAGCGGCTTCGGTCGCTTTACTTTTTGCCAAAAAACTTAGTGGCTGACCGCACGCCAAAACTGGCTGCAACGATAACGCCTAACGTGACTTGATACCATTCCGGCATAGTTTCCAGCGCAGCAAAACCTTCAGCGACCACATTCCTGCCCCAATCGCCGCAAAATGCCAGTATTAACGGGATGCTAAAAAGACAGGTCAGCCATTCATCTTTCCAGCTAGATACGCTGGCATCAGCCATCTTCAAATCCCAGTCAATTTCGCCAGTCGCCTTTTTTTGCATCACAATGGCTTCGGCTTGTGCTTTTGCCACCTTGACCCCTGTTTCGGCTTTGGCAGTCTCCACGCGGCCTTCTAGCCACGTTGAAGCTAGGTTTGCAATCGGTGTCAAAAACTGGATCATTTGCTTTGCCCTTTGCTGTTTACATATAAGCCAAACCAAGCCGCGCCTGCGCCAACGATCACGCTTACAAAACCGGCCTGTGCATTATTCGGTGAAGGCAAGGCCATAAACCAAGCACAGGTCTGATAAAAAACTACCATATAACTTAATATCAACAAACGCGGCACAATACGCCAAGCGTCAAGACGTTCCGGTGTCATTCTGCAATCGCCCGCATCCGGTCAATAAGTCTGCCAGCCCGATTTGGCACTTGCCTTGCCCATTTGCTATCGGCCATCTGGGTTGCCGCTTCATCATAATCATAATTAGCTATAGCTGCACGCAGCTTGAGGAAACGCCCAAGGCGGTTTCTGCCCAGATTAAACGCCATATTTGCCAAAATTAGCTGGCATTCTTCCGGCAAATCATCCCAGTTTTCAAACAAGGCGCGGCAATCTTCCACAGTGACCGCAATATCAAGCGCAAATAGCTGGCGACAGCGTTCCGGTGTGATCTGCGTGCCGACAGGTTTGCCGTGTTCCGCATCAGCTTCGCGGATTAAATGCCCGATGCCCACAGTGGGCAAGCCCAGATGATCCAAATAAATATCTAGCCGCACGCCCTCATCGCTGGCTATTTCTTCCCGCAATTGATCTATATTCATTTTCTCATCTCCAAAACAACAGCCAGCGTTTTAGCCCAGCTATCGCGTTCCGCATCTTCTGTGAAGCGCGTTGGCGACAAGCGCATACTGTATTGCCGTACTGACGTAACCGGCAAGAACAAGCACCTTCTGGCATCGGGTGAAACAAGGCACAAAACATCATAATCTTCTTTCTTTGGCAAATGTTTCGTTTTGCAACCGTGACCCATTTGGAAATGGTGACGCGGAGATCGACCATCTTTATTACCCAATAAACTAGCAGTCTTGACTTGTATGCGTAAAAAAGTCTGATCAAGGAATGCCAGCACATCAATTCGATCCATCGGGCAATGCGTTGCTTTCCAGCCCATAGACAATATCGAACACAAAGCAATATGTTCTCCAATCAATCCCGTTGTGGTGGCACTATTTAACAATAGCAGATGCCGCTTCTATCATTACAGCCAAAAACAGCCCAATGATAACCACAATGCAGCCAATAACAATAGCCCCAAATTTCAGATTTTCAATCATCTCTTGCTGGCGTTGCTGTTCCAGCTTTCTAGCCCTTGCCCGCGCTTCTTTGGCTTCTTGTAAGCGTTTGGCACGTTCTGCCAATATCGCAGCCCAAGTGCCGTGACCGAACCGGAAATCAACCATCCGCGCAACCTCTGCGATCTGTTCTGCCGCAAGCTTCGCATCGATCATTTCTTTAGCCACAGACTGCACGCCAAACTGGTCGGCTAGTCCAACGCCGGATTTCTTGTTGCTGGCTTGCTGCACCTGTTTTTGGCCGGTAAACAGTGCATCTATCTGACCGGCGATCTCGCCAATATCTTTGGCGGTATTTATGTTTTGCTTGATAAAATCAACGCTGGCTTTGACTAAACTGATGCCAGCAAGTGCCGCTGTGACTGGTTCCAAGACAATTGACCTTCCGCAAGTCTCTGACACCGCCACTTCATCGGCATCAAGTTGGCAATCTCCCCAACGTCCTTTGCCATAGTCATCGCGCGAGACCGGCAAGCTTCCCGCGTTTCACTGTAGATAATTGAATGAAATTCTATGCAATCAGTCGGTGCGCCTATTACGCAAGCTAAAACGATTGCTTTAAACATCGTCTTTTCGACCAGTTAAAAACTTAACTGTGTCGGTTTCCCAGATGCGGATCAGCACCCAAACGCCCGTTGCAATAGCCACAATGTCCGGTGCCATACCAACCCACGCAGCAAATGTGCCTGTGCCAGCCGCAACATCGATAATGACCTTGTTTTCTTCGTTCATTGCTAGGCCTCCAATGCTGTGATGCGGGCTTCTAGTTCTTGTATGGTTTTTACTAATAGTGGTACTAACTTTGACTGGTCAATGCCTTGGTAATCCGGCACTGAACGTGTACCCATAACAGCCGCAGTAGTCTCACGCCACTGCTGGCCTTCTGCTAGTTCCTCTGGGCGTTCAACGTCAGTGCTATGGATAACTTCAGCAACCGCTGGTGTTACCTCGTTGCCATCCTCGTCTAGTACAGCATCAGTAGCTGGTGTGTAGATGTCGCCTGTGGCTGCGCTGACTTGGTATTCCTCGTCACGCATACCATTGTGTGTGCCTGTGATTGCTTCAGGCACGACAGTCTGAACCTCGTGTGCTAAGAAGCCATCGACAGTGGTATCTGCGTCAGAGATAAAGTTAAAGCGCACAGGGTTTAGTTGCTTGAGGCGTGTGGTTGCATCCCAGTCTGCTACCACGTTTTCTTTTAATCTGTGGTCTGAAGAAGTTGCATATGATGTTGAAGAAGCATTAGCAATAACACCACCCACATTTGTGCCACTAGCATTTTGGACACCCAAAGCATAAGAACCATTTGTAACAGGTTGCGCTCCTATAGCAGCAGGGTTAGATGCATCTCTACCAATTACGTTAAATTTGTAATTAGCCGGATTGGTCGTAGTACCCAACAGCAAGTTACCGCTGGTGTCGATTTTGGCCGCAAGAGAACCAGATGGATAAAATTCTATGCCAGCATTGCCACCTGCGATTGTTGATGTTGTTGTGCCATCATACATCTCTATTGCAACGCCTTGGTCAGTGCTTTCAAGGCGCATCGCTGTGTTTACCGTGCCAGAGTTAACTGTGAGGGTTCTGGATGGCGAACCTGTGCCAATGCCAACGTTGCTACCGACAACGCTTAGAACATCAGTTCCTGCCCCCGAACCGGTTTTAAGGTTAATTGTTTCCCCATCACCGTGCGCCCAAATGTTTATTTTACCATCTGAATCTAATTCTATAACGCCAAGTTCACCACCGTTATCCATACGAATATGTTGGTTAGTTGTTGTCAGAAGCAAAGCCGCTGATGCGTGAGCAGCAGAACCTAATCCCAACCTATCCATCGTGCCAGTGCCAGTGACATCCACGTTTCCATTTGTATCTATGCCAACAAAATTTAGCCACGCACTATTTGCCGCGTTTCTAATCATATATTTTTCGTTAGCAGTGTCATACCAAAGCTGATACGCATATGGCGTTGTCGGGGCTGTTGCACCCGCGCTGATAGTCGCCGCAGCTTGCAGCGCATCATTTAAATCTGACCGAAAGCTGGGAAAAGTCTGGTTGGCAATGTTAAAATCGTGCTGTGACATTTAAAACCCCGTTGCAACGTAATCAAATAAACGATCCACCGCTGCGTTGCTGCTATTGTAAAACGTGATCGTGAACCCAGATGCAGACTTGCTAGTTATAGCATAATAATCGCCGGATTGCATATCCCCGACCGAAATTGAAACCGCGCCAAGCGATTTGAATGGCGTGGCAAACGTGACCGCCTTTGCACCCGCGCCGCTTTGAATGTCGTTTGCAGATTGCGTTCTGGTCGGCAATCTAATTTCTGCGGTCAACTCTGAAATAGCCGGTGTTTCTGCGCTATCTGTGCTTGTCAGGACAGCCCTAAACCGCAAAGCCCTTGCGGTGTATGCTCCAACGACAAACTGCCGGTATGCAGTCCACGTTGGACTGCCAGCGGGGTCGTCTGTCGTGGTGCTGACAAACAGATCAACGTCAGTCGCACCGCCAGCCGGTGTGCCTGTGTGCTGCGATAGCTGTGTGAATTTTAATGTTGCTGTCGTGTTTGCTGTAAACACTGCGCCAAGGTCAATATATCCATCAAAATCATATGTGCCGCTGCTTGCAATAAAGCCGGAACCAGAACCACCGCCAAACAAGCCGGTCGCATCGTCAAAATTACCGGCAACGCTATCAAACAGGTTAGTCGTATCTAGCCGCAAAATATCATCAATCACAACGCAATCTGTTTTTGTGCCGGTGAAATCGCTATGCTCCGAAAGACTTGTAACAAGGTTTAAATCATCGATTTGATCGACCAGTGCCACGCTGCTTGCTGCGTTTGCGCTTTGAAAACCAAACTTGTTAACTGCTTTGACAAAATATGTGCCGGTTTTAGCTGGCGTGATAACGGTGTTTGTTGGTCTTGGAACCTTTTTTAACAACAGTTTGCGCGTTGTTAAATGTTGCGCCAGTGGTTAACGGCGAATGACGTATAACATAATGCGATAAATCTGCATCAGTGCTAGCTGTCCAGCTTAAATCAGCATTTGCGCCAACAATATTAACGCTGAAATTTGTAACATCAGAAGCAACCGCAGCTTGCCCGACAATCGTATGATTTAGCGTGGCAAATGCAGATTTAACGCCAAGACTGCTAATTGATCTTGCGCGGATGTTATAAACGCCACCAGCTTGCACATTAACAAGCGTGAAGCGATTGCCGCTGCCTATGCCCAGCGATTTATAAACTGTATCTGTTGATAGCTTTGCTTGCACCTCAAACTGATCGGCATAAACGCTTGTGCTTTCCACATTAGCAACCAAAACAGAAATTGCTTGCTGGTTAAATAAATCTAATTCGTCAAACGCTGTCAAAGTTGGAGCCGGTACTGAAAACGGATTTGGCAAATTTGTGTTATCAAGTTCAAAAAATTTTTCAAAACCAGTAAGCCAAGTGTAAACAGCCGAATTTGTTTCACGCAAAAACAACGTCACATTCATCACTGGCATACCATTGTCATCATCGCTAACTGAAAACGACCATTCTGCAACTTCAAAAATCTTGCCGACAAATCCAAGGCGGCTGTTTGAAATCTGCACGCTATCACCAACAGAAACATCAAATGCCTTCATTGTGAATGTTGCAGACATTGTGATTTGCTGCCGATTGCGATAGAGCGCAATTCTTGCCAACCTTTGCGCCATTGTGTGACTTGTCGTGTAAGGTAAATTGTAATCAAGGAATTTACGCAACCCGCCATCATCTGTTTCAAATGATGAAACAGTCAGTGCTGGGTAATCTGTTGGCACATAATTTGTTGTAGGTGGCGAAAATACGCCTTTAACAGCATTATAATTATCACGCTTGCTGCGCTTTGTTGAAATTGTGATCGGGCTAGTTATATCATCTTCATCGAATACGATCGTTGACAACCTATATTCCGCAATTTTCAATGTAAATTTGCCATTAACATATGACACTGTGCCACCGCAGCTTGTAACCATTTCTTCTAAAATGCGTTTTGGCGAATTGTTAGTTGCCAAAGTGCCGTGGATTTCATAGCGGTTTTCTGTGCCGCCTGCGGCAAGCGGTATACTAGCTTCGCAACCATTTGCCGCAGCGATGAAGTCTGTGTCGTTTATTTCTGCCGCATCGCAGCCTAATCCATAGGATGTATCTGTTAAATAATCGCGGATCGCTAATGCTGGGTTTGCTGAATAAACAGTGGTCGTTGTGCGTGGATCATATAATTTTTTGCCGCGTATTTTTGCGCTGAAATTAGGTATGCCAGTCGGGAACACATCATTATCAAAGCGTAGTCGCACATACATATATGCAATACCTTGCAGTCGATGGTTGCTAGTCCAGACCGCACTTTCAGAAACAAGGTCGGCATCGGCTGTCTGCGTAGTGCTGCCGGTGTGCAATTTAACGCGCACCTTGCCATCAAACCTTGACGGGCTTGTTACGTTTCCACTGCCATCGAGCGTCAAAGCCTCATCATTTAAATATATTGTTTGAAAACTGTCGATTTCGTGCGATGCCAACAAAATAACAAGATGCAAATATTCATCGCTGCCAGTGCTTTCAATATGACCTAAAACGCCAGAAAGTCGGGTTTCACCATAGACAAAACGGCGCGATACAATTGGCTGTTTTATCATTTGCGTGCGGTTTAATGCTTCCGATGCAAAATCAGAATATTGTGCAGCGGTAGGTGCTTGCGGGGCGGGTGCTAACGCATTGGCTGCACCAGACGCCGCGATTGTGGTCGCGGCCATCGCATAATTGCCAGTTAAGGCATAAACACCCGCTGTTACTAGAGTAATCGGGTCTTTGATTGCCCTTTTAACACCGCGAACAAAACTCGAAAACCAACTCATTATTTTTTACCCCAAACGACTTGTTTGTCTTGTAAATCGGTTATGAACTCCAATCCCTTGTCATTTGGATAATCAATTTTTTGATCTTCACTGGTATATCTTCTGACCCGCGCCATTTCCAAATCAACTAAACGGCTCTCACAGTCAATCACAACGGTCGCTGTCTCGCCGCTTTCTTGAATGCTCATTTGATCCATCTGCCCTTTAAAAACAACATATGGGTCATTGTTGATTGCGCCATTGGCATCTAAAGTGCCAAAATAAAGCGTCATTGGTCGGCCTTGATAATTTTCTGTCAACGCAGCCGCAACTATCGATGATGGCAATCCAGACAAACCAACGCTGACGTTTGTTGCGCGGATTTCGCTGGTTTCATCAATGTCACTGATTGACAGCATATTACCGCCGCCATCGTAATCTTCACCGCCAAAAGTTAGCGTATCAAGGCCAGTCCATAAGCGCAGATCACCGCCATCAAATGCAAAATGCACAGCAAAAAACGGCCTCAATGATGCCGCTGTCAAACTGTTATCAAAGTTTGTGCCTAATGATCTGGTCATAGCTTTTCAATCGCGCCAAATGTCAATTTATAAAAACCGGCATTATTAATCTGCCAGTCTGTTACTGGTGTTGATAAGTGAAAAAGACCTTTAGCACTGCTAACGACAACGCTTGCACCATCAGCCGGTGATGATCTTAAATCCGGCCAAATAGTCAAGGCGGCTTGCCCGCTGGCGTTGCTATTAACATCATCTAGCACTTTATAAAGCCGCGCCGCAGCACCGCTTCCAAGCTGGATATAGTCACCGGCCTTTAAATAGCCCGTTGCGGACGCAGGAAGGCCATCAATGTTTAAATTGTTACCAGTCTGGCTTGCGCCATTAACAACCGGTGTGCCAGCGGCTGTGGCCGCTGAACCGCGTGGCGTTGCTCCATTCGGATCACCCAGCAAAAATGATCCAACAGAACCGTAAAGCTTCATAAAAAACGCAATCCAAACTTCGGCATCATCTCGCTTCATTGGCGGTAATGAAATATCAGCTTCCCATCGCGCACCTTGAAATTGATATGTTTGCGTTGCCATTGTAAATGGCGATGATGTTTGCCCAATAACATTACGCGCAATCAAATTGACGCTAGAAACGCCTGTGTGCGTTGGAAATGTAAGCGGATAACTGATTGTCATAATTAACCCCCAAACGCACTAGCAAAAGAACCACCGCGCCGCTTGGCATCAAGAATTGCAGACTGCGATGCGGCTTGTATTTGTGGCAACATATTCATCACTTCAGCGCGTACTGTTTGAGAAACGCCAGTTGATAGGTTGATTGTTTGATTAACGACAACACTGCCGCCACCGCCATTAGGCACAATAGTGCCAGAAACGCCATCCGGCACAAACAATTCTGCGCCTCTTTCGCCCACGACTGAAACCTTGTTGCGTGGCGGTCTGCCGCCATTTGCAAAGAAACCGCCAAATGCGCGACCTATGCTTGCAAATATATTCCCGCCACTTGCACCGCCCATACCGGCAGCGATTTGACCCGTGATGTTTTTCTGTATCGCTATTCTTGCAAGGTCGGCAACGATTGAGCTTGCCATTGCCCGAAAAGCATCTTTTGCGCTAGATGTGCCTGTGGTAATCCCGACCAACGCATCTTCAAGCGATCTGATCCCGCGCACCGCTGCGCTTTCCATATTCTTTTGTACATCTTTTGCAGCATCGGCCAAATCCATTAGCTGCTTGCGATATGTTTTGGTTTTGTCACTGTTTGTTTCTGTGCTTTGTCCGAAAATATCATTTGCAGCTTGGGTCGCCCTTATTCTTGCTTCTAATTCTTCAAAAGCACCAACAAGACCTAAATCCTTGACGTTCATTGGTTCAAGTTTTTTAGCCCAATCAATATCAAGTTTTTTGCCAATCTCAACGCTGAAGGCAATAACCCTATTAAGTTGTCTGATTGTTTCGTCTGTAAAACTTTGTATGGCTTGCGCTGCCTTTTTAAACAATCCAACAACAGTCAAGGCAAGACTGCGACCAAATTCCTCAACTCCACCAGCTTCTTTGATAGCGTTGACAAGCTTCACTCTTATGGTTTCAGCAATAGTTTGAAATGCTGGCGCAAGACCCGCAGTTAATTGATCAACCAAGCCGCCAAGCATCGTTTTAAGTTTTGTAAACGCATCATTTGCCTGTTCAACGCCTTTGACTGCGCTTTTGGATAAGATAAAGCCAAGACCCTCAGCCTCTTGGAACATCTGTTGCAGGGCTGCACTGCCGCCTTCTAGCGTATTTACAAACGCCACGCCTTCACTGTCGAACAGTTTAAAAGCAAGTCGCACTTTGTCGCCGCTGCTTTGCACGTTATCAAACGCATCAGCAAGCGCAAGCATTTGCTTATCAAGTGGTTGTTTGGCTAGTTCTTTGGCATTTAGACCAAGTTCTTTCAGCGCGTCTTTAGCCTCACCAGTACCGTTTGCAGCCTCAGACAAACGCCGCGTAAACCGCTGCACCGCCATATCGACTGTGCGCGTTTCCACCCCAGCCAAATTAGACGCATATCGCAGCTTTTGTAATGCTTGACTGGTGACGCCCAGCTTTTGCGCGGTCTTGCCCAGCGTGTCGATGCTTTGCAGTGATGACTTGACCAGCAAGCCAATACCAGCCGCACCAGCAACCGCTGTCAGCCCGACCTTGAAGTTGAATAGTGCTTTGCGAACAAGACCCAGCGATTGGTTTAATTTGCGAAAAGTGCCGCGTGTAAGGTCTTTCGCTGTGATCGTGAAATTAAGATTTTGATTTGCCATCTTCGATCACCTTAAAATATGCGAACCATTCGTTCAGTTCTGTCAGCGTCAATTCTTCAATTTCGGCTTGTGTCTTGTGTAGGCGATCCGCTAGGGCTAGCATATTTAGCCTTAACGGGTCGCCCTTTAGTTTTTTTCCGCATCCCCAACGCTTTCAACATCGCCAAACATCTGCCCAGCAATATCAGCAATCAAGGCCACGCTGTCACCCATAAGATACATTTTATCTTCAAGTGTAAACATCCGCTTGCCATCGGCATCTTCAGCTTTGGTAATAATCAGATCAACCATTCCGCTGATCGTCATATTGTTCAGAAAGTCTTTGTGCTTTCTTTGCAGCTTGTCAATGTCTCCGGCGGTAATGGCTCCAGAATAAATAACCAATGGCTGACCATCTTCGCCCCACTCATCAACTTTAATTACCTTGCGGTCGCGATTTCGCCTTGCAGCGATCTGTTCTCCCAAGCCCATTTTTTACCCCTTAAACAACAGTTTCAGTTAGCCCACCAGTGCCTTGCAGCGAATAGGTGGCGGTATTGATGCCATCAGATGAAACGCCGATTGAACGGCTGGTAACAATCGCTGACCCCGTTAGCTGGTGGTCGCCAGTTGTGTTGCCTTCCATATTCAGCTTAACCACAACGGTGTCGCCAGCGGTTACGGCTTGCTGTGCGGTGTCTGTATCATCAAAATAGGTTTCAATTGTAGCTGTAAAGTCCTTGAAGCTACTTTGGTATGTGTGTGCCACATCGCCCATCACCGTATCTTGAATTGTTTCCGCAGTTTCATCAACAGAAAAGCTAATCACTTCAGCCATTACGTCTGTGCCGATTAGAACGACACCATCGTTTCCTTTAAAAGTCGCCATCGTTATATCTCCTAAACGGCAGTTTCAACGTCATTTTCTTTGGTGCGGTATTGCACCGAAAGAGTAAACCGACCAACGGCCACTGGCTGTTCGCCATCGCCACTATAGTCAGCCTCAAACGCAACAACCTGTGCATCTTTTGCCAGATTATTTAGCGTTACATCAGCGGCAATGGCTTCTTCAACCTCAACCGCAATTCCATCCAGCGCATTATCATAATTCGCTGTGCCAATTACATATGCTTCAACAGCAACTTCCAAAACCCTATTTACCGAACGCGCCAAAGTGATTGTATCAAATTCGGTCGCTTCGCTCTTGGTAAAAATACACAATGCCGGAAGCTTTGTCTGTTCCAGCGGAAATATACGGCTGCGAAATACGTTGCTGCCGGTGGTGGTCAATCCCGTTAATGCGGTCACGATCTGGTCGCGTATTTGCTGCCGGACGTGCGCCATTATTGTTTCTCCAGAACCAGCGTGGTCATACCAGTGCCGTCATCCTGCACAATCCGCATTGTGTAGGCCACCGCGCTGATCGTAATAGTGTCGCCTTCAGCGGCTGTTGATACTGCTGCGGTGCGGCAAACGAACCGTGGTTGCTGTAATGCAAAGCCAACGCCCCCGCCAGCGTCAACCTCAACGAAATCGTTGTCAAATATGCCATTGATCGTGCCGCCGTTATAGGTTGCGGCAACCCCGAAATCATCAACACCAATGAATATAGCGCGATCATCTGCGGTTTCGACAGCCATTAGTCAGCGTCCACTTCAACCGGCTTTGCCTTTTTAGCTGACCACAGCTTTGCATAGCCGCGATCAATCAGCTTGTTCGCCTCATCTTCGCGAACATCGTGATCTTCGCCTTCAAGCATAATGCCGACCGATCCCGCTTGGCAGTCTTTTAACGTTGTGATTTTGATCAGTTTTGTTGTCATTTTTTCTTTGTGTTCCGCTTAATAAGGCTGGACGCTGATTTCTTTGTTAGGCCAATTGCCCGATCAGTGATGCCTTGCTTTTCTTCATACACCTCGACCTTGCCAGTGTTGACTAGATCAAGCCCCACATTCTCAGCCACTTCGACAATATCGCCAACAACGTGCGCTTTACCGCCGATCAAAAGATTTCGCTTGCATTTAATTTTCATATCAGCCCCCAAGGGAAAGACAGGGCGACTTGCGCCGCCCCGTCAGTTTAGTTAGGCATCGATGTCGAGACACGCAGCGAATGACTGGGCGTGACGAACAGCCAAGTCCATTTCCTGCATTACGCGGATGCGTACTGCACCGGTTGAACCGGCTGTGTAAGGGTCGATCAAGATGTCTGGTGTGCTGAAGAAGCCCATCATTAGCTGGCTGAAGTCACCATAGATCATTGCAGATGCAGTGGTCAGTGTGCCTTTTGTCAGGTCAGATGGCACGTTGTTGGTAACAGCTAGGTCGTAACCATAAAGGCTGTTCCAAGGCGCATCCATCAACATCACGCTATCTGTTGAAGCAACCTTTGGAGTTGAAGCCATATGTGACTTCACTTTTGGGTTGGTCAGATAAGCAAGTGAATTGCCATTGATTGCAGCGTTGTCAACTTCAACTTCTTTGACCAGATCAGTGATGGCATCCCAAGTCAGTGCGCCACCGTTTGTGCCGATTGCGACTGAACCGATACCGGCTGTTCCGATGATGCCTGTTGGCTCATTTGAACCGCCACCTTCGATTGCAACGTCTTCGATCTTTTGTGCAATTGCGTTCAAAAGGTCATCGCGAACAATCTGTTCAACAGACGGGTCAGATTGGATCATCAACAAACGTGAAACGTCTGAAAATGCGCCAAGTGACTTTGGTGACATTGTGATCTGTGAGAACACAGCATTCACTTCAGATGTTGCGCCATTCTCAGCAACGAAACCGGCTGAAACGCCAGTTGCCAGCTTTGGAATAGCAACATCGCCACGCAAACCAGTCATAAAACGGCTTCCAAGCTCGCTGAAAACTAAACGTGCGCGGAGTGCGTCAACAAACTGATCACCAAGATGATCTGTGCCGACCAAATGTCCACCGGCTGTAGCTGTGCCAACAGTCAGGTCACGCTTGCCGCCCCAGAAGCTGTCTGGTGCATAGAAACCGCGTGCTTCGCGTCCATTGTTCTTTGCAATCTGCTCAGAAACTTCACGCTCAAGACCCTGCAAGCCAGAACCATTAACCAGACCGCGAACAGCTTTCATAAATGAATATGAACGTTCTTCTTTGGCTGACATATCAACCGCACCGGCTGACTGCTCTAGTGGCTTGCCTTCGCCAATGGCGTCAAGCAATGTTGCGCGGAATTGTGCAACAGACTGACCAGCACCAATAGCTTGATCGGCTAGGTCACGGCGGTTGTGTTTAACAGCAAGATTGATGATCTCGCTGGCATTCTTTTGGAAATCGCGCTTGGCTGCTTCTGCGGCTGCTTCACGGATTTCATCGTGATTTACTTCAGACATAATAACTTTTTCCTCTGTCTTGATAGTAGGTTCGATAAATTCAGCATTGCGATTAACGCCCACACCGGCATCGGCTGGCACGCTCACAATACTAGCTTCGTATGGCAACCAAGAAGAAATACCAACTGTCCCATCGGCTCTCTTGTCTTCCATTTGGCGGATTTGATAACCGATGCTGACGTTGCTTCGTATCCCATCCTTGACGTCTTGATAAACTTCTTGAGCCAGTGCGCTTTTTCCAAAGCGAACCACCGACCGCAACTTGCGATCAGCTTGATCCAAATAAGTTCTTTCAATGACACCAATTTGTTTTGTCAGATCGTGGTCAAGCAATAATGGTGCGTGACCGCTGTTCAATCGTGACAAATCTGCTGCGCCATCATCGTGACGCAAAACCTCTAAACCGAAAGAACGCTCAACGGGTTCTTCGCTTGAAATTGACATTCTGACGCGGCGGTCATCTTCTTCCACCATATCCGCAGCGCGTGCGCGAAATACCAGTTCACCGCGATCCAGACGATCTTGATCTTCTTTATAGCCAGCGGTTTCAACAACCGGCGGCGTGTCATCTGATTTGCCGAACGTGATAGTCACGCTATCGTCAGTTTCAACAATATTTTGAATGTGCCTGTCCATTGGCTTTTGCTCATCCATCGGTTCAGCCCTTTCTATAATCTCGCCAACATTATCAGCGATTTCTTCATTTAAATCTAGACCACGTTCGTCAATGCGATCAAGCGCAGCATCTTTTGTCCTTGCCCACGTTTGACCGGCATCACCGCCCCACGCCGCCCAAGCAACGCGACCTTTTGACGGATAACCATCTTCACCAGCACTAAACCCTTCGGCTTGCTTGTCAACTTCGTGCCGACTGAAAAAGCTGTGCATCCGGCGCACTGTGTCGGCAGATAGTTCTTGCCGGTTAGCCAGTTGTGTCGCACGCGCAACAGCAACATCAGTGCCGCCTTGTTTGCCTTCTTCGCGCCACTTTTTGAATTTACGCGCTTCGGCTGCCATCCCTTCGGTTGGCTTTAGGCTGATTTCAACGCCTTTATAGGTCGCCATCTTCTTGCCCTGCATCAACGGTTGCTGGCACTGGTGCTTTAGTGCCGAACGGCTGAAAAGCGGTATCAATGCCGTAACGGTCGGCCAGTTCACTTTCGCGGTTAATCTGTTCAAATATTTCTTCGGTATCGCGGCCATATTGCGAATGCACATCTTGCAAACTAATGATGCCATTGTTTAGTGCGGTGACGCTGGCGTTGATCTCTTTAGCCGGATCGACCCACGCAAAGCCGCGTGGCCGGTAAATGACTTGATCAGCAAACAAATCATATTTTCCCATCGGCAAGCTAACGCGGCCAACAGTAATAGCCATTTCTAGCCAAGCGCGGTAAATCGGATCAATGAAATGATCGATCATAAATTGCTGCACCATCTTGAAATGGTCGCGATCTTCGATTGTGCCTTGCCGGATTGATGAATAGCTAACGCCCTCAAGATTATTTGCCAGCGATACATATGAAACGCCAAGACCACTTGCGATCCCTCGCAAAATGCCTTTTTCAAACTCCGCAAAGCTGTCAGTCGGGTTTTGCGGGTCGAAGGCGGTGAATGACATTCCAGCCGGTAACTGTGTAAACGTGGCTGGCTCCGCTGACATTATAGGCGCGTGATTGTCATAATCGTCACCAACAAAGCCATCACCTTCTGGGCTGGTGAAGAAACCCATCTTTGACGCAGCAACCCGCGCATTCACCAGCGTAGCTTCTTCGTAACCATCAAGCATCTTCAAACGGGTCAGGACGTTGCTCATCCAAGGCACGCCACGGGTCTGCCCAGCGCGATCTTGCAAATAGCAGTGGATAATCTCACTAGCTGGCACAATCTTATGGTGCCGTTTTGTGCGCGAACCATAGCCTTGATCGTGATGCGGGTGATCTTCAAACAGGTAATAATTCAACGGCTTGCCGGTGCGCTTGTCTAATTCCACGCCCATCCGCACTTCGTTGCCGTTATTCAATCGTGCGTCATAACCTTCATCAAGATAGTCAGCTTCCAGAAACTTTAACGAAAAGCCAAATGGGTTTCCGGCTGGGTTCTTAATCTTTTGGATCAGCACTTCGCCATCACGCGCCAGCGTTTCCATAAACAGCCGCTGCGCTTGCACCCACGAAACGCGGCCATCAACAGTGCAAAAACCAGCCCGACCCCACGCTTGCCACGCTTGTTCGATGATCCTATTGCCCACGCTATCAAGCGAATTGTCGTCATTGCGCTTGCGAACCTGTATCCGCACGCCGTTTGCGCCGACCACGTTTGTTGACATTATCTGCAAATAGCGTTTCGCATATGGGTGGTTACGGCTGATTTCGCGGCAACGATCCCGCAAAACGCGCAAGGATGGTTTGATTTCGCTATCTGCCGACCGGCTGCTTGCCACAAAATCGCTGAATAGTCGGCCAGTATCAGCCCCGTGAAACGCCCGAACCGCCTTGCGTGGTTGGGGCTTTGCTTTGAAAAAGTCAAAGATGCCCATTGTTAAAACCTCACCAAGATGGTTGCGCCGGTATTCTCACCAGCCTTTGCACGCTCTATCTGCCGTTCTTTAGCGTATTCTTTCCGATAAAAGTCACGCGCATCAATCAAGTCTTGGAAACTCATTTTTGTCAATGACCGCCCGTTGATCGAATAGCTTGAAACGTCTGCATCAGCCTTGCCTTGCAGGATGCTTTCGATCTTGCCGATCATTATTTCAGCGTGCGTGCGCGGGTCAGCCCCATTGACGTCCAAATCTTCAACGGCTGTGAATGTGCCGCGTTCAATGACCACGCGATTGCTGGATGCGGTTTCTGTGACTTCTAGCTGCCAGTGATAAAAGCCAGCAACAAATGCTGCGCTGGTTACGCTATCCACTTCAAAAACATATGTGCCGTTTAATTCTTGCGCTGCAACTTTGATTTCAGTGCTGCCGCCGCCGGTGATCCGCGCAACATATTCCATCGAATGCGTTGCCAGCGGATAATCATCAACTAAATCGGTGCGCTTCCAAAGCAGATAATCGCCAATAACGATTGTTTCTGGGGCTTGCCCGTCAGGGGCTTGGTCTACATCAAATCTATTTGCCATTATTTACCGCCAAGAATTAACAAAGCCGCCTTGCCGTTGTGGGCGGCGGGCAAGTGGATTAGACTGTTGCGGCTGCGGTTGTGTTTCTGGTTCTGGCGCATTGACCACCCTGTCGGCAACAGCGTTAATATTCAGCGACAAAATGCAAAGCGCAGCATATGCGTAGACCCTGCAATCAAGTGCTTCGTTTCTTGTGCGTGTCTTGACAAAATCGCGGCGTGGGAACCCTTTTTGATACTTCGTGACGATTTTCTCAGAATTTGCTAATTGCTGATAATACTCGTCAGAACGCCCCGCCGGAAAATGACAATAACCCGCACCCTCAGATTGTACGCGCAATCTGGAAAAAATCAATTCCTTGATTGGAAAAGTGCCGACAGCGAACAATTTAATCTTGCCAATGTTGTTTTTTGTCGGTCTGGATACCAATGGCCGCTGTTCCCCGCCCATACCCTTAATCGCAAATATGCGCCGCCCTTCGCGTGGCCGGACAAAGTTATAGACCGCTTGTGTGTAATGACCGCCACTATCTATGCACGCGGCGCGAATGCCTAGCTGTCTGCCGCTTTCGGTCGTGTAGGCCACTTTTAGGATATTATCAAGGTCGTTCCACAGATGCGGCGTGCTAGGGTCGCCATACAGTGTCAACCATTCCAGACTGAAACTGCACTCATCACGCCCCCATCCTATAACCTCAACAGCCAAATAGCTATCTTGCACATCAATGCCAGCAGTAATGACAACAACATCATCTGGAATGGTTCCAGACCAATCTTGCTCCCGATCCCGAAAATCTATTTCCCCAACGGTTTCACCTTTATCTTCAAAGGTTTCGGCTAAAAATGTATTTACAAAAACGCGCAGGGTGTCGGCTGATTTCTTTGCGACAAGAAAATCGCGCACCGCGTCAGCCAATACAGTCCAAGGGCTGTAAATGCCGTTGATATGAAAACCGGCAACGCCGGTAAAATCGGCAGTTGCCACCCATTGCCCTTTGCGAACAGACCGATTGCGCTTTGGATCATCCCAAACACTGCCGCAGCTTTCGCAAACGTAACAAGCTGTTTCGGGTCGGTCTTTTTCCCACTGCACCTGTTTCCATTTCAACGTCTGCACTGTGCCGCAATCTTCACAAGGCACAAAATATTGCCGCTTGTCGCTTTCTTCATATTGGCTTTCGATCATTGATGCGCCTTTGTTGGTCGGCGTGCTGACCATCACCATCTTGCGATTGTGAAACGTGGCAGATCGTTTTCTTGCCAGCAAGATAGGCGAACCCTCAGAACCGGCTGAAACCGGAAAGCGATCAACCTCATCGCATAAAACAATTCGGATTGGCCTTGAAGCCAGCCCAGCGGCACTATTCGACCCGACCAAGCTGATATGACCGCCAGTAAAGACTTTGTGCGTTGTAGTGTTGTTTGCATCGCGGCTGCGTGGGTCTTTGACTTTATACTTCAAAGCCGGTGTATCGCGCAGCATTGGCGCAAGACGGTCTTTAGAAAACGCCTGTGCCATTTCCAGCGTTGGCTGCACAAGCAGGATTGGCGCAGGATCGTGGTGGATGTGGAAACCAATGACGTTCAACAGCATTTCGGTCTTGCCAACCTGTGCGCCAGCCATAACTACAATATCGCGCAAGGTCGGATCGCTAATAGCATCCATAATGCCGCGCTGATATTCTGCCCGTGATGTAATCCAACGACCGGCGGCTGCACTAGCCTCTGAGCTTAGTCGCCTTTCGCGGTCTGCCCACTGCCCCACGCTTAACCTTGGCGGCGGCTTCAGCGTTTGCATCGCTTCCGCTATCACCGCTGTCAGTGACGACTGTGCGTCCAGCGTGTTCGTGTGGTTGGTAAGATGATAACTCATCTAGTGCTTCCCTTATTTGGTTTTCTAAAATGCTTTGAATAGTTGGCAAGTCAGTTTCAGTGGCGCAGATCGGCGCACAGATGGATGGCAACGCCAACAGCTTTGCTTTCATAGCCGCCAGCACTTCAACCCAAGCACCGGCAACATCGTCAGATGCCACTAATTTGCGTTTGGCTTGCAGCAATTCCAGTTCGGCCATTTGCGCGTCAGCTTCCATCTTTCTGGCGCGGGCTGCGTTATAGTCGGCATCTTCGATCTTTGGCCGTCCGACTGGCCTTTTTGCCTCTTTTACTGTCAATTTATTGACGCCCCCTCAATTATTGTCAAAATTCTGACGCTAGCGTTCTTTCGGGGTGTTGCGTTACCCCCGATGGTCACTTGTTGGAAGTACCTTTTGTCTGTCGCCGCGCTGTCTGCTTGGCAAACGCAAAGCTTTTCTTAAAATTCCGGTCAAAC
>Ga0213863_10001235_pt1 | contig 18908 bp, 20 predicted proteins | sample PICome_8_FD_160128 | JGI IMG/M metagenome (GOLD analysis project Ga0213863, IMG submission 160128) | Coastal seawater microbial communities near Pivers Island, North Carolina, United States - PICO497 | ecosystem: Environmental > Aquatic > Marine > Coastal | place: USA: North Carolina... | reverse complement strand
TGTTCTTGTGCAGGCATTATACCGACATAATTTCCGGCCTTAACAATACTTTTGGTAATAAGAGTATGAGCGCCAATTAAAACATTGTCAGCAATCTTTAAATGACCAAGAATCCCAGACAAGCCTCCCATTTGTAGGTTTTTTCCTATGATTGTTGAGCCAGCTATAGCACAAGACGCTGCAATTGCTGAATTCTCACCCAAAATTACATTATGAGCAATATGGACTTGATTATCGAGCTTCACACCATTATGAATTTCAGTATTATCTATGGCTCCTCTATCAATGGTACATCCTGCTCCAATCTCAACATCATCACCAACTATCAATTTCCCTAATTGCTCAATTTTAATATAGCCATCATTCTGGGGAGCATATCCAAAACCATCGGAACCCAATATCGAATTAAAATGAACAATAACATTCCTTCCAATTTCAACATTCATTACCAAGGAAGAATTTGCATGTATGATTGAATTTTTGCCTATTTTGCATTCGGGGCCTATGTAAACATTGGGGCCAATTACAGCAGTCTCATGCACTTCAGCAGTTTCATGAATAAAATAAGAAATTGATTTGTCAGTATATGGGTTGCTATGTTTTACAAACAATGATGAAATTATTGCGTAGGCAGCATACGGATCATCTGTAATAATCCCTGGAGTTCGAAGCTCATTGGATAGTTCAGGGCTAACAATTATTGCAGAGGCAGATGAGTCAATTAAGAATTTATTATATTTTGGGTTTGCTAAAAAAGAAATGCATCCAAGGGATGCATTTTGAATGGTGGCTATTGAATTAATGACGACCTCGGGATCGCCTACAAGCTCACCTTTAACTTTATCAGCTAGATCTTTAAGGCTATACGATGGCCCAGACAAGCTTAGTCGTTGTCTTCGCCATTGGCAGAAGCAACATCAAGCATTGATGTCACATCATCAGTAAGATCTAGAGCAGTATCAGCAAATAAGATATTATCTCTTCCAAGGAGCAACTTCACCTCTTTAGCGGCGATTAATTCAGAGAGAATTTTCTGAAGAGAGGGATTTAAATCTCTGAAAACCTTATCAGCAGTTTCACTTTGTTTTGCTTGAACTTTACCAACGATAAATTCTATATCTTTACCTTTTTCTTGAATATCTCTTTGCATATCAGCGATTTCTTCTTGTGAGAGAGTTTCTGCATCTTTTTGAAGTTTTTCAGCTAGGGCTTGTCGCTCAGTTTGCAACAACGTGGCTCTCTCAATATTAGCTGCATATTCAGTTTCTTCTTCTAGAGCCTTAAAAGCATCTTGAGCAACTTGTGTTGCTAAAACTGCATTACGCATATCGATCACAGCAATACCCTCAGCAGCAAAAGCTGGGATGGCTACAAGCAACGATGCAATTGATAATGGTACATATAATAATTTTTTCATCTTAAACCCCTTGTAAATGGTTGTTACATTTTATATCAATTGAAATAAAAAACACTAACTAATCTCTAAAACACTTGTCCAATAGTAAACTGGAATTCTTCAGTTTTATCAAAAGGTCCATCATTAAATGGCTGTGAAAAACTAAAGCTCATTGGACCAAATCCTGTGATCCAAGTCACCCCGACTCCAATAGAGTATCTTAACTCATCGATTGATGGCTTGAAGCAGTTAATCTGATATTCCTCACAGTCTGTTGAGAAAACATTGCCAAAGTCAAAAAAGAATGCAGATCTCATGGACCTTTGATCTTCAATCATTGGAAGTTTAAAGATTAGCTGAAGGCTCCCTTCAACCAAGAAGTTCCCGCCAATTGGATCTTTTAGCTGCTGAAAACCATAAGGGTTTGGAGCAATAGAGTCTGGCACTTCATCACCATCAGTATCAATGATTAGTGGACACTGACCAGTTTTTGCATCAAATTCATAGCATGGAGCTGGGGTTACTCTTGGACCCAAAGTATTTGATTCAAAACCTCTTAAAGATCGAGGGCCACCTGAATAAAAATTTTCAAAGAAAGGAGTTTTTTTTGTATCGCCATAAGCTCCCGTGTATCCAAGCTGTCCATCAAAGCCAAATATAAGATTAGCAAAACCTATAGGACGATAAAATTTTTGCCGAATGTTTGTTTTATAGTAATTAAGATCGCTACCCGGAACAGTGGCTTGCAGCATAATATCTGTTGAGGAGCCATATGTTGGGAACATGCCTCTATTTAAAGTGATTCTTGACCATACAGCTTGTACTTTGAATACATCAAATTCTGTTCCCTCCGATGCAAGAAAGTCAGCAATCTCTCTTGACGGGAGTGAACCTGGATCAATGTCCGTATTATCAAAATTAAGATTTAAGCCTACTCTTTGAGTATCGCTAATAGGATAGCCAAACTGAACGCCGCCCCCTATAGAATTTGTAAGATAATTTGCAACTTTATATTCACCATAATCAGTCTCCCTGAGATACAGACTATAACCCCGACTAACACCATCCATCGTAAAATAAGGATCAAAAAATGATATGTTATAGGCTTCTTGATAAACACTTTTATTAATGCCTAAATTGAACCTATTGCCTGAACCAAGAAAATTATTATCGGATAAATTTAAACCCAAATTCATTCCAAAATCACTATAGCCTATTTGACCTCCGATACTTGATGTGCTCTCTTCTTCAACAGTGAACTCAATATCAACTTGATCCTCTGTCCCAGGAACAGGGATTGTTTCTACATTTACCTCTTTAAAATAACCCAACCTTTCAAGACGAATTTTTGAGCTCTCAATTAAATTATCAGATGCCCATGCTCCCTCAAACTGTCGCATTTCTCTTCGAAGTACCTCATCATTTGTTAAATAATTGCCTGAGAATAAAATCTTTCGTGCATAGGTTCTGCTGCCAGGCTGAACAAGAAAGAATAGAGAAACTGTATTGTCATCTTGGTTGATTTCAGGATTTCCAGTAACCTCAGCAAAGGTATAGCCTTCATTCCCCAAAAGATTAACAAAATATTCCTCGATTTGAGTGATCTGCGCTTGCGAATAAATTTGTGTTTTTTGGCTATCAACGATAGGTTGATACAATTGCTCATTTAGTGGCATGTCACCAATAACAGTAACCTCGTCAATTTTGTATTGTTCACCTTCGCTGATACTCAAAGTGATAAAAATATCTTTTTTATCTTTTGAGACTGACACCTGCGAAGATTCAATAGAAAATTTTAGATATCCTCTATCAAGGTAAAATGATTCTAAATTTTCTATATCGCCTTGTAGTTTTTCTTTTGAATATTTGTTTTTATTTGACAGGAACGAGTACCACTTGCCTTCCTTAAGCTCGAAGCCAGTCATCAAATCTTCATCTGAAAAAAGTTTGTTTCCAATGATATTAACTTTTTTTATTTTGGCGCTTTCACCCTCATCAATAATTATCTTCAGCTCAATGGTATTTCTTGGTTTATCTATAGTTTCAATCTCGACACCCGCACCATATCTTCCTTGAGAAGCATACTGTCTAACCAACTCGCTCTTCATACCATTCAATGTAGAGCGCTTATATACTTGCCCTTCTGCAATACCTGCACCCTCGAGCCCTTTTAACAAATCCTCTGATTTCAAAGCTTTATTACCCTCAAGTTCAATTACGGAAATAGAGGGTCTTTCCAAAACACTAATTATTAATGCATTGCCATCTTTACCAATCTGAATGTCATTAAATTGAGCAGTAGCAAATAATGCTCTGGTAATTTCAGAGACTTTGCCTTGATTCATTGTATCGCCAACACTAACAGGAATGGCAGTAAAAATACTGCCAATGGAAACTCTTTGCAAACCAACTATCCTTATGTCAGTAATCAGGAATTCATCAAATGCATGAGCTGATAACGATATGAAAGCAAGAAAGTAAAGCGCTATATTTTTCATTTGAGATACTATAAAAATTTAGAGATATCGTTAAACACAGCAAAAATCATGAGAAATCCAACTGCAACCCAGCCTGACATATAAAATAAATTTTCCATTTTTTCTGGCATCGGGGATCCTCGAACTGCCTCAATGCCTAACATGACTAGCTGACCACCATCTAAAACTGGAATTGGTAATAGATTTAATACACCTAGGCTGATACTTAAGAGTGCCATTAAATACAAAAATGGCATGAAGCCAGCTTTGGCTGTATCTCCTGCCATCTGAACTATACCAATTGGACCGCTAAGATTTTGTGTACCCAAGTCCCTTGTAATCATTTTGCCAACAAAAGTTAGGGTTTTGATGCTCAAGTTATATGTTTCATAAGCGCCTTTTGATAGTGAAGCAAAATATGATCTTTTTAAGCCTGGCATTATTCCAATATATTTCTCTTCCTCACCATTTGCATTTTGTCTGATGCTAAGAGGTACATTTAGGTATAGAGTCTGCTCATTCCTTAGAATTTTTAAATCTAGATCAGAACCTTGATAGTCCTCTAGAAATATTCTTAGATCTTCAAATGATTTAATTGACTGGCTGTTCACAGCCAGAATTCGGTCATTGACCATTAATTCACTTTTTGAGGCTTCGCTATCTTGAGCAATAATACCCACGGTTGGTTGTAATTTCATGGATAAATCAAAACCCATAAAATTTTCAGGTGCATTTTGTTCCTTGGGATCAGATAGATAATTTTTTACAGGCACTGAGACTATATATTCAAATCCACGAAGGCCACTTAAAAATGTGTAATCAATAATGCCATTCATTCCTGATAATGATAGCAACTCTAACCTAATATCCTGAAGGCTAGAAACTTGTTTTCCATTAATAGCAATTAGAGTATCTCCTGTCTTCAGATCAGAATTACTCTGAAGGTATTGAGAAGGGATATTAGATACCTCTGGTATAAATTGTCGCTCAACAGAATTTACAAAGATTAAAGATAGAATTCCTACAGCAAGTATAAAATTGGCCATGGGGCCTGCTAACATGACGAGAGCTCTTTGCCATTTTGGTTTGCTCTCAAAAGTGTTCTTCTTTTGTTCAGAAGTGAGGGGCTGTTGAAGTTCTAATTCCTCCTCAATAGCTTTTTCAGTATGGAATGCTACATACCCACCGAGTGGAAGAGCAGACAAAGCAAATTCAGTACCATGTTTATCAAGTTTTTTATAAATCACTGGACCCATCCCTATAGAGAAACGATAGATATGTATATTGCACATCCTTCCAACAATAAAATGCCCAAATTCATGTATGGCAATTAGAACACCCAGTAAAACTATTGCTGAAATAAGATAAATCATAATATTGAAAAATTTAGTGTAGGGATTTTATCACCTTCTCTGCCTGAATGCGTGCTTGTTTATCATATTCGAATACATCATCTAATGAGTCCAACTTAGAACATGAAAAGTGATCAAAAGTTCTTAGAATAACTTGGTATATATCAACAAAATTAATCTTTTTAGCTATAAAGGCATCTACCGCAATCTCATTTGAAGCATTGAAAATGACCCCTAAGTTTCCTTTCTTATTGCAGACTTCTCTGGCCAGATCAAAAATTACTTCTCTACCATCTGATACGGGCTCAAATGATAAATTTAGTCCAAGAAAATCAATTGCTTCAAAATTAATGGGTAGCCTTTGATCCAAACCTAAACCATTTGCAATTGGTACTTCCATATTTGGATTGCTCATCTGGGCTATGGTGGATCCATCAATATATGTAACCATTGAATGAATAATGCTTTGAGGATGAACCACAATTTCGATCTGTGATTCAGGGATTTGGAAAAGATAGTGTGCTTCGATTAACTCTAAACATTTATTAACCAAGGTTGCGGAATCAATAGTAATTTTAGTGCCCATGCTCCAGGTAGGATGTTTTAAGGCATCTTGTAATGTCACCCCAGTCAACTCTTTAAATGTTTTTTCCCTAAATGGACCTCCTGACGCAGTAATCATAATTTTAGAAATTTCTTTTAGATCTCTATGCGGAGGAAAACATTGGTGGATAGCATTGTGCTCACTATCAACTGGGATGATTTCTGATTTTTTGGCTAGAGCAAGCGGCATTAAAATATCACCAGCGGCAACTATGCTTTCTTTGTTTGCGATAAGAATAGTTTTACCAGCATCAATAGCAAAATAACTTGCCTTTAAACCAGCAAATCCTGAGATTGCCGAAATTACAATGTCAACGCTTGGATCTTGAATCAGCGCTTGTAATTCGTTTTCAGCATTGAGAATATTTGCATGTGATTGAAAGAAATCATGTGATTTATCAAGATGAGGTTCAGCTACGAAAATATGCTCTGGATGAAATTCTTTTGCTATTTTTTGAGCCTTATCAAGGTTACCTCCTAGCCCAATACCAAATAAATGAAAATGTTCTTTATTTTGCCTTATTACATTCAGGCAGCTATCTCCAATGCTGCCCGTTGCTCCCAATAAAACAATATTCTTCATACCATTAACTTAGTTAGTACAATAAAAATTGGTACGACGGCAATATGTGAATCTAAACGGTCCCAAATACCGCCATGTCCAGGAATTAATGATCCGCTATCTTTTAAAGACTTATCTCTTTTAAGTTGACTTTCGAAATAGTCACCAATAAATGCAAAAGGTAAACTAAGTAATGAAACTAATACTAAATCAAATGAAATTAGGTTAAGGAAATATATTGCTGATATAAAAATTGCAACAAATCCAATCCCACCCAGCAAACCTTCGATGGTTTTGTTTGGACTAATTTCTGGAAATAGTGGAGTTTTGCCAATGCTGCTGCCAACTAGATATGCCCCAACATCAGCTAAAACAGTATTAAATAAAATTATAAAAAGTACAAAAAATTTATTTATGTTCTCAAATTCTGAAAATGCCATTAAATATATCAGGCTATGCACAAAACCGAGCACTAATAAAAACCCCAAATAGTTATTATCAAAACTCAATAACGATGAACTTTTATTTGCTATCAAATAAAAGCTGTATATGAGCCAGAAACTTGAGATGATCAAAAGAAAGATATTTATAAAGCCTTTTGTATAAAAAATAGACCAAAGAACGAGGGTTACAAAAAATAGAATTTGCTTTAAGTCTATTTTTAACTCAGATAGCATAAGCCATTCTTTGATCAACAGAAATCCAGCAGCCATTACTAGGGTCAAAATAAGGAAACTATTTTGTAAATATAAGGCTCCAAATATACAGATAACTAAACTTAATGCAGCGGGCAATCTTTGAAGAATATTTTTATAAAGTTCTTTTGCCAAAACGCCTCTCCGTATTTGAAAATGCTTCTAAGCACTTTATAAATTCCTCTTCCGTAAAATCTGGCCAGAGTGTATTGGTAAATTGAATCTCAGTATAAGCTAAATGATATAACAAGAAGTTACTTATTCTGTGATCTCCACCAGTTCTAATTAATAAATCTAGTTCTTTAATAGGTGCTTTTAAGTATCTAAAAATAGTATCATCAGAAACATCTTCTTCAGAAAGTTTTTCAAATTTAATATCACTTGCTATTAACTTTGTTGCTTCAATTATATCTGCACGGCCTCCATAACCAAGCGCAATATTTAATTTAAGCCTTGGATCTTGAAATTCAGTTGCTCTTTCAGCTTCGTCGATCGCACCAACAACATCATCTCCAAAAGAGGAGTAGTCTCCAAAAAAATTTAATCTTACCTCTTGATTAATTAATTCTGGAACTTGGGAATCTATCGCCCTAATAATCAGTTTTTTAATTCCTAGAATTTCTTTTTTAGGACGCGACCAGTTTTCAGTACTAAAGGCATACAAACTAAGAGACTCTAACTGAGCCTTTGCTGCAGACTCAACAATTTTTCTAACAACATCAACACCTTTTTCATGTCCTGAAGTAACATTTAAAGCATTCTTTTTGGCCCATCTTCCATTGCCATCCATGATAATTGCAGCATTAATTCCAGGAAGATTAAGTGATGATTGCTTGTTCTCTGCCATTGTGGCTGGATATGAAATAACTAAATTTCTATTAAATCTTCTTCTTTTTGTTTTAGCTCTGCGTCAACAAGGCTGATAAAATGATCAGTTTCCTTTTGAACTAAATCTTCAATACGCTTGAGATCGTCCTCGGAAAAATCCCCCGCTTTTTGTTGAACTTTTGCCGTATTATTTGCATCCCTTCGAGTATTTCTTATAGAAATTCTAGAATTCTCAGCTTCATTTCTTGCTTGTTTAATGTACTCTTGGCGAGTCTCTTCTGTTAAAGCAGGCATTGTTAGTCTAATCAAATCACCACTTGTGCTTGGGTTTAACCCTAGATCGGATGCCATAATTGCTTTTTCAATTTCTCCAATAAGAGATTTATCCCACGGAGAAATAGCCAAAGTTCTTCCTTCCTCTACAGAAATATTCGCAGCCTGATTTATTGGAGTTGGGTTTCCGTAATAATCGATTTTGACAGAATCAAGAATGCTGGGATTAGCTCTACCTGTTCTAATTTTATTAAACTCATGGGCTAGTGAGTCAATAGCTTTCTGCATCTTAGGTTTAATTTGATCAATAATTTCGTTCATAACTATGATATTAATGTTCCAATTTCCTCACCGCAAGCAATTCTTTTCAAAGCATCTGGATGATTTAAGTTAAAGACTTTCAAGGGTAGACTGTAATCTCTAGCTAAAGTTAGAGCCGTTGCATCCATAACTTTGAGGTTTTTTTGAATTGCCTCATCAAAGGAGAGGGATGGGTAAAATGTAGCATTTGAATCTTTTTCAGGATCAGCAGAATATACTCCATCGACCCTAGTTGCTTTCAGCATAATGTCAGCTTCTGTTTCAATAGCTCTAAGACACCCTGCGCTATCGGTGGTAAAAAATGGATTGCCGGTTCCAGCTGTGAAAATAACAACAAAATCGTTAGATAGTAGTTGAATTGCTAGGCGTCTGTCATAGTGCTCTGCAACACCAGACATTGAAATGGCTGACATAACTCTAGTCTTGACTCCCGCCCTTTCTAGAGCATCTCTTAAAGCAATACCATTCATGACAGTTGCTAGCATACCCATATGATCACCAGCGACTCTATCCATTCCAGCTTTACTTAACTTTTCACCTCGAAAAAGATTTCCTCCTCCTATGACAATTCCAATCTGCGCCCCAAGATCTTTGCAATCTTTAACAGATTGAGCCATTTGGTCTAGTATTTTAGGATCTATTCCATGATCATCATCCCCAGCAACAGCCTCTCCGCTAAATTTTACGAGAAGGCGCTTATAGGAGAGTGCTGTCATTGTTGAAGTTGTTCAGCTACCTCTGCTGCAAAATCTTTAACCTCAACCACTATCCCTTCACCAACTTTAAAGCGAGCAAAAGATATAATTGATGTGCTATTTTCTTCCAATAATTCTTCAATTGATTGATCTGGATTTTTTACAAAGCCTTGAGAAACCAAGGTAACCTCAGACAGAAATCTCTTAACCTTTCCTTCAATCATTTTTTCCATAATAGATGCGTCTTTTCCAGATTCCTCTGCTTGAGCTAAAAATATTGATCTTTCTCTCTCAAGTAGATCAGGATCAATATCCTCTGATTGCAAGCAGCTCGGATTAGTTGCAGATACATGCATAGCTAAATCTTTTGCCAATTCTTTATTATCTGAATCAATAGAAACTAAAGCAGCCAACCTTCCGTCTGAATGAACATATGACCCAATACAACCTCCAGATGGAACTTTAAGCGTTTCAAGTCTTCTTAACTGGATATTCTCTCCAATAGACTGAATTAATGATTGTCTCTTCTCTTCAAATGCCGAGTTTAGATCAGCAATATCATTTACTTGATTGCTAGCAAGATGCTCAGCAACATCATTGGCAAAATCCTTAAACTGAGAATCTTTGGCAGCAAAATCTGTTTCTGAATTAATTTCTACAAGACTAGTGTAGTCAGAATTCTCAGCAATCTTTACCTCACCATCAGCAGCAACTCTTGAAGCCTTTTTCTCCGCCTTTAGCGAGCTATTTGCTCTTAGGAGATCTATAGCCATTTCTAAATCGCCGTCTGTTTCAACAAGTGCCTTTTTGCACTCCATCATGCCCACGCCAGTCATCTCTCTTAGTTCTTTAACTTGACTTGCAGTAATACTCATTTTCCTTCCTTAGAATCTTCGACAGCATCCACTGATGCGATTTGGTTTTCAGCAGACATTTCATCAGGTTCGCCCATTGATTCATCACTTTTCTCGGTCATTTCCTCTGAAGATTCCTCAATTCCTTCTTCTGTTTCAGTTGGCAAATCTTCTTCTGGCTCACTTAACTCAGCCTCCTCAACAAAATTTAAAGCTTTTCCAGTGGTAACTGCGGCCTTTTTAACTTTCACAGCTGGAGCCTCATCATCGGTTTGTATATTTAAAGCTCCGCCTTGAGAAGACGCCAGGCCTCTGGCACAGGCTTCACTAATCACTTTTGTAATTAATCGAATAGATCTAATTGCATCATCATTTCCAGGAATAATGTGATCTATTCCTTCTGGATTTGAATTAGTATCAACAAGAGCAATGATTGGAATGCCCATTTTTTTAGCTTCTGTCACTGCTATTTTTTCATATGCAACGTCGACTACAAATAAAGCATCTGGCAGACCTTTCATATCTTTTATACCGCCAACACTTGCATCCAATTTTTCATATTCTTTTGTTATATCTACAGCTTCTTTTTTTGAAAGTTTGTTAATTCTTCCTGAGGACTGCAACTCTTCAATATCTAAAAGACGTCTGATCGAGCCTCGAATTGTTTTCCAGTTGGTTAAGGTTCCACCTAGCCATCTTTTATCAATATAAGGCAAGCCGATAGAAGAAGCTGACTCTTTGATGGTTTTAGATGCAGAGCGTTTAGTCCCAACAAATAAAATCCTGTTACCTTTAGAACAAATCTCTTCAGCCTTTGATGCTGCTGCATTAAGACATTCTTGGGTCATCTCAAGATCAATAATGCTAATTTTTTTTCTAGTATCAAAAATAAAGGATTCCATTTTAGGATTCCAAAATCTTTGCTGATGGCCAAAATGAACGCCTGCATTTAACAGGTCTTTTATAGAAACAATACTCACAATTTCCTCCGGGGTTATTACTCCGGTACCTCATAATGTTGACTCATTTTCATGAGCACCCCAACAATAATCATCTCGATACCTTCGGGATTTAAAGTTTGTGTATTCTATAGAAAAGTTGGTCTAGATTAAAGCTTTTTATTTAAGAAGTCGGCAAAGCTATACTCTCCAATTGCTTGGGAATGAATCCACTTAGCAGCTTGCAAAGCACCTCTTGCAAAAACATTTCTAGAGTTTGCGATATGTTGAAAAGTTGTGATTCCATCTGCATTTTCAAAAATAATTCTATGAATTCCAAAGATATCGCCAATTCTGTGAGATTGAACATCAATAGGGCTATCTATTTTGCTTCCAGGCAAATTTTCTAAAAAACTTTGAAGCTCTATCGCTGTTCCAGAAGGAGAATCTTTTTTGTTTGTATGATGAATCTCAATGATTTTACACTTTGAGGGAGTGCTAATTGATAATAGATACTGCTCTATTGAGCTTTTTAAATTTGCAATTCCAAGTGACATATTTGAAGCAAGCAATATCGGTATAGATTTTTTTGCAGTGCTGATTATCTCAAAATGCTCATCTGAAAGGCCTGTAGTCCCTGATATTAAAGGTATCGTATTCTCAATACAAAAATTAGCACAAGCAATAAAGCCATCTGGAGAAGAAAAATCTATTACAGCAGAGATAGTATTTAAATCTTTTTCTTGAGAGAGAAAGTCCATGGCCTGCAAGTCGGACTGTTTACATTGAGCTTGGATTGCCTGACCCATATTTCCATTGAAGCCGTTGATTAAAATATACAATATTCTACTTGTTATGAAATTGGTCAGCAGCTTTTTTGAAAGATTGTTTTATTGGATGATGTTCCTCGCCAGTTATTGATTCAGCAAATTCTTTAAAAATCTTAAGCTGACCTTTTGAAAGGTTTACTGGGGTTTCAACAATTACCCTACATAAAAGATCACCTCTTCTTGAATCTCGAACTGAAGCGGCGCCTTTGCCTTTGATTCTAAAAATCTTACCTGTTTGAGTATAGGAGGGTATTTTAAGGGCAATTTTTGATTCAAGACCTGGAACGTTAATTGTTCCTCCTAATACAGCAATCTCAAATGGAATAGGGGCTTCAAAATATAAATCCCTACCATCTCTCTCGAAAATTTCATTATTCTTAACCTGAATAGCAACATAAAGATCACCGGTATGCCCCCCTCTTGCTGCGCCCCCTTCTCCTGTGAGCCTAACTTTATCTCCATTATCTACACCAGATGGAATACTTACAGATAGGGATTTTGTCTCTTGCTTAACTCCAGCCCCTCTGCATGAATTACAATGATCCTGAATAATCCTTCCTTCACCTCTACATGCATTGCAGGGCTGTTGAACTGAAAAAAAGCCTTGTTGCATTCTTACCTGACCAGCGCCATTACATTGACTACAAGTGGCTGGAGATGAGCCTGGTTTAGCACCAGATCCTGAACAATCATTGCATGATTTATCTACGGGTATTTTTATTGTTTTCTTGACGCCTAGAATTGCCTCTTTGAGAGAGAGTTCTAATGTATATTGAAGATCTTGACCTCTCGCCGCCCTACCCGAAGAACTTCGACCACCAAAAACATCGCCAAAAATATCTCCAAATATATCTCCAAAGTTAAAATCTTGAAATCCAGCTCCTTGACCTCCTCCCATGCCCTGAACACCCGCATGGCCAAATTGGTCATAGGCTGATTTTTTTTCTGAATCAGATAGGATTTCATATGCCTCGGCAGCTTCTTTAAATTTTTCATTAGCGGCAGGATCATCTGGATTTCTATCTGGATGATATTTCATCGCTAGTTTTTTAAAAGCTTTTTTTAATTCTGAATCTGATGCAGATCGAGAGACCCCTAAGACCTCATAATAGTCTCTCTGTGACATTGTTTACTTTTCTTCTTCTTTAACTTCTTCAAACTCAGCATCAACTGTATTGTCATCACCAGAAGTCTCTTCAGCGCCATCTGGGGAGCCTTCCTCAGCCTGAGGATATAGTTTCTGAGTTAACGGAGTCAAAACCTCATTAAGGTTTTTAGTGGCCTCTTCGATAGCTTCTAAACTATCTTGCTTAATAGCTTCTTCTAACTTAACTGTAGATGATTCTACTGCATCTTTTTCTTCATCAGTCAAATTATCTCCAGCTTCAGAAATGGACTTTCTAGTGGCATGAACAAGCATATCTGCATTATTTTTTGCTTGGACAAGACTTTCAAATTTTTTATCGTCCTCTGCGTTAGCCTCAGCATCTTTGACCATTTTCTCAATATCATCATCAGATAGTCCGCTAGAAGCCTTAATAACAATCGACTGTTCTTTTCCAGTATTTTTATCTTTGGCGGCAACATTAAGAATGCCATTAGCATCTAGGTCAAAGGAGACTTCGATTTGAGGTGTACCTCTGGCTGCAGGGGGAATATCTGTTAAATTGAATTGACCCAAAGATTTATTTTGAGCTGCTTGTTTTCTTTCACCTTGAATAACATGAACCGTCACTGCTGATTGATTGTCTTCAGCAGTTGAAAATACCTGAGATTTTTGTGTTGGTATGGTTGTGTTTTTTTCAATTAACGGAGTAGCAATTCCTCCAAGCGTCTCAATCCCCAGTGTTAAAGGAGTCACATCAAGCAGGAGCACATCTTTAGTATCACCAGATAAGACTGATCCCTGGATTGCAGCACCCACTGCAACTGCTTCATCAGGATTAAGATCTTTTCTTGGCTCTTTACCAAAAAAATCTTTAACTTTTTGTTGAACCATTGGCATACGAGTCTGCCCTCCAACAAGCAATATCTCATTGATGTCACCGATTGAAAGCTTGGCATCTTCTAAAGCAAGTTTAAGGGGAGTCAGGCTTCTGTCTACTAAATTTTCAACTAAAGATTCAAGTTTGGCTCGTGTAATCTTATGGACAAAATGCTTTGGACCTGAACTATCAGCTGTTATATATGGCAAATTAATTTCGGTTTGATCAGATGAAGAAAGTTCAATTTTTGCTTTTTCTGCAGCCTCTTTTAAACGTTGAAGAGCCATAGGATCGCTTTTGAGATCAAAACCAGATTCTTTCTTAAATTCATCAACAAAATAATCAATTAATTTAAGGTCGAAATCTTCTCCACCCAAAAAAGTGTCGCCATTTGTAGACAGCACTTCAAACTGATGTTCGCCATCCACCTCAGAGATCTCAATAATTGAGATATCAAAAGTACCTCCTCCAAGATCATACACAGCAACAACCGAATCGCCAGTATGTTTATCTAAGCCATATGCTAACGCTGCAGCAGTTGGTTCGTTTATTATTCTTTTTACTTCAAGGCCAGCTATCTTGCCAGCATCTTTTGTTGCTTGTCTTTGAGAATCATTAAAGTAAGCTGGCACGGTGATGACTGCCTCTGATACATCGTGACCTAAATAATCTTCTGCAGTTTTTTTAAGTTTTTTTAAAACCTCTGCAGAAATTTGAGGAGGAGCCAGTTTTTTATCATCTACTTTGACCCAAGCATCTCCATTATCAGCCTTTATAATTTCATATGGCACCATGTCCATATCTTTTTTTACTACATCGTCATCAAATCTTCTTCCTATAAGCCTCTTGATGGCATACAACGTCTTTTCTGGATTTGTGACAGCTTGTCTTTTTGCTGGAGCGCCAACCAAAACCTCCTTATCATCTGAATAGCCTATTACAGAGGGAGTTGTTCTACCTCCCTCAGCATTTTCAATAACCTTTGGCTGTTGTCCCTCAACCACGGCTAAACAGCTATTTGTTGTTCCTAAATCAATTCCTATAATCTTTGACATAACTTTTCCTAATTTTTAATTACGGAAACTCTGGCAGGTCTTACAACCCGATCATGAAGTTCCCAACCCCTTTGAAATATATTTTCAATTTTATTATTTTCTTTCTCTGGATCCTGCGAGGTCATTACAGCCTCATGCTTTATTGGATCAAAGTTCTCATTAACTGGATAGATGGGTCTAATACCAAATTTATCAAGTGCTGATTCAAAAGATTTTAGTGTTAGCTCAACACCCTCCCTGTCTTCCTTGGTCGAATTTTTAGAGAAGTTATTGAGTGCATGCTCAAGATTGTCCACTACCGGCAGTAATTCATGAAGCAGTCTTTCTACGCCGTATTTATGTGCTTTTTCAATATCAGCACTGTTCCTTTTATAAGCGTTATCTAATTCAGCTCTTGATCTAAGCAATGCCTCTTCAAGATCATTAATTTTTTCATCTGCATTCTGGGTTGCAAAACTCTCTTCTTCTGAAACATCTGTCTCTTCTTCTATTGATGCATCCTCTTCTAGAGTTTCTTTTGAATTAATGGGTTCATCTTTAAGGTTTGCTTTATCTTTAGCTTTTTGTTTTTTTGCCATCATTATATCCAGTTACTAGATATATTGGGATGACTCAAGGGGAGTTCAAGGGTGAATGGATAATTTATTTAATGGGTTTTACATACAAAACCATGCTGTGATCAACTATTTCATAGCCCATTTCGTTGGAGATTGATTCTTGACGTTTTTCGATCAGCTCATCATGAAACTCAATTACCTTGCCAGTTTCTAGACATACCATATGGTCGTGATGATCATCAGGAGTAATCTCATATACAGCATGACCCTCCTCAAAGTTATGTCGCATTACTATGCCAGCTGATTCAAACTGGGTTAAAACTCTATACACTGTTGCCAAGCCAACATCTTCCCCGGAAGTGATAAGTTGCTTATAAATATCTTCGGCGCTTAGATGGCGATTATCACTCGATTCAAGAGCTTCTAAAATTCGTATTCTAGGAAGGGTTGCTTTTAAGCCTGCTTTTTTTAATTCAGTATTTTCTTTACTCATGAACTTTTCGATGTATCCTCTTTCAAAGTATAATCAAATCATCACATGAAGCAATTAACAAAAGCCTTTTTATTCATTATTTTATCTCTTAGTGGAGTATCAAGTTGCTCATCTCTAGCTCCATTTAAAGTAGCTGTTTTACAAGGCAATATTATTGAGGACGAGGACGTTGAGCAGCTTGTGAAAGGTCTGACTAAGGATCAGGTGCAGTACCTATTAGGCACTCCACTGCTTAATAGCCCAATCCATCAAAATAGATGGGATTATTTTTATTCAGTTAAGGTTGGTGAAACAATTGTTGGTGAGAAGAAACTATCGCTTATCTTTGATATAGATCAAAGATTGGATACCTGGGTGCTGGAGGAAACTACTCTCTCAGATAATAACTAAGAATCTTTTGCTGCCTTGGCTTTATTTCTTCTTCTTTCTTTGGGATCTTGAAAAAGTGGTCTATAAATCTCCAGCCTCTCTCCATCAGACATTCTGTAATTGATTGGTTTAGCCTTATATTTTCCATCTAGCTCCTCACCATTTACTCCAACTTTCAAGAAATTTATTTCTTGCTGATGGAGTTTTTTCACTTCTGGTAATTCTAAAACTTCTTTTGCAGTAATGCTTTCAGAAACATCAAGTTTTAAAAAACTTGGGTTTGCTTCTCGCTGAATAGAAACATAAATCTTCATTTTAATAATTGGGTTGCAAAAGCATTAATAAACTTATGGCCAATTTTATCGATTAGTGATTGGCTGGCGATTATACTTAGAGCAAATGGAAGAGTAAAAGTAGTTTTAAACCTTACCTTAGTCTGATTTTCATCAATTATCTCAAGGCTCCATAGGGCATAGAAATCTAAAAAAGGACCCTTAGATTGAGTAATTCCAACCTCATGCCCATCAGTCTTGTTATTAGATTCGAAAGCATAGGTTTTATTGAGCACTGAAAATACCAATCTACCCACGACAAAATCTTCATCAGCATCAGGCAATCTTGAGGACTCAAGACAGCCAGGTAAAAACTCTTTATAGGACTCAAAGTTATTGATTAATGAAAGGATTCTTTCAGGAGATGCTATAAATATTTCAGATCCTTCGAAACTGCTGGGCATTTTTAGCTTGCTAGCTGATATACAAAAACTGCTGCAACAAGAACAGGTGAGATAAATTTAATGAAAAATTTCCAAACCTTAAATATTACAAGATCAATATCAGAAAATTCATCAAGAGCAAGGTTTGGTTTTAAGAACCATCCAGCAAAAATTGCAACCATCATACCTCCAATGGGCATTAAAAATTGATTTGCTAAATAATCTATTGAATCAAGAAAGTTAAGGTCTCCAATAAAAGAAATGTCAGACCAGTCATTAAAGCTAAGAACGCTGCCAATGCCTATGACCCAGGCAAAGAGACCCAAGGTTAAAGCAGCAGAAAATCGAGAAACTATCTTTTCTTCCTCAAAATACGCAACGCTTGGTTCAAGCAAAGAAATAGCGCTACTCAATGCAGCAATTGAAAGCAAAGCAAAGAAAGCTGGCCCAACAATATTGCCCAAAGGCATATCAACAAAAGCAGACAACAAACTTACAAATACGAGGCCGGGGCCTGCACCTGGCTCTAGACCATATGCAAATATGATTGGAAAAATTGCCAAACCAGCCAATATAGCTATAAGAGTATCTAAACCCGCAACGGTGAGTGATGTTCTAAAAATATTTTCCTCTTGTGGCATATAGGCTCCGTAGCACATGATAGAGCCCATGCCTAAGCTTAAACTAAAAAATGCTTGCCCCATGGCTCTCAAGAATGTCGTGGCATCTACTTCTGAAAAATCTGGAGCAAATAAAAAACTTAAACCTCTTGCAAAATCACCATTAATCATCGCATTGACAACCATTACCATCATCAATATAAATAAGGCTGGCATTAATAAGCGAACCATTCTCTCGATCCCACCAATAACACCTGCAGAAATAATAATGATATTCAACGCAATGAAAATTGAATGCCAAAATAATAGTCTGGATGGAGATGAGGTAACTATGCTGAATTGCTCGAGAGAGGTAATATCAGGAGTAGGAAAAGCAGCTATAAATATATAGTTCAAACAAATTCCAGCTATCACGCTATAAAAAGATAAAATTAAAATTCCTGAAATTAATCCACCCCAACCTACAGCCTGCCATTTGCTTGTGTGCCCTGAATCAATTGCTGCTGTTTTCATAGCATTAACAGGACTCTTTCTGGCACGCCTGCCAATCATGATTTCAGCCATCATTATTGGTAATCCAACTGCCAATATGCAAATTAGATAAATCATCACAAAAGCTCCGCCGCCCTCGGTTCCTGCTTTATACGGAAAGCCCCAAATGTTTCCTAAGCCTACAGCTGATCCAGCTGCAGCAAGTACAAATGTCCACTTTCCTACCCAAGAAACAGATTCATGAAGTTTTGAAGAAGTATTTCCGTTCATATTATTATGTATAAGGGTTATATAAAAATGCTAATGAAGTTATGCAACATATTGTAACTAAGTTTGTTATCAAAGTTCTTGCATTTGCGTATTTAATGTTTGATTGAAAGAATGAACTATTTTTTTTCTCAAAGTTCAAAAAAACTTGAAGAGATAGAACCAACAAGATAAGGCTGAATGATAAACTGCTAAAAGAAGCTAATGCTACTCCTAGGCCCAAAAGAGAGAACCCAATTGCAATCCAGAGGTTTGCTGATGAGGCAGGCTCCCCTTCCCAACCCCAAATGATGCCGCCCAAAAAAGCAGTTACTATACCTCCATATATTACTAGAGCCTGAATTGAATAAAGGGCTAGAGTTGAATTAAAAATCCATGGAATTAAAGCTAAAAAAATAAATAAACATAGACCCCAGTAAATTAAAGTTACTTTAGTTTTTTGCATAAATATCCTCAAAATTTGCAAATAGTTTTAACAGATTCATAATTGTGAGAATCATTATGAATGCTAAAAATAATAATATCATCGTC
>Ga0213863_10001232_pt1 | contig 18942 bp, 11 predicted proteins | sample PICome_8_FD_160128 | JGI IMG/M metagenome (GOLD analysis project Ga0213863, IMG submission 160128) | Coastal seawater microbial communities near Pivers Island, North Carolina, United States - PICO497 | ecosystem: Environmental > Aquatic > Marine > Coastal | place: USA: North Carolina... | reverse complement strand
CCTTGTCTTTGTATTGGTAATAAGTTCTACCACCTGGCGTACGTGTTACAGCTGTAAACAGTGAAGTAGATCCATCACCAAAATTATCTGAACTTAAAGCACTTACTATGTTACCAAAATACTGTTGGTCTTCTGTCCCATCACCACGTTTTCCATCATCAGATAATCGCTTATCACGGCTTATTTGAGTTTCTTTTACATATATAGTATCACCTATCTTGTAATCGCTATTGGTTAAAGGATTTTTAATTCCTTGCTCTTTAGCCGCGGCTAATAGTTGCTCACTTCTTTCGTCACCTTCTTTTAATTCTACAGATACTTGATTTACTTTTTCACTAGGATTTGCAAGCCCTGAAAATCTTCCTTCGAACAAGTGTTCTGTTAACGCGTTGTTTATTCTTTGCTTTTGAGCAGTTGGACCTAAGTCCTGCCACTCATCGCTTGAGATATCATCTGCAATACCTATGCTGTATAGGTAATCTTGTTTTTGAGAAATAGACATACCTGATTTGAACACCCTGTCGTATTCAGCATCTAGTTGATCTTTAAATTCTTTGCTAGTAGTAGATGCTGCTAAGTCAACTATCTCTGTTTCATTTGTCACATAGTAACCTGTTTTTTCACCATCTATATTAATCTCGTTTCCAGATGTTATTATTGGTTTTGATAGGTGTGTAAATGCCGCATCTTTATCTAAAACTTTAGCGTTCATTAAGAACTCGTTAGGTTTAACTCTATCGATTTTCTTTTGAAGTAAATCCATACCACCACGTGATTCGTAATTACTTACATCTATAGTGCTACTAAATACATAGTAACCGTCTTCTATTTTAACTGTTGGAGGTTTAGAATTAAGCCCAGCCTGTATCTGTTTATTAATAGCCTGTCCTCCATCAGCAGCAACTTGACTAAAAAACTTGCTAGTAGTAGGTATTTTAACAGTAGAGTTTACGATGTTACTACCGTTAACTACTTCTAGTTTTTTATCAACTATAACACCTTTACCGTATACTTCTTCATTAATACTACCAATAGCACCTAAGGCTATTCTATTTGCTAACTGCTCTCCATTGTTAGCATTGCCAACAACTATATAGTCTTTGTCGTTTAAAAAATCAACATCAGACACTAGTTTACCCATTTGATTTAAACTAGATGTAGCATACGATTTAAAAGAAGCTATTGAATTAGCATACTCAGCTCTTTGCTCGTCTGTAATATCAGTTCCAAAATTCATATTCATTTGGGCCTCCATTGCTTGCTGACCTTTTTGCTTTATAACCTCTTGGTATTGATCGAATAAACTACTACCAGCTTCTATACCTGACACTTTTAAGCTGGCGTTAAACGCGGTTTTTAATTCAGCTTGTTTAATAGCTATAGTATTTCTCATAGCATCTTGAGTAGCTAACAAGTCTTTTGCTTCTTTTCTTTCTTTGTCTCTTCTAGCTCCATAAGCTGCAAGAGCAGATCCAAAGGTTTTACCTAGCTCAGCCCCTACATTTACTTGCAGTGGTGGTAATGAATAATCCCCAGACGGTATAGTGTATCCCATATTATATTTTTTTATCCTTGATCAAAAGCTCCTCCCGCAAGAGCTCCACTAGCTATACTACCTATACCGGTAAATATGCCTGATGTAGCGGCATCTCTGTTAGCGGTGGCTTGTGCTTGCCTTTGAGCAGCTCCAGTTTCTTTAGCTATGTTATAAGAAATATCAGCATTTGTTCTATCTTCTTTAGCATTAAACATAAATATGTTTCCAGCTGCTTGAGCTTGCTGTTCTCTTGCTCCTTCAGATATAGCTATTTGTTGTAATCGTTGTTGTTCTTGTGTTTGTCTTTCTTGTAGGTTTTGTTCACCTTGTGCTCTAAGCTTTTCGTTTTGAGCTTCTTGAGCTTCTATACCAGCAGCTACACCTTTCTTGCTTTGTAAGGCAGCTTGAGCTAAAGCAGTTGCACCACCTGCACTAGCGCCCGTAGCCATCATAGCATCAAGTGAATTAGCTAAAGCTATATCAGCTTCCTCTATTTGTATCTCTGCGGCTTGAGTAGCAACACCTAGGTTTTCATAAGGATTAGACATTTGACCAGACAAGTCAGATGCTAAGTTAGCTAGTGATGTTACGCCACCATAAGGGTTTGTAATAGTTTGCCTGCTGTTTTGAAGTGATCGAACTTTAGCGGCAGCCATAGCTTTCTCACCTCTAGCTCGACGCATGTTCTTATGCTCTTTACCAGACTGTATTGCTCCACCAATACCTACTGCTGCTGCTCCTACTATTGCTGCGGTTACTGCTGCCATAATTTATATATTTTTTATTAATTCATATGATGGACTTTTATCTACAGTCCACCCTAATTTCTTATGTGTTTCTATTAGGTGTTTATTTCTACCTATACTAAACATGTGTTTTTTACCTGCTAACTTGCAAGTCTCTTCAGCTGTAGATATCAATAATTCTAAAGCTTGCTTACGGTCTTTTTCTCTATAGTCTGGGCTAGATATAACCCATTCAAACAATACTCCATCTGAGTTTGTAAAGTATAGAAATCCAGCTACTATAGGTGTATTTTCTTTGTACACCATGAGACCGCCAGTACCGTTATCTGGTAAAAAACCTTTGGCGGGTGTTGTCCACTCAGGCCAACTATCCCACCATTTAACTAAAGTACTCCAATCGTTTTCCTCTAGCTTTCTAACTTGTAATTCCATTTAATTAAATTTAATTTAACTACTTAAGCCAAACACAGAGTTAACTGCAAATAATTCTTTTGCACCACCCGGGTTTGTGTAGTCATCATTCTCTATAACCACTGTACAATAATATCCTTTTATACCAGTCATTTGGTTACCAAACCTAACTTCAGCTGCCGTAGGTTTTGAGTCGTTAACTAAGTTTGCGTAGTATTTATTTTCTTTTCTTGTAAATCCAGCATAAAACCTATTGTAAGGCGGGTCATCGGTACCAAACACACTTACATAATCTGCTCTGTAAACAGGTGTGTTAAACGTAGCAGCTGCTGTTCTAGGATCAATTATATATTCTCCTTCGTAGTAACTATATATACCATTTGTTGTATCTCTAGTTTCAGGTGGTAAAAGCCATATAGGTGTATTTGAAGAATCAACACTTATACTATCAGAGCCTGTTATATCAGATACAAAAGATATAATCTCCCAACCATTGCTACCTTCGTAGTTTACGGTTTTAAATACTTTACTTCTACCTACATCTGGATTAACTACAAATGTTATATTTGATTTATAATCAACATCGTAAAATCTAGCTCTATTAACGCTATCATCATTATGGACAAAAACTAGATCGTGTGTTGCTGTTCCTTTAGCTACGCTATAAAATCTACTACCTAGACTAAACATCCAAGAAGGTTTAAAGCTATAAAATGATGGCCAGCCTAATACAGCCTCGTCAAATTGAAGAGTACTATAATCTGGTTGTGCAGGATTTGTTGGGGTTTTTTGCAAAGAAACTGTATACTGTTTGGTGTATATATCCCAACCTCCAAGTATTTTACCAGGTCCAAAGCTAGATGAATCTACGGTACTTAGATTGTCTCTAAACCAATCAATCATACCATAGTTTGAAATTTCTGTAATACCGTCTCTAGACAGCCTTAAAACAGCATTTCTGTTTCTGTCTACAAAGTATTTTCTATATCCATATACAGCAAAACTTTCTGGGTTTTTACCTATGCCAAAGTTACCAGCGTAAGGTGTTATCTGACCAATGACTAAATTCAATTGGCTAATTGGTACGCCTCCACCTTCAGCGGTGTATATAGCATCTTTGTCTATTAGCGCTCTGCTTACCTTGTATTCAGAAAATATAATTAAGTTGCTATCTTCAGCATATAATCTTTGTATACTGCCATTAGCTGGATCAGTTCCTTTTGATATATCTTTTGCTACTGAAAACTGGTTAGTTTGATTGATACCTGTTCTAGAATTAAATATACCTGAGTATATCATAGCATTACCTCTGATACTTCCTTGAGGTTCATCTTCTACTAAATAAGCTTTAGCACCAAGAGATACAGATGTATTATTATAACCACCTCTAATCCTTGATTCTTCTATAGCCCAGTTCAAAGTGTCGTCAGGTGTTCCGCCGTCAAAGCCACCTATATCACCGGGTATACCTCTTGACCCAAACCATTTAAGAGCATTAGGATTAGTAAGTCCTCCATCTATAGTCTTCCTTAATGTAAAAGAGTTAAAGTATTTTACTTCTATTAATGCCATTATATATTAGATTACATGTTTTAATACCGCTTTACCTAGTCGCCTGATTTACCAACAGATGTCGCGGCATATTTTAAACCATTAGTAGTGTTTATTCTACAAGCCCATAGTCTTTTGTTTTGGCTAGTAGCAGGAACACCACCTTCTGAAGCAGAGTTTTCAGCAGCTAAAGCAGGGGTTATTGCATCATTTAAATCTGGTGCTGGATCTGGAACATTTATACTGTAAGGAACGTTATAGTCTGCTGTGCTAGTTTCAGTTGCTCTATAAGATATATAACCATCACCACTACCATTCCACCCAGTAAAAGGAGTTGTTAATCCTGGATCTGAATAAAATTGGCTTACATACCTGTTAACACCTTCTTCAGCATAAAGTATTGTAGCGCTACTAAAGTTATTATCTAAAGCATCGGCTTTACCTTGAGCCGTGTCTGCGAATACATTAATATCAACCTCATATCCAAATGCTCTAGATGAATTAACAGGTCTTAGATCATAGTAAAAATCACCTATATTAATGACGCCCGCTTCTGAATATTGACTAACACTTTCTGAATTATTAGCTATCTCGCTTTGACATGTAGTACATTCACCACCGATGTTTTGTATTATTACTCTGTATTCACCTAAACAAGAAGCAACACCATATACAAAGCTTTCACCTACAGCAACCCATCTACCTAAGTATATTTCAGGAACTGTATTTGACCCATATTGCTTTTCAGCTTGATATTGAACAGAGTTAGCTCTAGGATCGTTTGGATCGCCACTAATTGTATCACTAACAGCTGCGCCATATTTCTGTCTTGTATTAGAAGTAGATTGTGAGTTTTCAGCTTTGTGACGTGATAAACTAAAACCTCCAGAACCTCCTGGCTGTGTGCCAGATCCTTCGCCGTCAACTCTTAAACCAGATTGCTGAGGATTTGTTACAGGAGTTATTGCGCCTGTTAAACCAGTATTCCAAGAAAGTACGTTACCCTCTATGTCTGTAGCTGGTTTCCAATCCCCTACGCTAGGTGTTATCTCTCTATACTCTACAGCCCAAGAAATTTCAGATGTTTGATAATCGTTACTAACACTATTGCTTAATCCTTGTAAATACATTTCAATATTTATATAACCAGTACCTTGAGTTAATGCCCCTTCAAAAGGACTAGGAGTATTACCTGTAGGTTGAACTACATTTAATTTTTGGAAAGTACCAGCACCGTAAGTATAGCCACCGCTTGTTGTATTTGTATAAAAAGCGTTTAACGTTGGTTGGTCTGGTTGACTAGAAATATTACCTATATCAGGATATGTATAAGTAAAATGTGTATCAATATCCTGTCCAGCTGCAGAAGGTAGTTGGTTATAAGCATTTGCTCCTGTACCGTGCAAGTTAAACAAATACGCGTTGTCATAATTCAGTTCGTAACCTCTAATGTTATTACTAAAAGATCCAGTAGCTGTTTTTCTACCAATAGTTATTAATATATTAAAGTTGCTGCTAGTACCATCACCTGACTGCACGTTTATTACTACTTCAAATTTACCTAGACCTTGCCCTGGTTCAACCTCTGTTAACATACCTGTTGCAGAGTCTATTTGAAATATATTAACCGCAGTTCCTGATGGTTGTTCTTGAGATGCTATTGACCAAACTAAACCTGTTTGATTCTGACTAGGTGTTACTAAAGGATTACCTTGATTAGCACCATTCATAGCGAAGAACTGAACTAGGTCTCCAGTAGTGTCTCCATATTCAAAGAATATTCCTGGATCAGGTGGAGTAGGCGCTGGATCTAAGTAGTTTTGTATTGGCTGAGCAACTTGCCCCCATTGTACTAGCGGTGATTTTAATTGCTTGGCTCCAACGTGAATAGTTTGTAAGTTATCTAGTGTAATATCATTCACTAATGTAAATGTTCTTATAGGCGAATCAGGATCATTAGCGTTATCAGAAACTCTTATTGTTATATAGAAATCAGTGAAACCATTTTGTTGGTCCTCAGTTGTATATAGCTTGTATGTTTTGTTAACAAGTATAAACGTGTCGTGAGCATACGCAGTGCCTAAAGCACCTTTGTAGTTTGTGTAAGTACCAGGTCCAGTTATTGTAGAAGCTGTACCGTATATCTGCAACAAATCAAAATCAGATGTTACGTTGTCACCATTACCATTTATGACTGAAAATTCGTGTAACGTTACATTTTGTATTGGCTGGTTTGCTACATCATCAAACCAAAATTGAGAATGATCATCAGTGTTTCCTCCTATAACTGATCTGAATCTACCTAAAAAACCATTACTAGGCGTTGGTGTTGTTGGTAGTGTTCCTGGTTCTGGCGAACCTAAAATAGCTGGATCCCAAGGTATTGAAGCTGGAGTTTGTATACCCCAATACTCTGTAAGGTTCCAATCAAAGTTTACTATACCAAATATAGTTTGACCACCTGTCTCTATAACCTGTGTATTCAAGTCATCTATTTTACCACTTGTACTTGTTTCCCAGTATATATCTAGTTTTGACTCTACAGGTTCTGTTTCGTATATAGCTAGGTTCTGTATAGAAGTGTGATTTGGGTTTTGAGGAGTTTCTTGCCCAATTTGTTTTTCTGTACTTATTCTACCTATTAATGGATTTGATTCTGCTTCATAAAAATCTAACTCATAATCACCTAAATTTAGGGTGCCTGGTTCCAGGTTAAATAAATCAAACATGTTAGATATAGTAGAAACTGTGTCTGAAAATCTTAAAGGATAATATTGTTCATTTACTAATCCAAGAGCATTTATACCCGGCAGGGTTGATGTCTCTGTGTTTTGAACCCTACCAAACAGCTGAACAGAGCTTCTAAACTGTTTTTGATCAGGACCAACTTCAGCTAAATCACGAGGTACTTTATTTATATTGTCATTAAATAAAACTACGTGTGATGTAACTCCAAGCTCTCTATTTGATGATTCAGGATATGCAGCTAATATACCTGGCAAATATACATTATAGTAATCTTGCTCTTGCTGTTTCACTACTACTTTCCATGTATCAAATCCTAGTGGATTATAAGACAAAAGTGTAGGATCACCAACATAGGTTCCTGGGTACAATGTAGGTTTTACAGGTGTTTCGTCTATAGTTTCGTTTACTTGTACGTAAAGAGCATCACCCGGCCAAGCTCCTACATCAACTGTTGTATCGTTATATGGAGAGTAAACAGTTGAAAGTTTTGGGCTTGATATAATACCTGTGCTAGACGCAGCGGCATTAGAAAGTAATGTTGACGTTGTTCTACCAAATCTGTCAGACAAAACAAATCCAGCTTGATAGTTTCTATTTTGCTTTAGTGTGTGGTTAGGATATTCAACAATACTTGTTCTCCACTCGACAGAAGTAACAGGCGTTGTTACATCAAAGTTACCTTTAGCTTGAGTACCTACATTATAGCTAATTGTTGAAGGCGGCGTATGCTTAGTTTGAAAATTACCATAAACAACTCTATTGCTTATTATTTCTTGACTTAAAGCTTTAACAGGTACTTTATCATAAACTCTAGTTGTTTGATCTTCTGGCAATGTTCTAAAAGGTTTTGTACCAGAGTAAGTATATTTAAACGTGTTTGTTTGAGGAAATACCAGTGGACTTTGCTGAGCTTTTATTTCATCAGCAGATACAGTATCAACTACTAGTACTGCAAGCCCATCAGATTCTTTAAATAATATTTCTATTTCTGTTATTTTAAAATAATCTGTTACATTAAGTAGTGTAGTTGCTGGAAAAGCAGGATCTCCATTAACAGGCATATCAATCAACAAAGTCAATTGATTTACTTTGTTTTCCATAAAGTCTACTATGGTACTTCTGTAAGCAGCGGACATATCATTTTCGTCAGTAGTAGTAGCTCCAGAATTTAAAAGAAAATAACCGTCTTGTTTTGGTATAAAACACTCTTGAGTAAACGGGGCAAATACAGAGTACTCACCGTCATCAAATTTAAATCTATAGCTAAACCTTACAAACTTATCTTCTAAATAATCTGGATCACCTCTGTATGTGTCGTCATAATAAGGTTGGAACTCACCAACTGGTAATGGAGTTTGATCAGGATATTTTTCACTAACAACATCTTGCATTGTAGTTTGATACTCACCTATACCTTGGTCTGTATAAGGTGGTTGAAAATCAGCCGCTATTGCTGCTGTTACTTCTTGCCAAAGTATTGGTGCGTTATAAGGCATATACTTAGCTACACTAATAGTATCTTCTATAGTGTAATAAGTAGGATCGTTTAAAGCTGATTGTACGTTTATTTTTCTAGGTTGATTTCTATTGTCCGTAAAAAACAATAAATCTTCTAGTAAATTAACTCCATATATAGGATTACCTTCCCAAAAATTTAAAAAAGCACCTTGTACTAAAACCGCATTTTGTGTGGCTGTTCCTTCTGATATTAAAGATCTTACAATAAAATTAGAAGAAGAAGGATTATATTTACCACTAGAGTTAGATAATAACGTGTTGTCTGTTAAAAAGAAAAACACACAAGAGTTAACCTCTGAAACTAAATAACCAACACAAATTACATTAGCGTTACTTGTTACATCTTCAAAATTAATTAGTTTTTTATTACCTAAAACATTCTCTAGCGCACCAACGTCTGAAGACTCTGACTTACTGACTTGTATATTTAATGCATCTCTATATTCACCTTGTGGTAACAAGCGATCATCAAGATCCTTGTTCATTTTAGATTTTATAAAAACATTTTTAAACTCTGCCATTTAATTCTAGTGTTTTATCCATTTAGATTTACCTCTCATCACTTGAGCTATTTCGTCAAGCTTAATATTAGATAATCTTATTTTTGCATTTCTTAATTTAGAGCTAGCTTCTCTCTTTAATCTGTTTATTATATACTCAGGCTGATTAATTCTACTAGCTAATACAGCGTGCGATAGGTACGCGTATATTGCAGCCTCAGCTAACTTAGGTACTCTACTATCCATGTCATAAGCTAAACCATCAGAGATGTATTCTAGTATTATAAGCTTACCAACTAGATTGCTTGAAAAAGATATTTTACCTTCTCTGTCGTTCATGTTAAACCAGCCGTTTACTTGAGAGTATTGTGGGTCTAATCCATACAACTGTCCATAACCAAAGTTCCACATTCCACCGTATCCCCAGTCAAAGCCACACCAGTCTATGCTCGCATTAAACTCTCCTTCTAATTCACCTATACTGTTGTTTCTCCATCTTTCTTCCGTTATCGATGTTCCTTGTATATTTTCACCAAAATTATCTTGAGTTGGTACACCTTCAGAATCTTGTACAGGTGTTCTATAGGGTGAGTCAGTTAGGTTGTTTGCTGGGTATATTATTCTTTGTACACCAGCTGAGTCGATCCAAGACATACGAACGTAGTTGACGTAATCTTGTGGTATAACCACGCTTAAGCTTGGTGGTATTGTAAGTTCTTGAGATTTAATGCTTTTTAATGTATCATAGCTAAATTCTTGTAAAGCGCGTTTAGCGTGGAATATTAGGTCAGTTCTCTTAACGCTTGGTATTAACTTACCTGCACCTACATATGCTACTATAAAATTATTTACAACATCATTTAAAGTTATGTACTCGTAGCTACCGTAGTTTTGCTCTGTAGTGGTACCATACGCATCTCTATTTCCGTAATCACCGCCATCTATTCTTTTTAATTGACATACTAAAACATTATTTTGAGGAAGTGCTGCGCCTAATGTTATTGTATTACCAGTTACAGTGTATGATGTTGTGTATTCATTATACGTCAATCCATCAGCGCTGCTATATAGCTTAAAATTATTTAAAGCATAGTCTACTGCTGTAGGATCAAAAGATCCAAACACTAGATTAGTATCAAAAGTAAATGTAAAATCAGTTTGACCTAAAGCGTTTGCAACTGTAAAGCCTTGAGCCCCAGCATAGTATTGTTGATTAGTTTCGTTTATAACTCCCATCTATTAGCTTTTTTTATTTACTTCTTTTCCTTGAACTTGCTGTGCAGCTATTTGAACTATAGAAGGATCTTGTATTATTATACCAGCATATGCTAATATTCTTAATATAATATTAACTTGCTCTGACTCGTGTAATTCAAAATCTCTAGATCCTGTTCCTAGACCTGGGTCATAGTAATTGCTATTGAATATATATTGACCTCTACCAGCTGTAGTAAAACCCCATATAGGTGAAACAGGTTTTCTTATGTAATCAACTTCTATATTACTTACTATACTAGTTGGGTTAACATATATAACGTTTTGCAAGTGGTTATTTATAGTTGCACCTGCTACATTTACATTACCTCTATTTTCGTATAAATACGTAGGAAAACTTTTAGTTGCTTTTGTTAAAAGAGATCTTTCTATGTTGTAGAAATCTGTTCTAGATAATCTTTGTAGTTCTATTTGATTACCTCTATCGTCTTTGTATATTACAGTACCTAATCTGTAAAAATCTACAGTAGCTCCGTATTTGTCTACGGTTGGTAAAGTAAAGTACGATAATCCTGGATTACTTGTATTGTCATATACAGCTGATCCAAATGTTTTAAATATAGCTAGCTTTTCATCAAGATTCATTACCCTGTCAGAATAGTCAACATCTGCTTGTGGCACTCTTAATTGCTGATTTAAGTCTTCAAAGTATTTCTCAAATATATCTAATTGAACTTGAGTACCTACCTCATTAAATTCAGCAGGGGTTAAATAACCTCTTTGCTCTTTATTTATTATAGACAATACTGTTTGATATACAGTGTTTACGTTTACAGCCATACTTGTTTAAATTATAATACACTAGGGTACCATTGATATGATACCCTAATATATTAGTATCACTTGTTTATACTCTTTTTTCTATAGATTTATAAACTTCTACTCCTTCATCAGTTTTAAACCAAGCGGCTAAAGCTGAATATGGGTTTTCATCAAATGGTACAGTAAATAATTTTCTGTCATTTGAACCCCAGTGGAAAGTTCTTTGATCTTGTGACAAAGTGATTATTCTCGCTTCAATAGCTTTTATACCAAAGTTTCTTAGCTGAACATTTTCGTCATTAGCTAGACTTAAGAATAAAGCTGGTTTAGCTTTAGCGAATAATAACAAGTCTCTTTTAAGTTCTTTAGATTTCATAGTAGAAACAGAGCTACCTTTTTCAACTCTAAGGATAGCCTCAGCTTGATCAATATCCATTTCCATTGCAGCATTAAGTGCTTGTACTTCCATTTCTATAATGTCTAAATCATCTTCTGCTTCTACAACAGAATCAAACTCAAAATATTTTTTATTTTTTAACGGATGATATAGACTAAGTAGTTTTTGAAGAATTTGATTTTCTTCTGGAACAGTCAATACACCGTCTCTAAAAGTAATATGCCCTAATGTAGCTTCACCTTTCTGCTCGTCCATAAAAGGACTATTCATGTTAGTTGCATATCTTAATTCTCTTTGCTTAGCTTGATCTTTATCGAAGTATAACAAAGGGTTTTTTCTTGTATGTTTACCTGGAATTGTTAATGTTAAAGGCTGTTTTCTACCTTTAACAATATAGGTTCTAGGTCTTATTTCCCACTCTGGTTTTGTGGGTTTTACCGGAGTAGTAACTTTTTTTGTCACTACTACTTCTTCTTTTTGAGGTGCAACCTCAACTTTTTTTGCTTCAGCTTTTTTAGCCATAATATAATATAATTAAATAGTTTATAAAAAAAAAATAAAAACCCCTGCCCGAAGACAGGGATAATTATTATTGAGTAATTACACTCCTTTGAATAACACGAAGTTATTAGCACCTTGTACAACTAAACATCTTTCAGATAAGAAGTTTACAGTCATAGCATCTAGATCGCTAGTGAAAGCTCCACCAACAGAACCAGTTAACCAAGACTTCATACGTCTGTCATCAGCTTGTGAAGCACGGTAACGAACGTGTAAGAATGGTCGTCTGATGTTAGTTCCTAGAATCTGATCGTAAACAGTAGAAGTTCCAGCAGGAACTAATACACCTTCGATTGAAGCAGGTCCAGTCATTGCACCACGAGTAGAAGCATCATTTAAGTATTTCCAGTCAGTTTTGTAGAAATCGTAAGATCCTCTACGGAAACCAGAAAAGCCTAAGTTTAATGCCATCTCTTCAGAATTTTCAAATAATCCAAAAGCAGTACCACCTTGTGCTCCAGATGAAATTGCAGCAAGCATATCATCAAAATCAAGGTTAGTGTTTCTGTTTAAGAATAACATGTTTTCTTCAATTGCTCCTTGAGTATCTAAGTTTCTAAGAATATCATCAAAGTCACCAATACCAGTAGCAGCAGAGAATCCAACTTGCACGTTACCTCTATCTTCGATAGCAGCAAATAGACCTTCTGTACCTGTCACGTTTGTAATACCAGATCCAGCAGCAACCTGCTCACCTTCTACAACAGACATTTCTAGGTAATCTTCAAAACGTAGTCTTGTTTCAGACTCTGCTTTTAGGTACCATAGGTATCCTCCAGTTCCATCTTCAGTAGCAACTTCTACCCAACCGATCTGAGCAGTGTCAGAACCATTGATTGTGTATTGGCTTCTAATGATGATTGGCTTGTTAGAAAACTGAGTAAAGTCAGGAGTTACAGTAGCAATTGGGAAATCGTTTCCAGTTACACCAACATTATTTGCTTGAGCAGCATTTACTGTATTTGTTCCTTTTGGATACTCAGAACCGTAAACAAATATCTTCAATGTACCAACTAGTCCTTCAGCAGCAAGGTTAGCAGCGCCGTAAGGTAATACGTTTATTATACCACTACCACCGCCAGCAGCAGTTCTTAAGTCAGAATCAACAACTAAACACTTTGCTTCTGCACCAAAATCGTCCATCACCACGATAGTTTGCTGTGGAGATATAACGTTGTTGATGTTAGCAGCAATAGGAATAGTAATTGCATTTGCTAAAAATGTACAATTGTCGTAAGATATATGTAATCTATTTTGCTCAGACCAAATAACTTGATCAGATGTCATTGGCATTTCAGCGCCAACCATTCGTAAAAATCCTGATAACGTTCTGTTTCCATAACGCTCTACTTCAGCTTCGTAAAGCTCAGGTAAGTATTGTTGTGCAAAGTTTCCACCAGCTGCACCGTCAAATGTTAAATAGTTGCTCGCAAGAGTTTGTTGTAATTGCGAAGGTACTATTGCACCAAATTGTGGATTTAAAGCCATAATTTTAAAAGTTTAATTAGTTAAATTTTCGTTTTTTTATTTTTAGTTTAGACGAATCTAATCCACTTATTGATTTTACTTTTAAACCATTAATAAAGACGTTTCCATCGGCAACTTGCCTAGGCTTGTCACTACTTAAGTTTTTAGATGAGTCAACGATATTTTTAATACCATCAGCTCTACCTTGCTCGTAAAAATGATTAGCGATTTTATCCGAGTTCATAGCAGCATACATAGCTTTGTGATAACCAGAAGGATCTGTCACGGCTCCATTTTTGTCTACAAATTTTGAAATAAAACTGTTTACATTGAGTTGTGATTTACCTACTTCAGATGGATTTTGTGGCTTATATCTAAACTTTTTTTCTCCTAAATTGAAATCAAAACCTTTGAAATCATCATTGAAAATTTGTTCAGTTCGCGTTTTAAAATCCTGCTGAAGAGTTTTTGCATGCTCTTCGTGCTGCTTGTGTCTATTGAAAAAGTCCATAGCTTTTTGCTGTTCTTGGGTAACACCAGGTCTCAACTTGATTTCCTGATAATATTTATCCTTCATAGCATCAAGCTCTTTACGGGCTTTAGCAACTTCTTCTTTGAAAGCCAATTTCTTTTTTCTAATATCTCTTGGCTCATCAAGTTCCTCATCGTAAGAAAAATTATCTTCCATAAGAAAATCAACTTCTTCTTTATTAAGATGCGGTTTAGTTTGTTTGTAATACTCGTTGAGTAATACTTTTTCATTTACATTAGAGTAGTCATGATTAAGTCTTACATAATCCTCTATTGTTCCACCTGTCTGAGACATGAAGTCTACAAGTGATTGTATATTTTCAGGCAAATCTTTGCCTTGAGTAACTTGATCTTTAACAGCTTGCTCTGCTTCTTCGTAAAGCTCTACTGTTTTCTCATCTACCTCTTCTTCAGTTATTTCTTGTATGGGACTTTCTAGTTCTTCTTTGGTGTCCCGTACTTCTTCAGCCACTTCTTTGCTGTTGCCACTGTCTTGGGACTCTTCGATAACAACATTGCTATCATCTGTCTTTTGTGTTTGAACGGCATCTGTTTCTTTTTTTTCTGTTAAATCAACCTTTACAACATTTGGTATAACTTCTCCTTGTGCCTCTGGCTTTGTTAAATCAACTTTAACAGGATCAGTGTTTAATGTATCGGAAAATTTCTTTGGTGTTTTTTTCTTACCTTTTAAAGAAAACTCACCCTCTTGTTTAGCCTCTACGGCTTGATTTACTTCTGACATAATATAATATTATAAAATTAAAAAATTATTTAGGTCCAAAGGCCTCTAAGCCAAAGTCACCTAAACTATCGTTAGTAGATTCAAAGTCGATAGGTGTTCCATCGTTTTGTCTCTGCTGTATCATTTGTGATTGTTGTGTTCCTATTATTCTAGCTCTTTTGTCTTTTCTATCTTCAATATCAACTTCTTTTCCTCTTTCACCTTTAAATCTTTCTTTTGCTAGTTGTACATTGTAATTAAACTCTTCAGCCATAAGCTCTCTTTTTATACCCGCCTCAGCTTGCATGCGCTGTATTTCGAACTGAGACTTGGCTTGTTCTAACTGCATTTTTTGATCAGTTAGTATTTGCTGCTTTTGAGTTTCAGCCATAGCTGTTTGTTCTGCTAGTTGACCGTTCGCTTGAGCCTGTGCCTGCATATTAGCCTGAGCTGCTTTTTGATCTCGCTCTTGTTTTAGTCTGCGTTTCTGCTTAAGCATTTGGTTAGCTAGTTTCAAGTTACGTATTTGTCTAAGGTCAATAGCATCTTCTAAATCAATACCACCTGTTTGCAGTGCAACTTGTATGTTTTGCTCTAGTTGTGCTTTTTCTTCTTCATCAGGTTCTAAGTCTAAAAATATACCAAAGTCATGTAAGTTTAAATTAGATATCTCTGATAATGTCTGTACGTTGAATGTTGATATAGAGTTCTTTAATGCCTCAGCTGTTAACGGAAATCTTACTACATCAGCTAGCTTTTTAGAGATGTTCTCGCATAGCCTCAATGTTAGATATAAACTAGCATTATTGATATGCTTGGTAGCTATATTTGATTGCTGTGCAGCTATTTTTTGTAAGCCAACTAATGTATCTCTATCTGGTAAACTACCATCTCTAGCTTCATTAAGACCCGTTACGTCTCTAATCATCTGCACGTAGTAGTTATAAGTACTTATTAAGGCACCTATTTTTCCTTGTCCTGAAGATGATGATAATTCTTGAACTGGCACTTTACCTGCATTCATAGCCCCGTCTTGGGTAAGTGATCTACCAACTACTGAACCAGTTTGAAAATACATGTTTAATGCTTCAGCTGGATTATAGTTTGTACCATTACCAAGATCAACCTCTGCCAAACCGTCCATATCTAAGAATACACCGTCTGGCACCATTCTTGATATTACTTGTTGTAACTTTAAATGAGTTAACTGAATCATATCAGCAAAACCTATTGTCTTACTAACAATAGATTCTATTCTACCTTTGTACATTCTAGGTGCACAGATAGTGTAATTCATTTCTACCTTAGTAGTATCTGCCATTGGCCTAGTCATGTTCTCAGCCATCTTCCACTCTAGCATCATATCAGTTCCTAGAACCTTAACACCTTCAAACAAAACCTCTATACTTCTTGAAACCCTATCGAACTTGTCATTTTTAGGTGGATTAAATGTATCTGGTTTTTCTAATACTTTTTCTAAACCTTGATCTGTTTGCTTTAGTTTAAACACTTGATCCATATAGGTCTTATATTCAAAATACAATACTTGAACAGTGTTTTCGTCATAAGCACCCCATCCGTATATGTAGTTTTGGTTGCTATATGATTTTTGTATTTTAGATAATTCTTCGTCTGATATGTGAGGAAACTGTTGTTTTATTTCTGCTATAGTAACAGCTTTAACTTCACCTACGTAATATATATCTTCGAAATTTGGATCTTCTGTATATGAATGTATCATATAAGCAGGATCTACATAATCTAATGTTATACCTTCTGATATATTAAAATTTGTTTTAGCCGCCGCTATACCAAGCGTTACAAGATCGTAATTTAGTCTACGCTTTAACAGCTCGTATTTGTTTTTATCTAAAGTTTGTGTTATAGCCTCTTCTTCGGCTATTTCAATAGCTTGCTTATAAGATAATTGTAAATGCAGCTCCATCTCCTCCATTGTCTTAGGAAGATCTATTGGTGGTATATTTGTTTTAGATATATTTTGACCCGTAGTTTTTTCTACCTCTTGTATTATATCTTGACCAAACATGTCCATAGCTAAACCAGAAGCGTAGTCTGTTCTCTTTTTTATAGACGCTGGATCATTAGCGTAGGCTTTGATATCATAATCTTTGTTAGATATACCGTTAGTTAATATATCTACAAATTTAGATAATATAGGAACTGGCTTCCAATCTAAATTAAGATAAGACAAGTCACCATTAATAGATAATTCATCTTTATATTTTTGTGTTGATTGTTCTCCTCTAGCATAAAGTCTACGCGTATGGTAGTTATTAAAAGAAGTTAGATATCTGTTTCCATTAGTTCTACCTTGTGCAAACCACTCTGACTGTATAGCATCAGCAACCTGCGAACCATACTTAAGACTTAATTTTTCCTCCAAAGGTACTACCTGATTGGGAAACGCACTATTAGCATTATAATTTATATTCATTTACTTTATAATTTTAGAAGCAATACCGGTGTTATCATATTTTTTTATACCTAAGTTATAGGATATAATTTCTCTTTTTGGTATAGGTCTATATCTATTTTTGTTGCAAGCCATTAACGCTAGCCCAGAGCTAATAGATGCATCATGTTTGGTTCTATTGTTTATGTTAAATCTACTCCAGTCATTTAAGGTTCTTTGAAAATACATATCTCCATATCCTTTTTCCTGTAAACCTACAAAGCTTTCTATATAAGTTTCTATAGCAGCAGCATGTGCTTGTTTTATATCTTCACTTGAATTTGGTATACCACCAATATCTCTTTCTGTTACAGATAACTTATTGTAAACTTTATCTGGTCTGTTCATTGAAAAGCCTCTGTAACCTCTACGTTTAAAATGGTATAATAATCTAGGTTTGTTGTTCTCGCATAGTATAGGCATTCCATAAAATACGCAAGCCATTAAAACATCTTCAAAGAATATCTCAGCTGTCTGAGGTCTAGCTATGTATTCCAAGAAAAAATGATTAGGCGGAACATCAAGCATGCTGAAACTAGTTAAACCATGCAAAGCTCCATTAGAACCTCTACTGTCAACGGTACCTGATATATCGTAGCTATCACAACCAAAAGCACCTAAGCCATCATTACCTGGATACTTAACACCATTCTTTACTATTACACGGTTTTGGAGATTTTCAGGTGGAACCCAAGTAACTAAAAATCTTCCACTATTATTTGGAACAAAAATAACACTAGTATCTTTGATACCATCTCTCCATTGAAAGCTACCTTTAGTAACTAAAGAGCTGTGTTTTAAATCACCGTTAAAATCTATCTGCTCGTATATCTTAGTAAGGTTAAACAGCGACTGTTTTGCTTCGTCTCTAAAAGCGTGATCTTCTGTCCTAGGAAACTGTCTATAAAATTCATTTAAAGCGTCTTGATCTCCTTTTAAACCATCAACTTCATTTTGCCAATATTCTATAACGCCTTGATCTATAACATCTCCTTGTGGTCCAACAATTTCTTCTTCTGGTGTATCGAATACAGGTATGCCATAAGCATCAATGTATCCCTCGTAGTTCCATTCCATAGGTATGAACAAAGAATAGAGTCCTGAGCGAGTTTGTCCGTTGCGGTTTCTTTTTGTAACATCTGAATCATAGTAAAGTTTTTTAAAGTTTTCTCCACCCTTGTCTAACGCATTACACGTTGAACCCATCATACACTTACCTATAACTCTACTACCTAATCTAAGCGTTGTTTTCGTAACCCTCCAGTTGTTGAGGATGTTGTTTGGTTTTTCCCATTTACCTGATTCGTCGTGGACGAGTAGTTTAAGCTTTTCACCATCGTACGAGTTGTCGCCTGTATTTTTCCAGTCGATCGTGGTGTCAAGACCTGTGATCTCTTTGACTGCCTCGTTTGTTTCAAGTTTCTTACGTGTAAACTTTGAGGCTGGGACCCTGTATGCAAGTTCGGTTTTTGGCCTGTCCATACCGTCCTGTATTGGTTTAAAGAAGAACGGGTAATTGACTGATATCGGGACAACCTTGTCTGTAAACATTGATTTTGCATCAGGACCTGATTTGGACAATATTCCGTACCGTGAATCCGAGGATATAGTTGCAAGATTGACGGTTTCAGCTGAGGACATAAACGAGAATCCTGATCTACGGTTTTTAAGATAGCACATTCCATAAGACCGTTGGTCTGCCTTGCATGCCTCCCAAAATATAAAGAACAATCTATTTGCT
>Ga0213863_10001231_pt1 | contig 18957 bp, 20 predicted proteins | sample PICome_8_FD_160128 | JGI IMG/M metagenome (GOLD analysis project Ga0213863, IMG submission 160128) | Coastal seawater microbial communities near Pivers Island, North Carolina, United States - PICO497 | ecosystem: Environmental > Aquatic > Marine > Coastal | place: USA: North Carolina... | reverse complement strand
CTATTACAAACGGAAATATAGTCAGTTCTGAAGCCCGCCCTATTTATTTGCTTAGACGCCTCTTTTTGTAAAAAATTAAAATCTTTATTACCGGATCTTATCATTTGAACTACCCAATTGAGGCTCTTATATAATTGAGATGCCTTACATTTTTCAGCAACCGTAAGGAATGAATTTCTAGAACTCATAGCTAATCCGTCTGCTTCACGATGAATATTTGCTTCAATAATATTAACTGGAAAGCAAAGATCTTCAACCATCCGACGTAATATTGCCATCTGTTGGAAGTCTTTCCTACCCAAGATCAATTCGTTAGGCTGAATAATATTTAAAAGTTTAGAGACTACAGTGGTTACACCCTCAAAATGTCCTGGTCTACTTGCACCACAAAGAAAGTCTGTCATTAAGGGGCAGATTACCCTAGTTTGAGAATCTAAACCATTTGGATACATCTGATTTTCATCAGGATGAAAAAGGACTTCACATGAAATTGACTTCAGTTTTTCGCAGTCCTTTTCGAGAGTTCTTGGATATTTATCCCAATCCTGATTCAATCCGAATTGAAGGCCATTCACAAATATTGAACAAACAACTACATCATTAGTTTTTCGAGCCAGCTTAACTAACTCAATATGTCCATCGTGAAGATTGCCCATAGTTGGGACAAACCCAATTTTTTTACCTTGAAGCCTATACTCATCAAGTGCCGGAACGATACCTCTAATGGTTTTAAAAATGTACATGTATCGACACCAATATATTTTATTAATCTGCAGAGTAGTCCTGAGCAAAATTCTCGAATCGAGTATATGAGTCCAGAAATGTCAACTTACAGTCTCCAATTGGGCCATTTCTTTGTTTACCAATAATTATTTCTGCAACACCTTTATGCTCAAGATTATCTTTATCATAGACCTCTTCTCGATATATAAATGCAACAACATCTGCATCCTGCTCGATTGCACCCGATTCACGCAGATCTGAATTGAGAGGTCTCTTATTTGTTCGCTCTTCACACTTTCGGCTAAGTTGTGATAACGCCAAAACTGGGCAATCAAATTCTCGGGCTATAGCTTTGAGTTCCCTAGAAATCTGGGTAATTTCGTTAGTGCGGTTCTCAGCAGGCACACTTCCATTCATCAGCTGAAGATAATCAACCATGATCATACCAATATCTCCATGCTCACGAACAAGCTGACGGACTCTATTTCTTAACTCAATTGGCGATATACCGGGAGTATCATCGATATATAGGGGTCTATTTTTTAGACGATTGGAGGCTTTTGATAGTCTTGACCACTCACTTTCGTCCAGCTTACCAGAACGCATATTATGGGAATCAATTTTTCCTATAGAAGCCATCATTCTTATCATTAATTGATTGGCAGGCATCTCCATACTAAATACAAGGACAGGTTTATCTTGGTTAAGAATAGCATTTTCAACCATATTCATTGCAAAAGAAGTTTTACCCATCGAAGGTCTCCCAGCAATGATAACTAAATCAGATTTTTGCCATCCAGAAGTCATTCTATCAAGATCAAGGAATCCTGTACTTAGCCCAGTGATGTTTGATTTACTCGCAGCTAAAAGCTCCATACGAGTGATAGCCTCTTTGATTACTGCATCAATATGCTTAAAACCACTCTGTTTCGGTCTGCTTTCTATGATATCGGCAAGTTTTTTCTCTGCATCAGCGAGAAGCTCATTGCTGTCCCAACCAACTGGATTATGGCCTTTTCTTACTATATCAGTAGCTGCAAGTATTAGTTTTCTTATTATTGAACGCTCCAGAACTATCTGTGCGTAAGCTTTAACATTAGAGGAGCTAGGTGTATTGTTTGAAAGCTCAACTAAATATGGCGTGCCACCAACATTCTCTAGCTTGTTTGTATTTTCGAGTGTCTCAGATAAGGTAATTACATCTAAGGGTTTTTGTGCTGCTGACAGGGTCCGCATTGTATTAAATATTAATCTATGGTCTTCAGAAAAAAAATCAGACTCCACAACTAATTCTGCAACAGTATCGAAAGAGCTATTACTCAGCATCAAGCCACCAATAACAGCTTGCTCAGCTTCAACGGAATGTGGTAGCTGGTTCTCTTCGATGGCTGGATTTTTAACCATGATCGTGTTACCTATAAAATATCGCCTAAAAAAAAGGCACTATGGCGTAACTAAGATTGCCATACAGTGCCCTATTATTACTGATATTATCTTGGTAGTGAACAGTTGCTTCTATTCGGCAACTATTAATAGCTTTACTACCTGAGTGACATCAGCGTGTACCTGAATAGAAATATCAAATTCACCCACTTCGCGTATAGAGCCATCTGGTAATTTTATCTCACTTTTTTCTACTTGAACGCCCGCGTTGATTATTGCATCAGCAATATCTTTCGTACCAACCGAACCAAAAAGCTTTCCTTCGTCGCTTGCGTTCACAGCAATAGTGATGGAAGCAATTGCCTCGATACTTGATGCCCTTGAATTTGCTTCCTCGAGACTAGCCAATGCGGCCGCTTCTAATTCAGAGCGACGATCCTCAAAATCAACTAGATTTTTAGAAGTAGCAAATACTGCCTTCCCATTTGGGATTAAGTAGTTACGGCCAAAGCCAGCTTTAACGCTTACTTTATCTCCAATATTTCCTAAATTTCCAACTTTTTCAAGAAGAATGACGTCCATCTCGAATATCCCCTGTTATTAAAACCTATTTATCTCACCAAATTGATAATTTTATTTAATATGACTAATCAATTTTGGACGTATATTAAAAATGCTATCAAGAAAACCTATCCCGACCAGCATGATACTTAATGGGCTCAAAAATAAAAGAGCCAAATAAAATCCAACTAACCAAAAACCACTCAACTGATAAAGGGTAACACTGTAGTGCAATAGTGCTATTCCGCCTAACATTAACGGTAAACTAAGTAAACTCGACCAGCTTGTATAACCCTCTAAAAAAAATTCGCAAAAAAACATCCCAATTAAAATAGTAACAGAAAAAAGACTACTAAATCTCAATTGATGAAATTCCAGCTTAAATCCACCAGGATTGAAAAGCATCGCTTGCCACCAACGACCTAATATTACAGAAACAATTGAGGTCAAAGCAATAACATAACCAGCAACACCGAGCAAAAAGGCTCTACCTATTAAAAGATTGTCATTAAAATTTTGGCTATCTTTAAAAAATTCTTTAATTATATTTTCTAGTGCCACAAGACTATGATTAAAGAAAACAGATACAAACATAGTAGATATAGCACTAAATACTACAATAAAAACAAAAACTTCCTGCCATGAAGACCTCAACCTCATAATGCTCGAGCCAATCAAAACACAAAAAACTGTGAAGATGGACAGCATAGTGACAACAGTATTTGCATCAGTGGCATAAATTAATATTATAGTCAGCGGTGTTATTGCGTATAGCGAAAGCACTAATCCATCTGATAGCCCCTTAGTTAAAGTAATTAAAGCGACTGCCGCGGGAGAGATAAAAGGTATTATATTGCCAAAAAAAGCAACCATCCCTGCCTGTATGCGGCCACTAGAAATCAACTGAGCCAAAGCACGCATCAAAGAATTCTTATTCGTGACTATCTGTATATGGCAGTAGAGCCAAATAACGAGCGCGCTTGATGGCGTTAGATAATTGTCTTTGATACTTAGCTTTAGTTCCCGTGATACGGCTAGGGGTAATTTTTCCAGTTTCTGAAATATACTGCTTAAGCATCTCAAGATCTTTATAATCAATTACATCTGCACCTTCAGCACTAAAGCGACAAAATTTACGACGACGGTTAAATCGAGCCATTATTTACTCTCCTTTTCCGGTGATATATCGGCAACTTCAACTGCTGATTCATCAGTTGTTGGTTTAATCTTTTCATCATTTTCTTGAAATTTATTTTCTTCAGATTCAGCACTTATAACTGCAGAAGATTCTGCAACATCGGAATTTGTATCTTTATCTTGAATTTCTACAGGAGCAGATTTTTCAGTATACGGAGCAGAACGTTCTCTGCGTTCCGATCTTTCGGATTTGTCAGCTTTAGCTATGTAAGACTCTTCTGTGACGGCTTCTTTGCATCCGAACACTACGCTTCTCAATACGGCATCGTTATAGCGAAAAGTTGTTTTTAATTCCTGTAATATATCTTGACCACACTCAACGTTCATAAGCACATAATGAGCTTTGTGAATCTTATTAATTGGATATGCCAGGTGTCTTCTGCCCCAATCCTCTAAGCGGTGAACTTTCCCGCCACCTTCTGTGATGGTTGCCGAGTAACGTTCGATCATTCCAGATACTTGATCGCTCTGATCCGGGTGAACCATGAATACTATTTCGTAATGACGCATTTTACCTCCTTACGGGTAAATAAGTGCTCGCTTTTGCGATGCAACAAGGAGTTATAAATTTTAAATATAAAACTAATGTAAATATTTAGAGGAACAGCATTTTAAGGGCAGATTCGCACTATATCAAGTATAAACAGAAGGTATGCATATAATTTCGTTTAAATACGCAATTTTAAGTAAGAAATTAGTCATAGAAATTATAAGACTAAGCGTCACTCTCCTTTCTAGCTATTGATGCTGCTGTCCAAAAGCCTGCAATATTGCTTTGCCATCTTGGTAAAATCGAAGTTATTATGACTTGTTCCAAAGCTACCCAGATATAAAATAATAAAACTCCCCTCAGAAAGAGAGAGTTGCTATAAATTACTGCTATAAAATAAGCAGGTGCAATTAAAATAGCTGTTATCTTAGCTGCACATGTATGGTATGTAGGGAACCGACCAAATCTTGATTGGCACACCAGTAAGGGGACAATCCAGCAACTAAAGGCAATTAACAAGAATACAACTTCACTATTGAAAATAGCTGGCCATATCAATAGTAATCCAAATAACATTAAAGAGTAGGTAATCAAGTCTGCCCAGCTGTCTAGCTTTGCACCGAATTCGGTTACTTGCTTCAAATATCTAGCAACATAACCGTCAAAACAATCTGTCAATAGTGAGGCTGATAACACCCACAAAAATAAATGATCATTTTTCTGGATAGCCAAAAAAATTAGCACTGGTGATAATGCTACTCTGAAAGAACTAATTACATTAGGAAAATTTAGAACAAAATTATCAGTTGCTACCTGATTTTTTTCTATAACTCTTAGTTTTAAAGTTTTTTTTGAGGTCATGAATTTATCTACCTTTTACCTCGTTGCCTCAGTGCCTCAAACAAACAAACCCCTGCAGCGACTGAAACATTTAGGCTGCTTACAAGCCCTATCATAGGAATTTTAATAAGAGTATCGCAATTTTCTCTTGTTAGTCTTCGTAAGCCTTTTTCTTCGGCCCCCAAAACTAAAGCGAGTGGTCCGCTTAAATCGGTATCATATAATAAATCCTCAGCTTCACCTGCTGCACCAATCACCCAAATACCTTTATCCTGAAGCTGTTTTATTGTTCTAGATAAATTTGTTACCACAATGAGAGGAATAAGCTCTGTAGCACCACTGGATACTTTTTGCACTACTGGAGTTATTCCAACAGCATTATCTTTTGGAATAATAACTGCTTGAACACCAGCAGCTTCAGCCGAACGCATACAGGCGCCTAGATTATGAGGATCAGTCAAACTATCCAAAATTAATAGAAACGGAATTTTTTTTTCGTTAGCTATTAACTTAAATAGGTAGTTTTCGTCTTGTATACCGATACTTTCGGATAAAGCTGCTACCCCCTGATGAGAGCCACCAGTTAACATATCTAGATCTGAGCGAAGAACCCAAACGAGAGGTATATCTTGAAGTTTAGCTAAGTTAATGATTTTCTTAAACCTTTGATCATCGCGTCCTTTTTGGACTCTCAGTTCTTTAATTTTTGAGCCAGAAGTCTTCAGTACAGAGTAAACGGTATGTAATCCAAACAGCCAATCGGAATCATTTTTATTTTCTATCATTTTTGATCTGCCTTAAGATCTAGCTCAGACTATTTTTAGTTTTAATTTTATTTTCAATTTTTTTTCTTTTATTTTTAACCTTTCTATTAAAAGAAGATATAGATTTTTTTGTATCAGTACCCTTGTTTTTTTCTATCAACTCAAAATCAATTTTTCTTTCATTTAACTCAACTCTTATCACTTTCACCTTTAGATTATCTCCAAGACGAAAAATTTTACCAGTTTTCTCGCCTACTAGACGATGGTGATCTTCTTCATATTGATAGTAATCCTTTGGTAGTGAAGTTATATGGATTAATCCTTCAATATACATATCATCAAGCTGAACAAATAAACCAAATCCGGTGACAGTGCTGACAGTACCGTCAAATTGCTCTCCAACTCGTGATGATAGGAACTCGCACTTAAGCCAGTTTATTACATCTCTAGTAGCCTCATCTGCTCTTCTTTCTGTTAAAGAACAGTGCTCACCAAAAGAGCTTAGTTGGTTTTTATCATATGGATATATTTCCTCTTGACTTAATGCTCGTGAACCGTTCTCTCTAAAAGCTTCAGTATTTTTTGATTTTTTTCTTATTAGATACCTGATTGCTCGATGTACTAAAAGATCAGGGTAACGTCGAATAGGTGACGTAAAATGAGTATATTCTGGATAATTTAGGCCGAAGTGTCGATGACTCTCAGGCGAATAGACTGCTCTATTCATAGATCGCAATATGACTGATTGTATGATGTTACCATCTGGACGTTTTTGAATATCGTTGAGAATACGCTGGAAGTCTTTTGGGTCAGCTCCGCCATTAGTAAAATCTATGCCTAACTCATCAAGAAATTCTCTGAGACTTTCTATTTTTTCATCCTTAGGCCCCTGATGAACACGATATAGTGCAGATATTTTGTTTTTTTTCAGAAATTTGGCTGCACAAACATTTGCGCAGAGCATGCATTCTTCTATTAATCTATGTGCTGAATTTCTTTGAACTGGCAATATTTCCTTAATTTTCTTTTCTTTATCGAAAATTATCTGCGACTCTTGTGATTCGAATTCAATTGCACCTCTCAACTTTCTTGAACTAAGCAAGTCATAGTAAAGATCTGTCAAAGCATCTATATTTTTTATTATTGAATTGAATTGCTTACGAATACTGCTTGTTAAAAGCTTTCTTTGGGAGATAATTTCAGTAACCTGGGTATATGTTAATCTCGCATGTGAATTAATTAGCCCCTCAAAGAAGCTATATTGTATAACTGCTCCGTTTTTATCTAGCATCATTTCACAGACTAAAGTTAATCGATCTAAGTTAGGCTTGAGTGAACATAACCCGTTCGAAATCTCTTCTGGAAGCATGGGGACTACATATTGTGGGAAGTATACAGAGTTACCTCTTTTATTAGCTTCTTGGTCAAGTGCAGTCGCAACTGATACATAATGAGAGACATCTGCAATTGCGACATATAGTTTCCTTAAACCTTCAGATTCAGGTTCACAGTAAACAGCATCATCAAAATCACGTGCATCTTCCCCATCGATAGTAACAAATGGGAGATGACGTAAATCTATTCTAAACTTTTTATCTTTATCAGAAACACTATCCCCAATGGAGTCAATGTTATTTAAAACTTCGTCTGGCCACTTGACTGGAATACCATAATTATTGATAGCAATATCAATTTCCATCCCTGGAGCCATATGGCTACCAAGAATCTGGGTAACACAGCCAGTAGGCAAGTGTTTTTTACTTGGCTGTTGATTAATTTTAACTATTACAATTTGACCTGGTTCCGCATTATTTTCTTGTCCGACGGGTATAATTATATCTTGTGAAATTTTTGGATTATCAGGTCTTACAAACTTAGTATTACTCTCTACAAAGAAGCGACCTACTAGACTACTTGTTCTATGTTTAACAACTTCGACAATAGTAGCTTCTTGGCGGCCACGGTGGTCTTTTCCAGATATCCTAACAAGCACTTCATCGCCATCTAAAACCTTTTTCATTTGTCTACTAGATAGATATAGGTCGGTTTCTCCAACAACAGGAGATACAAAACCAAATCCATCTGGATGGCCAATAACTCTTCCTTTAATTAGATTCATTTTTTCCAAAGCGCCGTATGCATAGCTACGGTTTTTTATGAGCTGACCATCTCTTTCCATAGCTATCAGTCTTCGTCTAATGGCTTCATAAGCGCGCTCGTCACTAATACTTAGTTCTTCACATAGCTCGTCATGCGTTAAGGGGCCACGGCTTTGAGCCAGAAAGTCCAAAATATACTCTCGACTAGGTATAGGGTTGTCGTATTTGGCAGCCTCTCTTTGAGAAAAAAAATCTTTGTTAATATGTTTTTTCATTATTACTTCATTCAATAATAGAAAATTAAAATATTTTTTAAATTACTTCAAGATTCAAAGTACCATGAAAACATATTGTCCTCAGATTAACCAACGACTTAAGTAAAAATAAATACAGGGCACGCCTCAAGGAAAATCAGTTGGTATAAATAAAACAGCTAAGTTGTTAAAGACTATATACCTCCAGTCAATCTCATTTTTCCTTTTCTATTAAAATTATCTTGATTATCGTTTAGATCAGCTAATTTTTTACTTACTTGTATAGAGAACTTAAAAGGGCCTTTAAATATAGATTTCTCATACTGATATAACCCAGTTTGCGCATCAGATCTTCTGATGATTTCCATAAAAAGCATATCCAGCTCCGACTCGGGAATAGATTCCAAGCTAAGATTTTCGAGCATCTGACATCTCAATTCAAATCCTTGAGCTGCCCTTTTTGCCGCTTTGAAAATTTTTGTCGCACTATCGTGTTGATTAAGACCGAGTGCAAAATAAAAAAACTTTGCTTTAGAAACAGCACGTAATTTTGTGGGAATGGCTCTTTGGTAGTGAAGACTCCCTTTTTTTGAAGATATATATTTTGGTAATTTAACCATAAATATTTTAATCCTTATTTTTATGGAATTTATTATGGAAAATATAACAAGAATTTTAGAAATACACCAATCAATTATAATTTAGACTCAGTTACATAGTATAATGGGTTGAATGGTATATTTTTAATTGTCTAAATTTTACTGAAAATGTACAAATCAAAATTGATTTTTAAACTCTTCATAAATATAATTCTGTCTGCTTATAATTATGTTGTTAATATTTTACAAAGACTTTTAACGATATCTTCTTAGACGTATTGTTAATCAGGTAAATATAGAGGTTATACAATGACAAAAAAAAATGTGAACCAGCAAACACGCAGAGCTAAAATCAAAGATCAGCCATTTACAAATCTTTTATGGGATAAGGGAACACCAGCCGGTAGAGAAGATCAAGAAAAAATGAGAGCCCGTATAAGAAAAATTAATAGAGTAGCAGCCAAGAAAATTTTTATTCCTTTCTCAACAAATATGGAGCAACGAAAAGCAGCTATTGAGCTGCGTAAGAATGGAAGGAGGATTGTTTCAGGTTTACCAGGTCAAGTTCCTGACTATGAAGACTTGGAGTGTCAACTGCACTTAGTTGAGGTTGGCGGTAAATATATTGTAGAGCCAATTCCCTCAGAATAACTATTATTAATCGCTGTTTTGGTCAATCTTTTCCGCATATGGCTCTCCTGCAAGCTCAATTGTAATTTCTTTTTTGCAAGTTAGGATAACAATTTTTTTATTATCCATTTGCTCTAATGAAACCAAATCATCCATCAACTCATCATCACCAGCTTCGGCTTGATTGGCCTCAGAATAGAAATTAATTTCTGGAAATACAATACGTAATGCCGGCTTCTCATCTGAAGGATCGTCTAAACATTCTATGAATAACAACCTAACATCTATGTCATAAACTATGTTGAAGATATATGGTGAACTGTGCCCAAGTAGTTTCGATATCAGTGTCATAATATTCCCTAGATTTGTTGGTTTATGGGTATCACATAATGCTAAAAAATTAGGTTTAACAATTTAAACGCATCTTTTTATCTATTGTCACCTAAAAAACATTGGCAAAAAAGCCTTGAAAGCTCAAAAATAACTAAATATCAACAAATAATTGCTATATGCATGTCTAAATTACTTTTATACCTCCTTAAATTTTTTTGATTAATCATGAGCAATTTTTGTTATATTCTTATTAAAGTAATGCGCTTCTTTATTTTAAACAATTAACGATGAATAATAATTAAACTCAGATAGTGGATTTTTAATGAAACAACAAACTCGACTTGTATACTCAACAGAAAAAGGTCGGATAAAAGTGCAGGGATCAAAAGATATAGAACAATATGGCGATGGTGTTGCTCGAATTAATTACGAATCCAAAGGAAGGAAAGGTAACGGCGTTACAACGATTTCTGGACTATACACCGAAGATATTAATCTCAAGACTTTGACAAAAAATTTAAAGAAAAATTGTGGGAGTGGTGGCTCTATCAAAAATAATATAGTTGAAATACAAGGCGATCATAGAGTGAAAGTACGAGAATACCTAAAACAAAAGGGGTATCCAGTACTATAATAATTTTTATTTATCTTATCCCCTTCAGTAAACAGAGCGAGCGAGTTTGGAATTACTAAAATTTAATAATACTTTCGCCAAATTAGGTGAAAAATTTTTTACTAAAGTATCGCCAAAAGGGCTCTCGGATCCATGTTTAGTAGATATCAACATGGCTGCGCTTAATATGCTTGGTATATCGAGTGAGAAGATAGATACTAAAGCTGAAATACCCCTATGGTTAATGAGTTTATGCAGCGGAAATGAGCTACCTAAAGGATGCGATCCGCTTGCTATGGTATATAGCGGTCATCAGTTTGGAGGTTATTCCCCTGAATTAGGTGATGGAAGGGGTATGCTTATTGGAGAAGCTGAAGGTCCATTAGGTAAATGGGATATTCACCTCAAAGGAGCAGGGAAAACACCTTATTCTCGGTTTGGGGATGGTAGGTCAGTTCTCAGATCTACTATAAGGGAATATCTCTGCAGTGAGGCAATGCATGCACTCGGTATAAATACAACCAGAGCGCTAAGTATTTTTTCAAATGACGAGCCTGTCCATAGAGAGAGGATTGAAAGGGCTGCTCTACTAGTTCGTTTAGCTAGATCCCATATCAGATTTGGTTCTTTCGAGTATTTTCATCATACACACCAATATAAAAGTGTTAAAAAACTTGCTGATTATATAATTATTCAACACTTTCCTATTTTTAAGGAAAAAGATGACCGTTATCTTCAAATGTTTAGAGGTATCGTCCACAAAACAGCAGAGATGATTGCAAAATGGCAATCTGTAGGATTTTCTCATGGTGTAATGAATACTGATAATATGTCGATTCTTGGTGAAACTCTGGATTATGGCCCATTTGGATTTATGGATAGTTACAATCCAAACTTTATCTGCAATCATTCAGATAGCTACGGTCGCTATTCTTTTAAGAATCAACCCAGTATAGGTTTATGGAATTGCAACGCTTTAGCTACTGCATTGACAAGCCTTTTGGATTCTGGACAGCTCAAATTAGTACTCGATGAATATCAACCAGTATTTCTAAATACCTTGTTGAAACTTTATAGGCAGAAGTTAGGCCTAGAAGACACTGCAGAAAATGACCAAAACTTAATAGATGAATTACTGAGGATTCTTGAAGTTAATAAAATTGATTATACTATTTTTTTTAGGCGCTTATGTTTTTTTAAATCAAAAGGTAACCATAAGCATTTAAAAGAATTATTCATAAACCAAAATGCATTAGATGGGTGGATAAAAAAATATCAAGATAGATTGCTAGCTGAACCAAAAAATGAGGAGGAAAGAAAGAATAAGATGATTCAGCATAACCCTAAATATATTCTGCGGAACTACATGGCTGAAATAGCTATTCAGAAGGCTGAAGACGATAGAGATTACACAGAAATCAGCCGTATACTTAAGCTACTTCAGTCGCCTCATGAGGAAAATCCTGAATGCGAGGAATATGCAAAACATCCACCTGAATGGAGTAAAAAAATAACTGTGAGCTGCTCATCATAAATTTATTTTGATCTCAATGACTTATTCCCAGGTCCCAACATGATACTTATCCAGCGTGTGTCTTTATCGTTATCAAGTGCGATCTTGACCATTATCGTAAGTGGGATAGAAAGTAGCATGCCAACAGGACCTAAAATCCACCCCCAAAAAACTAAAGACAAGAAAACAACTAAAGGTGACAGATTAAGACCTCTTCCCATCAATTTAGGTTCAAGTAAATTTCCTATAAAAACGTTTATAATCAGGTAACAAAAAGCAACACAAACAGCTGTAAAAGAACCTAGCTGAATTAAAGACAACAAAACTGCAGGAACAGCTGCAATTATAGAGCCAATTGTGGGAATAAAATTAAGCAGCAATGCAAAAAATCCCCACATAACAGGGTAATCAACACTAAACAGCCAGAGAGTTATGGTAACCAGAATGCCAGTCAAAAGACTCAATACTGTTTTGATCCCCAAATAACTATGTACACTTTTTAAAAAGAAGGAAATGCCATCATCTATTGATGCTTTTTTATGAGTTGCTTGTTGTAATTTTTCCCTGAACCCTATTTCTTCTGCCAAAATAAAAATTACAGTTAGCAGTATCATAAAGGTGTTTGTTAAAACACTACCTAATGATGTTAACGTACTGGCCATTAATTGGACTGCAGCCTCAGGCTTAAGTAAGTTTGTCATTTGGTTCATGTCAAATACAAGCCCTAAATCCGCTAACCAGTATAAGAAAATTCCGCTCAATTCCTGTAGTCTGATTTCATATGTCGGTATGCTGTCTCTAAAATCGCTTATGGAAGACTGTATAAGCGAAGAAATTAGCCAGCCTGCAACGACTAAGCAACTCATAACTAAGAAAATAGCAATTCCATTTGGTACGTTATTCCTTTTAAGCCAAGCTAATAATGGTGAAAAAATAAGGGCTATAAATATAGACAACAAACAAGGAACTATTAATGCTTCTGCCATTTTTATTCCTGTTACAACGATCACAAAAGCCGCAACAGTAATAAGCCCTTTCGCGAATGACGAGTGCTCACTCATATCCCTACTCCTGGTAATTCTAATAATCCTGATAATATTTTTTTCACTTCCATAATCCCTTTATCTGTAAAAAGTCTATATAGGTGAATAAAGCCCTTAGGCTCATTAATTTTTTTGCAATGCAAACGAGCACCTTCCACTGAATGATCATATCTAACTGGAACACAAAGAAACACGTCTAAATCGTTACTAGTAGAAGTCCCATCAATAATTATTTCTAATAATTTAATGACATTCTTCTTTTCTAAATAATAAGCGGGTGGCCTCCAACAATCTAAATTAGAGGAAATTAAAGCATTTGCAATTATTGCCGCAGCGTTATTCATAAGGTTATTACTTATTCACCTAAAGAGCCAGCTTGACCAATATTAAAGTTCTCTTGTCGATGCAAATTGTATTTCTGGATACCTTTCCTCTGTAAGAGATAAATTGACTCTAGTTGAAGCAAGATATGCTAAATGCCCGCCGCCGTCTAGGGCGATGCCATCAGGAATTTTCTTTTTTATTTCTTCTATTTTTTTCACATCATCTGATTCTATCCATCTAGCTGTATATATATTTATTGGTTCATAAACTGCATCTACACCGTACTCGTCCATCAGTCTAAACTTTACGACATCAAATTGCAGTTGCCCAACTGCACCAACGATTATGTCATTGTTATTCATAGGAAAAAATACCTGAGTGCTGCCCTCCTCCGATAATTGCTTGATCCCTTTTTTTAACTGTTTCATTTTTAACGGATCAAGAAGCCTGATACGCCTAAAAAGTTCTGGAGAAAAATAAGGGATGCCAGTAAACTTTAAATCCTCTCCAGTAGTAAATGTATCGCCTATCTGGATAGTTCCATGGTTATGTAGACCAATAATATCCCCAGCTATTGCCTCATCAAGAGAGACTCTTTCCCCAGCTTTAAAACCAACAGCATCAGATATACGCAAATCTTTTTTTTGTCTTACATGGTGTATCTTCATACCCTTAGTATATTTCCCAGAACATATACGTAAAAAAGCTATTCGATCTCTATGCTTTGGATCCATATTTGCTTGTATCTTGAACACAAAACCAGAAAATTTTTCTTCATTTGCGGCAACGTTTCTCTCTAATGCTGACCTTGACAGAGGGGGTGGAGCCTTTTGAACAAAAATATTGAGCATCTCACGTATGCCAAAGTTCGATAGTGCTGTTCCAAAAAAAACAGGAGTTAATTTTCCACTCAAATATAGATCAGTTTCAAAGCTATTAGTGGCCCCAGATACAAGTTCTATCTCATCTCTTATTTCTTTCGATCTATAACCTAAGAATTTAGTTGCTTCATCAGAATATAAACCATGGATTTGTTTATCTTCAGGGATGATCGCTCCTTGACCTGATTTATATACATGAATAATATCTGCTTGAAAATCATAAACGCCATTGAAATTTTTTCCGCAACCAATTGGCCAATTCATTGGAGCACAGGAAATTTTTAATACTTGTTCTATTTCATCAAGAAGATCTACTGGATCACGTATCTCTCTATCCATTTTATTAATAAAAGAAATTATTGGAGTATCTCTTAAACGACAAACCTCCATCAACTTAATAGTTCTTTGCTCAACACCTTTTGCTCCGTCAATAACCATAAGTGCAGAATCTACAGCTGTAAGTGTCCTATAGGTATCTTCAGAAAAATCTTCATGTCCTGGGGTATCTAAAAGGTTCACTATGCAATCTCTGTATGGAAACTGCATCACAGAAGAAGTAACAGAAATACCTCTATCTTTTTCCATTTGCATCCAATCAGATGTTACATGCCTACCGCTTTTTTTGCTTTTAACAGTACCTGCAACTTGAATAAGCTTTCCAAACAATAAAAGTTTTTCAGTAATAGTAGTTTTTCCTGCATCAGGATGAGAAATAATAGCAAAGGTTCTCCTAAGCTTTATCTGCTCAGAGATAAAATTTGACGACATTCTTTTTTTCCTTAGCTCTAAAACAATCATTTAATTAATTAAAACAGATGAAATATCTTACGATTGACCAATAGATATCTTTTCATAAGCTCTTTTTTCTGGGTTAAAGCTCAACTGCCATTAAGATGGCATCTTCTGTTTTTGATGCACTACAGTAATAATTTTTTCTTTCACATATCGCAACAAAACCAATATCCTCATATAAGCAAATAGCATTAGTATTGGTAGCTCTAACCTCAAGAAAAAATCTTTTTATACTCTTTGGTAAAATTGAAATTAAATACTCCAATAGATATCGTCCATATCCCTTATGTTGATATTCAGGATGAATCGCTATATTTAATACTTCAGCATCGTCAACAACAGTATTATAAATTACATAACCTATAATAGAACTCCCTATAGCCATAATCAAACAGATATGCTTTTTATGGCTATCAGTAAATTGTTCTTTACTCCAAGGATAAGGGGTAGCTATTTTTTCAATATAACTTACCTCATTGATGTCAATTAAAGACATTGGACGAATGCTCAAATGATCTAAGTTCAAAGGTCACACCTAATTGATAACTATATTTATTTTGTAATTAGTGATTTGATGGCTTTCCACGTACCTAGTTTTGCTATGGAGCTATGAAGGTTTTCCTGTAAACTTTGGAGTATTAACGCTTTGTATTCATTATTTATATTTATTTTTTTACCTAGAAGATCTGAGTAGGATAAATTCGATGTAGAAAATACATCAAATACTGTCTTTCCCATCAGTAAGATTAAACATGTATTGCCTTCTTTGACGCGAGTATCGATAAAATCTGAAAGCATTTTTGAGGGCTCAGCTATAGCTTGTGTACCTTCAACGCCGACTGGAAAATCGATTATCCTAGGCTCTGGCAAACTATCTGGCAGATATCCTATAGAATTCAGAATATTAGCAAGCAATTCAGATGCATCATTGCCGGGCAAAATATCTCGGTTCATTTCATTGAAGATTATCAGGTTTTCTGTTGGTTGCCAGAATGCAAACCTAAAATTAGCAGGCTCAAGCACACTGTTAGAGATACGTTTATTTTTTATATTTTTTTCTGATACCATCGTCTTTGGAGGGTTATTAATGCTATCTTCTTCTGACTGAGCATTATCAGGTAATTTTGTCTTAGGTAAATACTGCGATATCTCTAAATTATAAAGGAACCAATTACGTAACTCTGTATGCATAATGCCTCCCCTATACCCCATCAAGCTGAGGATGAAGACGATCTGGATTTTGTATCAAATTCAATGCGTGCAAATAAGCTTTTACACTAGCAACTATTATGTCGGTATCAGCTCCTTGCCCGTTAACAATACGCCCTCCTTTTTCCAAACGGACAGTAACTTCACCAAGAGAGTCTGTTCCAGCGGTAATCGCATTTACTGAATAGAGTTTCAGTTGTGTATCACTTTTGGCTAATTTTTCTATAGCCTTAAATGCTGCATCAACAGGACCGTCTCCTCCAGACGATGAATCATAAAGCTCGCCCTTATGCATGAGCGTGAGTGAAGCAAACGGTGGGTGACCTGTTTTTGAAAGTACTTCCAGTGACTCCAATGTTATAAGATCGCCATTGGATTCATCTAGCTGTGTATCTGAAACAAGAGCCTGAAGATCTTCATCATATATTTCTCTTTTTTTATCAGCTAGGTCCTTAAATCTTAAGAAAGCCTGATTCAATGCGTCTTTATTTTTAAAATGAGTACCCAGCTCTTCAAGACGTGCAACAAAAGCTGCGCGTCCAGAAAGTTTACCTAGTACGATTTTATTTGTTTGCAAACCTATATCTTGTGCGCTCATAATTTCATAGGTTTCTCGAAACTTCAAAACACCATCTTGATGAATTCCAGACTCATGAGCAAAAGCATTAGCGCCAACAATTGCTTTATTGGGTTGGACAGGGAAGCCTGTGATACTCGAAACTAAGCGAGAAGTTGCTGCGATCTGAGTGGTTTCAATACATGTTTCTACTGGAAAAATATCTTTCCTTGTTTTTACTGCCATTACAACTTCTTCAAGTGCTGCATTACCAGCCCGTTCGCCCAAACCGTTAATAGTGCATTCTACTTGACGAGCCCCTTGCATCACTGCTGCTAGAGAATTAGAGACTGCTAAACCAAGATCATTATGGCAGTGTACTGAAAAAATTGCTTTATCTGAATTAGGGATATTTCTAATTAATCTTCCAATGATATCACCATACTCTTGGGGGAAACCGTAACCCACAGTATCGGGAATATTAATAGTTGTGGCGCCTGCGTCAATGACACCCTCAATAATTCGACACATAAAGTCAAACTCAGAACGACTAGCATCTTCTAGGGAGAACTCAACATCGTTAATTAAATTTCTAGCGCACCGTACAGCTTTTACAGCCTGCTCTAAGACCTGTTCAGGATTCATCTGCAACTTATACTTCATATGAATAGGTGATGTTGCGATAAAAGTATGTATACGACCCGAATATGCTCCGCTTAATGCTTCTGCAGAGCTTTCTATATCGGCAATTATTGCACGAGAAAGGCTACACACTGTGCTGTCTTTGATGGTTTCAGCAATAGATTTGACCGATGCAAAATCACCTGGACTAGAAACAGCAAACCCAGCCTCAATAACATCGACTTTTAGTTTCTCTAGAGCCTTAGCTATTCGAAGTTTTTCATCACTGGTCATAGAGGCACCGGGGCTTTGCTCTCCATCACGCAATGTCGTATCAAAAATAATGAGTTTTTCTTTTTTCATGCTAAACCTTAGGTTTATAAAATTTACTCTTTACCCATAAAGCTGGAGCAGAGAAACCATATATCAGAGCAAAAATAAATAATATTCTAGGGGGATCAATTGTAACCACTATAAGGCTCATCACTACAGAAAAAATTACTACAAAAGGTACTTTTCCTTTGAGATCGAGCTCCTTCAGACTACGATAATGAAAATTAGATACCATTAATAATCCAGATAACGCTGTTGTGATTGCTACTAAAAATGCTAATTGATTTGTTGTGCTAACTTCATAACTACACCATATCATAGAGGCTATAAGAGCAGCTGCAGCTGGGCTTGGAATTCCCACGAAATAATTTTTTGAAGAGGAATCAACCTGACTATTGAACCTTGCAAGTCTCAGTGCTGCACATGAGGCATATATAAATGCAGCAGCCCAACCAATCCTACCTACTTCATTAAGTATCCAGCTAAAAGCAAGAACAGCAGGGGCAATACCAAAAGAAACCATATCGGAGAGACTGTCATATTGTAGGCCAAAATCACTAGATGTGTTTGTCATACGCGCCACAGTTCCATCAAGAACATCAAATATCATTGCAATAAAAATGGCTATGCAAGCAGCATCGAATTTTCCATCCATACCAGCTAGAATCGCATAAAATCCAGAAAACATAGCACCTGTCGTAAAGAGGTTCGGTAGAAGATATACTCCCTTGCGCTTGAATCTTAAACTCTCAGAAGTTGAATTTTCTTCTTTATCCGATGAAAATGATTTATTAGCGTTCGATATTTTTTTTTGACCTTCAGTGTCAGTCATAATAATTCCTCCACTATAAGATAAATTTTTTATAGTGTTATTGAACTTGATTATCTCTCAATTATTACTTTTTCCATAGAATTCATTACATTAAAAGCAATATTATACTAAAAATTTAGTAGTGGGATAAAAAAACCGCGCCTTAGCGCGGTTTGTATATTAACTTAGAGCGCTTAGTTCTTATCTTTATCAACTAGCTGATTGGCAGTGATCCACGGCATCATAGAGCGTAACTTAGAGCCCGTTTGCTCAATAGGATGTGCTGCGTTATTACGTCGATATGCTGTCATAGATGGATAATTCATTGCTCCTTCTGTAACAAACATTTTTGCATATTCGCCATTCTGGATACGTTTAAGAGCAGTTT